>JAEEGF011558059.1_pt1 | contig 14091 bp, 9 predicted proteins | sample 9134171 | NCBI WGS metagenome assembly JAEEGF01 (sample SAMN16246542, study PRJNA631951) | gut metagenome | biome: gut microbiome; feature: rumen; material: AP-attached | host: Bos | place: Iran: Karaj | collected 2018-10
TAAGGCATGGTTCATCAAGACTATCCCTAGTGGAAAAGTTCAGGGACGCACAACTTTTATATCCGATGTGCTGAATGTCATTTCAGATTACTCTGAATGGTCATGCGAAGGGAGAAATGTCGCCACAAGACCTGGCAAAATGATGGATAAGTCCGAACCTTTAATTGCTGAATTTGAATTAAAGAACTGGATGAATACTAATTATACCGGTAGAGATATTGACAAACTCTGTCATCCCACACAGTTAAAGCAGCATTACAGCGGTCTTCGCCGCATATCAATCAGCGACTAGCTCATTAACAATTAAGATTATTTCTTCAAATCAGAAAGGAGGAGTGTATATGTATAGACAACAGAATATATCAAATGCTACACTCTTCCTTAATGAGAGTGCTGATATAGCCAATATGAGAAATCAAATTTTAGCAAAGCAACGAGTTTTAAAAGTAAAGGAGGCGTTACTACCATACAAAAAAGAAGGCAGTAAATTTGTCATATATGACACAAAGAATAAACAATACAAAATAAGGATACCTTCAGCTCTGCGAAAGGATAATCGCAGTAAATTCACGGCAAGTTCTGAACAGGAAACATACGATAGGATGTACGTCTATCTATTTGGAGATGATAACCATACTATCAGCGCCCTATACAGCACTGCAATTGAATCCAAAAAAGCAGATCCGGATATCTCATCACTAACTATAGATAGATACCAGCAACTATGGAACAAATATTATGAAAAATCCTCCATTGCTGAAAAGTCTATCAAAGATATCAGAGCATCAGATTTGAAGTTGTTCTTTAAGGAAATCTGCGCAGGGCGCGTGCTCAGTAGGAAAGCTTTTAACAATGTCAAAAGCATAATGAATATGATTTTCGACCTTGCTGTAGAATCTGACATTGTAACTGATAATCTCAGTCGTTCTCTTAACTGTAAGGATTTAAAATTCAAAGCAGTTGATAACAGTAATAAGCGTTATACAAGTGACGACCGAAATGCCATTCTTGAAGTTTTGAAATCCATGAAACGCAAATCAGGGTATGAATATGGTATTGAGCTTATGTTCTGTCTCTGCGTTCGCATTGGTGAGCTGAAAGCTCTAAGATGGAGCGATGTAGACTTTAGGAAAAAGACCATAAACATTTCGCGTGAAGTTGTACTTCGCAAGGACAGTGATGGAGTAAATCGCCCGTTTGAACTCAACCATACAAAAGGTGGCGAACATGGTGCAAGAATACTACCATTGTCTGATAGAGCGATAGATATTCTTAAACGCCTTAGAGAGCAACCTAAAGTATATGAGCATATCGTTTGTACTGCAGAAGGCAATCCTCTCAATACAGGGCATTTTAATGACCATCTAAAGGCAATCACAGCCAAAGCCGGTGTTACTTATCTTTCATCACATAAAATACGCTTTTGGAGTATAACAGAACTTGCAAGAGCCACTGGCGGAGATATTCCGACTGTAATGTATGCAGCAGGTCATGCAGACAAAAATACTACTCTTCACTATATCAGAGCAGTTCAACAGGATACAAAAATGAACGATATAAGGTCATGTTTCGGTTAAAAACAAGCTTTACGACCACTTTACGACCACTATTTTAAAGCAATAAAATACCCTTAAACCCAGATAACTCCTGGGTTTAAGGGCGAGCTGGCAACGGGAATCGGACCCGTGACCTCCGCACTACCAATGCGACGCACTACCGACTGTGCTATGCCAGCAATCCGCGACCTATGTAAGTCACGAAAGATATTGTAGCAAGCACAAACTCTATTGTCAACACAATATTTAATATGTCTATCCGCTGCTTATAACTCATAATAATCAGCATTCACAAACTTGGTATTGCCATAGACTCCTTCGGCATCATTGCTACTACCACCAAACAATGTTCCAAACACACTCCTCAATGTAGATGAACCGATCAGTGCCACATCAGTAGAAACCTCTGAGATTGCAGCCTTTTGCTGCTCAGAGCATTTTACCTTTGCACAATCTGAGATCTTAAGTCTCTCGCGGATAAGTGCAGGCGGGATATCTGCATTAACATCAAGCATTGCAACGTCCCTAACGTTAACACCCTCGGGATGGTTTTCAAGAGTCTCTCGGTCGATTGTAGCGAAAGCCTGATCAACGATCTGGTGACCTCTCATGACAATGAGCCTGTCACAAGTAGCGTTTATCTCATTGAACTTATCCACACATTCTCCGGCAATCCTTACCTCGCCGTCTACTACGAGTGCCTTTATCCTGTCCAGTGCAGAGAGGCTTTCTCTCTTTACCAGGACGTCACCGATAATATACAGATTATCACCATAGGATGAAACAAAGGAATCAGCAAGAACACATCCATCCTTTACAACAATGGCACATTCATCAGGAATCTCTACAATTTTTGCCTCAATGTTAACAAGCGGAAGCGCCTTTTCAAGGTGTGCTTTTCTTATATAGATCTTATCTGTGAAGAGCTTAACCTTCTTATCAAAAAGCATCGCAAAATCAGTATTTAAGTCCATATCATAGATGCAGGATGCTGCAAAATACCCCTTGTTTTCCTGAGCTCTCATCGGGAAATAATTATCAAGGCTGTATCTGTTATCAAGAAGCACATAGTCGTCAGGATAGGCTTTCGTCATGCCGTTCACGTTAATCTTATCCATAGGAAGTCTTCCTGCAATGCTCTTAGGGCAGAGAACCACGCCGTTTATGCTAATTTTCTCAAACTTATTAAGTGCCTCTTCTGCACCGGGGGCTATCTTAAGAAAACCGTTGATGCTAAGAGTTGTGTTCTCCTTGACTGCCATACCGGGCACAATTTCAAAGACACCATTTACGCTCTGCACATTCTTTGCAGCCTCATCAAGCTCCTGGCTCCTGACCGCATCAGCGCTTATGCTGAATGGCAGCCTGTGAAGAATGTTCTTGCTTCTCTCATCCACCAGCATCTCATCTGTGCTGATAAGGATTTCATCATATTCTGTATAGTTATCTTCGTTCATCTTTCTTGCATCGCATGTGTCGCATGTAATCTTTAATCTCATATTTTCCCCTTTCGAATCTCTCTTAATCACCAATAAAAATCTGCTACTCCAACAGCTTTCGTAAATGCTTTCTCGCATCGTAGAGCTTGCTTCTGACTGTTCCGGGCGGCATTTTCAGGATCTCACTTATCTGCCCTGAGGTAAGTCCTTCAACGTACCTTAGGACAAATACCTTTCCTTCCTCCTTGGGCAGACGGTTGATAAGCTCTATCCACTCAATCTCTGTGTATTCCTGCCTTGCCTCCCCAGTATCAGGTACTTCATCCGTCAGACTCTCCCGCTTCTTTTTTCTGGTACTGTCAATAAAAAGATGCTTAATAGTCTGATAGATCCAGGCCCTTTGTCTGGCGGCGTCCATTGTTCTAAGGAGCTCCTCATTTTTCATAGCTCTGACGAAGCCTTCCTGCACCAGCTCCTCTGCCTCGTACCTGTCATTCGTCATATAGCCGCACCAGCCAACAAGCTCATCCTTCAATTTTTCATATAAGTCTGAAATGTTACTGTACATTGAAATTCCTACCCGGTTTTCTATCATGCCTTAAGTTCATTCGGTATACCGTTTTAAGCGCTTCTGTATATATAACGTTTGAACGAATAAAAGTGTTGGAAAAAATATAAAAAAATTTTTCAAGCTAAAAAACAAGCTTAAATAAATCCAGATTTTATTATCTTTTCAGAAAGTTTATAGGATGATTATAGCTTTAAGCACCCTCAAAATATATGATATTAGTATAACAATAAATAATAGAAATACGATTATTCCTGTTAGGATTCAATATAAACGTAAATGATTTTGTATAAAACATTATGTTAAAGCAAATCAAGACAGCATTTATAACAATTATATTATTCTCGCTGGTTCTGTCGGGTTGCGAACCGCAGCCTCATGTAACGGAGCAGACTACTGAGGAAACTGAGGAGACCACAATTGTTGATACCCATTCTAATGATGGGCGTACAGTTGTGGGTATTTCCATGCCCGATGTTCTGCTTGAGCGCTGGAATCGCGACGGAGCCTTCCTAAAAGAGCAGTTTGCAAACGATGGCTGCGAGGTAATTCTGCGCTTTGCCAACAATCTGATAGATACCCAGATAAACGACATCAGAGATATGATATCCGGCGGTGCTGACGTTCTCGTAATCACAGCCGTGGACGGCGCCGCACTCACTAAGGTTCTTAATGAAGCCAGAGCAGCCAACGTAAAGATCATAGCCTACGACAGGCTCATCATGGAAACTGATGCCGTGGATTACTATGTCTCTTTTGACAATTATCAGGTTGGAGTTCTTCAGGCCAATTACGTCATCGGAGCTCTTCTTATGGTAAACTCCGATAAAATTTACAACATTGAATTTATTTCAGGAGACCCTGTAGATAATAATGCAAGATATTTTTATAAGGGAGCGATGGACACTCTTGATCCCTTCCTTGAAATGAACAAGATAAGGATTCTCTCTACCCAATCAGGCTTCTATGAGACCTCTACCGCACAGTGGTCCACAGATATCGCACAGCAAAGGCTTCAGATCATATTGAATTCCTATTATCCTAAGGGAACAAGATTAGACGCTGTTCTTTGCGCCAATGATTCAACAGCCCTCGGCGCAGCGAAGGCCATTGAGGCAGATTATTCCGGAACCAATCATGTAGTATTAACAGGTCAGGATGCGGATATCGCAAATATTTACAATATTATAAACGGAACACAGGACATGACAGTTTACAAGGCTCTTGATCAGGAGGCTGTTGTTACTGTTGCCCTTTGTTCGTCCATTTTAGATGGCAACACCCCCGCCGAGGATCTGATAGAAGCAGCCAATTTCAGCTTTGACTGCTCCTACGATACCACCACCTACGACAACGGCGTCAAGGCAGTGCCCTCTTATCTGTTAAAGCCTATCACTATCAATTATCAGAATCTTGAAAAAGAATTATTTGTCACAGGATATTATCAGAGAAACAGCTCAGGACTGATTTATGCTACCGAATAAGGTATAACCGTTTCTTCCATTTGCCTTAGTCTCATAGAGGGCTGTATCTGCACATTCTATCAGCTTTCCAGCATCATTGGTATCCTCAGGATATGTCGCGCATCCGATACTTACCGTGAGTGAAATGTCACCTGCGGAAGTCTTAAATACGCCCTTAACATTCTTAATGATATCTTCGCAGATCTTTTTACCCTTTTCAGGAGTCGCTGCCGTAAACAGTCCACAGAATTCATCTCCGCCAAGTCTTGCAAAGGTCACATCTTTTCCCGAAAGCTTCTTAAGCCTCTCACCAACACCGATTATTATCTCATCTCCAACCTTATGCCCATATGTGTCATTGATAAGCTTAAAGCGATCCACATCCAGCATTATCAGCCCATAAGGTGCAAGTGATGTAATGGCCTGATTTATATCCTCCATGATCTTCTTTCTGTTGGGCATCTGCGTCAAAAAGTCAGTTCGGATAATCTTCTTTCTGCGTATATTTGTAGCATAGAGAATCCCTATAATAGCCACCAGCAAAATCAGAATGATAATGACCAGATTACTGATAAGTGTATTTTCGCGATAGAATTTTGCCAGGTTCTCGTGCTCATTTATGACAACCGAGCCCTTGGGCAGCTGGGAATATACAATTCCGAATTTATCCATGCAGTCCTGGTCAAAATAGGGAGTTGAAACGGTGGTGCTTTTAAGCGGAATAGCATCCGCAGGCTCTCCTAGAAGTATTCTCCTTGCTACATCACCGGCTATTTCTCCGGCATTATAGTATGAATAAGATATTCCGCCAAATACACCATGCCCTACATCCGTTAACGTAAGCCTGAAAATCGGAACATTAGGCGCATAGGCTGACAGGAAATCCGAGGCATGCTTCAGGGAATAGTTCTTTTTCTCACCATCAACAGAGAAATCAAGGAACAGAATAATGTCGTCTCCATCCAGCCCCCCAAGGACCTCCTCAAGACCTGTTGCCGTGTAGTATGAGGTATTTATAACCGTGCTGTTTATCTCGGGATGATTGTCCCTGAATTTCATAAACTCCACATAGTCACCCTGACCGGCGACAGAGGAATCCACCACGACATTCAGATGAGTCCTCATGGGGAAAAGATCCTTCATCAGAGCGTAATTACTCTCAAAGTCAGGTGACTCAGCGATACCTGTCGCATTGCTCATAGCAGAGGCAGTGATAGCCTCCGTCATATTGTTTACGCCCATGAACACCAGCGGAACATCAGGGAAAAGCTCCTCCCTGTTATTAATGGCATATCTAAGCGCAGAATCATCCGCAACCACGATAAGATCATAGGCTCTTACTGAAAAAATCTTATATTTTACAAATCTGTCGAAATTCTGGATATCAAGACTGCCATAATATTTATCGGAATCCATAAATTCATAGCTGATATCCACATTGACGCCCTCGATTCCCTTCTCAAACCCACTGAGCTGATCGGGAACCGCAGCGTTAGAAAAACCATACGAAGATATAAAAAGCACGCGAAATTGCCGCTCTAAGCTATCCTCCGCATTAGCCCTTAATACGGAAGAAAACAAAATACAAACTGCAAAATATACAATTAAAATGCTATTCCGCAAAGTTTTCATAATACGATTTTAAACCTTAAAAGGCACTGCAACAATAGTCTGCAAATCGTTTAATTATATATTTATAATTGTATAATTTTTATTTTAATAAATGTACCAATTACATAAGTTCTGTAAGCAGATGGCGATAGATATCCGAGTTCTTTTTCTTCCAGTTATCACACATGGAAATGGCCGCTTCCTCTGTCCAGGCAGGGATAGAAATGTCGATAAGACTGCTCTCTCCCTCTGTCGCAGACAGGTAGACCGTGTACTCGTTTTCACCGGTCTTTTTATAAAAAGCGCCTATCGAGGTCTCATCACGCATCTTAAGGCCGTTTTCCTTAAAGAACTCATCTATCTCTTCCTTTATGGAAGGATTTATCCTGTTTCCGAAGAAATCCAGAGTCTCGGAGCCCGCATCTGTCATCTTAAGGTATGTTCTGTTGCCTTCGTTTTTCTCAGTTATAAGATCTGAATCTGCAAGCTCGCTGAAAACCTCCTGAAGAGTCAGGAAATTCGTGTATTCTTTTTCCAAAATAAAATCATATATCTGTGCCTTACTAAGGCGCCCTTCGGATTTTCTGAGCATGTAAAGCACTATCATTTTATATAAAGTAAGGTATTGTGAACTCATAAAAACCTCTTGATAATTAAAAGTTTACCCCCACAATTGATCTTGCAAAAGAAATATACTCCTCTCGCTTATCCGTGTCCATATATTTAAACACATCATAAGAATATTTATGTCCGCCGCCTGTGGTACAAAGTCCCATGGCGAGACCATCATGAGCAATCTCCTCAGGCGCATCGGTCTGTCTGGAAAACATGATGGCATGAAGGCTGCTGTTTGCCGCAACCTTGCTGTAGGCATAGGCAATAGCCGCTGCCTGAAGCGTATCACCCTTAGATGAAGTATACCCGACTTCACTTAAGATGATTGATCTGACATTCCCATTATAAAGCATGGCCTCACTGTTCATGTAATCAGTGAGAACCTTTATATTTTTCATAGTAATAAAAGATGTATCCGCAGAATCTGTCACAAGCTTGTGCCCATTCCAGAAATCCACGTTGTACAGCGGCACTGTGTAAGGGTGCTGAGCAAGTCCCCAGCCGATATCACCATAGCTCCTAAGGGATGAAGCAAAAGTATCCAGCATATCCCTTCCGTCATAATCCGGATTGCCCTTCATATTTCTATCCCACTGCTGATCCAGGGAAATGTACACATGTGCTCCTGAGTTTGTGCTTTTTATCGCATTATAGAAAACTCTGAAGGCTCTTGCATAGGCTGCCGTGTAGGTGGAAAGGTCTGTCTGAGCCATGTAGTTCCACTCTTTTCTTGCATTGACCTCATTGCCGATTATCCACATGGCAACGTTGCCGTGACCTGATCCTGAGTATCTGTTTGCAAGGAATGACCCTATAGCCGCAACTGCGTTCACACCGCTCTCATCCGTTGCATTGAACATATAGTAAGGGGCTGTGGAGCCTCCTCTTGCATCTGGATGAGTCACCTCAGGAAAAGTGGATGGCGATACATCATTTAATATGATCGCAGCAATATCCACGCCCATTGAGTTCAGATTGGTGAAAAGATAATCGTATTCCTGAATTATCCTTCCGTTGAAATAATATGTAACTCCGTTGTAGTTATATGCAATTGAGCCATCTCCGCTTGTGGCAAGAAGCCTGTTCAGCGGAATATTGTAGGTCGCATAGTTGACGCCAAGGTCCCCAACCTCATGAAGCCTTGAGGGATCAACAAGAAGTCCCTTCTTGGAGCTCTGCTGCATTCCGCTGTAATTATAGGATGCAACCGCCTCGGGATTGGTGATGTAGCTTGCATGGGACACGCTTTTATATTCGTCATCCTTCATCACCGCAACGATGAACTTCCTGTAAAGCCTTGATCCTGCCTCACCCTTTTTAACACCTGCACGAAGCTTTATCTCGGTATTTTTATAGGTTCTCGCGATGGGCTCTGCATCTGCATTAAAATCATCCTCATAGGTTGCCGCATCAAAAAGATAATAGTATTTATCATCTGAAGCCGGGATCGCCTCCGCAGACGCGATGACCTCCACCTGACCGCTTTCACCGATCACACATTCATCGAGGCTCACATAGTCAGTAAGCTCCTCGTCTGGCACATCCACCGTGGCAGGTCTCTCATCCAGAGCCTTCTTAACCCTGTCACCTGAATCTATGATGGCCTTTAATGCATCCTCGTCAAGGTAGCTCTTTTCCTTGGGAGTCTCTACCTTATCTTCCTTAGGATTTTCCTCAGATACCACCTGCGGCTTTTTATTTTTATTATCAAAAACTCCTGATACACAGCATACCGCCACCACTAAAGAAAGCACTGCCACAATGCTGCAAACAATGCCTATTACTTTAGGTCTGGCTAATACCATATCCTTTAAAGATTCAAAAATAGCCTTAATTTTTTTCAAAAACGAATTAATAATTAATCCTCCTGCTTCTTAGCCTGTTCCTTGAGGAACTTCATATGCTCCTTAATCTTCACCTCATAACCGTTGCCCGAAGGGCTGTAGAACTCTTTGCCATTGAGCTCATAGGGCAGATACTGCTGCTCCACATAGTTATTCGGATAGTCGTGAGCATATTTATACCCTATTCCGTGTCCAAGCTTTGCAGCGGACTTATAATGTGCATCCTGAAGGTGCGTAGGAATGGGAAGATTGCCTGTATTTTTCACTGTATCCATAGCGCTGAAAATCGCCTCCACTGCTGCGTTACTCTTAGGCGCAGTTGCTATATAACTGGCTGCCTGTGAGAGATTGATCTGACACTCCGGCATACCTATCCTCTCTGTTGCAAGAAAAGCTGCCACCGCCACCTGAAGTGCCTGAGGGTCAGCATTTCCGACATCCTCAGAGGCACAGATAACCATTCTCCTTGCGATGAACTTCGGATCCTCTCCGGCATTGAGCATTCTTGCAAGATAGTAAACAGCCGCATCGGGGTCAGAGCCTCTCATACTTTTTATAAAGGCCGAAATCGTATCGTAGTGATTGTCGCCGTCCTTATCATATCTGGCAACTCTCTTCTGTATGCATTCCTCCGCAACCTCTCTTGTGATGTGGATCTTGCCGTCTTCACTTCTATCTGTGGTCATAACGCCAAGCTCAATGGCATTAAGGGCATGTCTGGCATCTCCACCTGCTATATCAGCCAGAAACTCCTCTGCATCAGGCTCCAAAACCGCGTCATAGGAGCCCATTCCGTTAACAGTATCGGTTATGGCTCTTCTCATCAGAGTCTTCACATCCTCTACTGAAAGCGGCTTAAGCTCGAAGATAACTGATCTTGAAATAAGAGCGCCGTTGACCTCAAAATAGGGATTCTCCGTGGTGGCTCCGATCAGGATAACAGTGCCATCCTCAACAAATGGCAAAAGATAATCCTGCTGCCCCTTGTTGAAACGGTGTATCTCGTCTATAAAAAGGATTGTCTTTCTTCCGTAGCCGCCAAGATTCTGCTTTGCCTTGGCAACCACTTCCTCCATGTCCTTTTTTCCTGCAACTGTGGCATTAAGCTGTGTAAAATCCGCCTTGGTTGTATTGGCGATAACTTTAGCCAGTGTAGTTTTACCGGTTCCTGGCGGGCCGTACAGTATAATTGAGCTGATCTTGTCAGCCTTTATGGCACGATAAAGGAGCTTGTCCTTACCAATGATATGCTGCTGCCCAACCACCTCATCGAGGGTCTTGGGGCGCATCCTTGCGGCAAGCGGTGACTCCGAACTCATGCTTTTTTCGCGTGCGTATTCAAATAAATCCATAGTGCATTTATTTTACATTAATTGAAAGAATTATTCCATTTAGACAATCAGATTTTACGTTAATTTTATATCTTGATTTTTTCTCCGTTTGTTTTAATGTAGAAATAGCAAAAAAAATTTATTTGGAGGACAATATGTTATACGGAGCACTAGAAGCCGGCGGAACCAAGATGGTTTGCGCAATCGGCAATGAAAACGGTGAAATTTTAGAACAGGTAAAATTTCCTACAGAAACACCCGAAACCACAATGCCACAGATATTTGAGTATTTTAAGGGAAAAGATATCAAAGCCCTCGGCATTGCATGTTTTGGTCCTATCGATTTAAATGAAGATTCTGAGACCTATGGAAGCATAACCACAACTCCTAAGCTTGCATGGTCAGGCTACAACATCGTGAATGCAGCGAAGGAAGCGCTCGGCATTCCTGTTGGATTCGACACAGACGTTAACGGCTCACTCCTTGGTGAAATAACCTGGGGTTGTGCAAAGGGTCTTTCCGATGCGCTCTATCTCACAATCGGAACAGGCGTTGGCGGCGGCGTAATGTCTAACGGAAAGCTTCTTCACGGAATGCTTCATCCTGAACTCGGCCACCTCCTTCTTCCTATTGTAGAAGGCGATCCCGGAAAATGTGTATGCCCTTACCACAGGAACTGCTTAGAGGGTCTTGCATCCGGTCCTTCACTGAAGGCCCGCTGGGGTGTAAGCGCTGATCAGCTCGTTGATAAAAAGGAAGTATGGGAGATCGAGGCTGAGTATATTGCTACTGCGCTCGTTACCTACGTAGTAACCTTAAGCCCCAAGAAGATCATCCTCGGCGGCGGCGTAATGCATCAGGAACAGCTCTTCCCGATGATAAGAGCCAAGTTCAAGGAACTCCTTAACGGATACATAGTAACCAAGGAGCTTGAAGATCTCGATAACTACATCGTTCCTGCAAGTCTCAATGATGACCAGGGAATCATGGGCGCGATCAAGCTTGCGATTGATGCATCTGAAAAGTAAAAATAAGGGACACGGCGTTCACATTTTGCCGTGTCCCTTTAATATTATTCTGCCTTAACCGGAGCTGTTCTGATTATGAACTGTACTGAACTGGGTTCATCATCGTTTGCACCGGAGAATGATGTATAACTCTGTGATGCTTCATCGACTGCCTTAAGTCTGTCTGTTACTGAAAGTACATCATCATCCACAATTCCTGTTATCTTCTGTATTCCATCCTCATCAAACTCAACCATTCCATCTGCAAGCTTTCTTGCGCCATCGTTAAGCTCTACAGCGCCGTCCTTAAGCTCCTTAGCGCCATCCTTAAGTTTTCCTGCGCCATCATCAAGCTTACCTGCACCATCATCGAGTTTAACTGCACCATCATCGAGCTTGACTGTGCCGTCATAAAGCTTTCCGACACCTTCATCGAGCTTACCTGCACCGTCCTTAAGCTTGGTTGTTCCTTCTGCGAGCTTGGATGCACCATCTGCAAGCTTGCTTCCGCCATCCTTAAGTGCGCTGCTGTTGGACTCAAGCTTATCAGCACCTTCCTTGAGCTTCTTGGAGCCATCCTTAAGTGTACCGATTCCATTTGCAAGTGTAGAACCACCATTATCAAGCTTCTTCATGCCATCGTAAAGTGAGTTTGCACCTGTAGCAAGCTTTGAAGCGCCTGCCTGAATATCCTTAAGGCCACCGTTTCCTGTTCCGTTGTAAAGAGCATCAAGTGTTCCTGCTGATGTAGCAAGAGTTCTGTATGTCATATAAATTGTTGTTGTATACTGCGTAGCATTCTTGGTCTGTGTAAGTGCCTGAGCTACCTTTGTAACTGCTGCTGTGTAGTGCTCTGTAGCCAATGCCTTTTCATTCTGTGCTTCAGCACCCTTCTCCTGTGCCTTAGCGCCATCACTCTGAGCTGCTGCGCCCTTTTCTTTTGCCTGTGTTGCAAGAGCTTCAGCCTCTGCAGATTTACTTTCTTCAGTTGCCGTATCTCCCTCGGCTGCTGCCTGCTTTGCTGCTGCGCCTGCTTCCTTAGCCTGCTCTCCAAGAGCTGCTGCCTCTGCTGCCTCTTTCTCAGCCTGTGCCTTGTAGGTCATAGCCTCTGTGTATGCAGCCTGAGCTTTTCCTGCATCAACATCACCCTTATTCATCTCAACCTTGATCTGATCGCACATAGCCTTAAGTGTTGCTGCAAATGCGTTCTGATCTGACTGGCTCTCTATTGTAGCCTTAGCCACATTGTACATCTGAGTCCACTGTGCATGTGATATTCCGGTGTTCTTCTCAATGTATGCCCAGTCACCGTCACTTGCAAAATCATCAAAGCTGCCATCTACCGCTGCATCAGGCTCATCTCCAAGTGTTACGCCATCGTCAGCGCTGGGAGCCTCATTTCCATCTGATACCGGTTGCTCTTCATCAGAGGTTTTCTCTGTATCCTGAGTGTCAACTGTATCTTCTGAAGGAGCACTCTGATCATCCTGGGGTGCCTCGTTGTTCTGCTCCTCCTGGGGAGTTTCCTCAGCATCCTGCTTGTCCTCAGAAGGTGTCTCGTTATTATTCTGCTCTTCTGAAGGAGTGCTCTCATCCTTAGAAGTCTGCTCGTCCTGATTCTCCTGCTCATCAGAAGCTGTCTTCTTTTCTGATGAATCCTCTGTCTGTGCATCATCTGAATCATTGTTATTCTCGATGATCACAGGTGTATCAACAGCCACAACATCAAGTCCGCTTACTGTGTCCATGGTGTAAAGTCCTGCGAGCTTTTCGGAAGCTGTCTGCAGAAGTGAATTCAGTGTTGCGGAATCACTTGCTGAAATACTGCTGTTAACTGAAGCTGTGCTTGTTGCTCCTGCATTACTTGCAGCGTAATTGATAACTGCTGCAAACTCCTTATAGAAGGTATCAGATGCTGACTTAACTGCCTCCATCTGCTGCTTTACTGTATTTGCTGCTGTATCGATACCTGTGCTGAGCTGAGCTGCACCCTCGGATACGCTCTTAGCACCATCCTTGGCAGATGTAAGTCCGCCTGTAAGAGTTGATGCACCATCCTTGAGTTTTGTAACACCATCATCAAGGCTCTTGGCACCCTTTGCAATCTGGCCCACGCCATCTGTATAGGTTCCTATTCCTGTGCTGAGTGTAGATGCACCGTCCTTAAGCTGTCCTGCACCAGTATCAAGTTCTCCTGTACCATCCTTAAGCTGACCTGAACCGTCCTTAAGCTGTGCAGCACCATCCTTAAGCTCTCCGGTACCATCCTTTAACTGCTTTGTGCCGTCCTTGAGCTCTTTTGTTCCATCCTTAAGATCAGATGTGCCGTCATAGAGCTCTCCGGTGCCGTCCTCAAACTTCTGTGTTCCGTCTGCAAGCTCACCTGAACCGTCACGGAGCTGTGTAGATGCATCTGAAAGCTTGTCCATGTCATCGTTTACGGTATCAAGCTTTTCCGAATCATAAATCTTGTTAAGGCCAAGGTCTGATACAGCGTTGGCGCTTGCCATGGTGATCGTCATGGGAAGCTCAAAATCCTGCACGTCTGCTGTGATCTCCACATAATCAGGAATCTCGATATCCTCTTTATCTATATCATTCTCCTCGAGCTTTTCCTCAAGCTTCTTCTCATCGATATCAAGGGATTCCTTCAAGCC
>JAEEGF011575103.1_pt1 | contig 14091 bp, 9 predicted proteins | sample 9134171 | NCBI WGS metagenome assembly JAEEGF01 (sample SAMN16246542, study PRJNA631951) | gut metagenome | biome: gut microbiome; feature: rumen; material: AP-attached | host: Bos | place: Iran: Karaj | collected 2018-10
TGCGTGGAGGTCTGCCCTGTTGGAGCAGCCAAGCTCGGACAGAAACTATGCAAGAAGAACGGCAGCGAAGTTAAGTATCCCAAGACACAGCTTCCCGACATCAAGAACTGGGGACCTGAGAAGTGGAATTACAACTACAGAAACGACGCTAAGATCAACTGCTACGACACAGGTACAGCTCCCTGTAAGACAGCATGTCCCGTACACCTTTCAGTTCAGGGTTACATCAAGATGGCCGCTGAGGGCAGATATGAGGACGCATTAAAGCTCATCAAGCAGGACAATCCTTTCCCGATGATCTGTGGCGCTGTCTGCAACAGAAGATGTGAAGATGCATGTACAAGAGGAACCATTGACCAGCCACTTGCTATCGATGAGATCAAGAAGTTCATTGCTTCTTTGGATCTCAAGAAAGAGGAGAGATACATTCCTCTGTGCGAGAAGCACGACGGCGGAATGTGGGGAGACGAGTTTAAGGTTGCCGTTATCGGAGGCGGTCCTGCAGGTCTTTCTGCAGCCTTCTTCCTCAGAGAGAACGGCTATCCTGTAACAGTATTTGAAAAAGAAAAGAGAGCAGGCGGAATGCTTATGAACGGCATCCCCAGCTACAGACTTGAAAAGGACATCATCGACGCCGAGATCGATGTGATTCGCCAGATGGGCGTTGACATCAAGTGCGGCGTAGAGGTCGGAAAAGATATCACGATCGAGCAGCTCAGGGCTGAGGGCTACAAGGCCTTCTTCATCGCCATCGGAATGCAGGGCGGAAGACTTGCAGGCGTACCCGGCGAGGATGCTGAGGGTGTTCAGACCGGTGTTGATTTCCTTAGGAATATCAACCAGGATCACTCCATTAAGCTCAAGGGCGACACAGTAGTTGTTGGCGGCGGAAATGTTGCCATCGACGTTGCGAGAACAGCCGTAAGAGCCGGATCATCCAAGGTTACAATGCTCTGCCTTGAGAGTGCAAAAGAAATGCCTGCAGCCAGGGACGAGGTTGAGGAAGCAAAGGAAGAGGGCATCGAAGTTAAGAATGGCTGGGGCCCTAAGGAAGTTGTTGTGGAGAACGGCCACGTGAAGGCTGTCATCTTCAAGAAGTGCGTAAGCGTATTTGACGACCAGCACAGATTCTCACCCAGGTATGATGAGAACGATACAATAGAGATCCCCTGCGAGAACCTTCTTCTCTCCATCGGACAGGCAGTTCAGTGGGGCGACCTTCTCAAGGGAACAAAGGTTGAGCTCAACAGAAACGGCACAGCAAAGGCTGATCCTCTCACAAGACAGACAGCTGAGCCCGACATCTTTGTGGGCGGCGATGTATTCACAGGCGCCAAGTTCGCTATCGATGCCATCGCAGGCGGAAGAGAGGGATTCGTATCCATCAACCGCTTCGTACACAAGGGCAACAGACTCGACCTTGCAAGAGACAGAAGGGAATTCATCGAGCTCAACAAGGACGACATCAAGGTTGAGAGTTTCGACAACGCTCAGAGACAGATCCCGGGCAAGAAGGCCGGAGTTGCCAAGGATACCTTCGAGGATCTGCGCCTGACCCTAACAGAGGAACAGGTTAAGACAGAGGCAGCAAGATGTCTTGGCTGCGGCGCTACAACCGTTGACGAGAACCGCTGTATCGGATGCGGACTCTGCACAACAAAGTGTGAGTTCGACGCTATCCACCTCACAAGAGATATGCCTGAGGCAAGCACGATGTATAAATCTGAGGACAAGCTCAAGGCTGTAGGACCTTACGCAGCAAAGAGAGCAGGAAAGATCCTCATCAACAAGATAAAAGGCGGCAAGTAATGGCAGGACTTAAGAGAATTGCTGCTCTGTTCCTCATAGCAACGCTTGCTGCGACTACCCTTACCGGATGTTCTTCGGCTAAGAAGGATAAGTCAGGAGCTCAGGAAGCGGCAGCAGGTTTTCTTGAGGGCATTAAGAGCGGATCAAAGAACGAAATTAATAAGTACTCGTCAGGTGAAGGTACTACAGGTGAGTTCGTGAAGCTGTATGATGCGGATAGTTTTGAAGAGGACCTGCTGGAAGCTCTCGGTGATACCAATCTGTCAGAAGAAACTCAGAAGGAACTTGATGAATTCTATGCAGGCTATTCCTCAATGATGGAGGAATACCAGATCACCGATGTGGTTATTAGTGACAACGGATCTGCCACTGCCTACGTCACTGTAAAGAACAGCTTCCCGTTTGATGTGACGAAGAGTGAAACAACAAAGAACAGGGTAAGTGAAGCACTGGCTAAATACCAGGAGGACAATCAGGAAGAGCTGGAGAAGATAGCAGCTGAGCAGGGTGAGGAAGCCGAGCTTGAAAAAGTCCGGAACGACACTGTGATAATTATACTGAACACTTACGAAGAAGCAATCGCTCTCTCGGAACCTGTGACTTATATGCTGGCCCTGACCCTCAACAAAAACGAGGAACTGGGTTCATGGTATGTATCTGATGTACAGAGTTATGACAGCTCAATTGCCGGTACCGGTGCTCACGCAAAAGAGACTGATACCTCCGCTACAGAGGTGAGCGTAGAGTTTGAACCAACGACTGAAACGACAGAACCTGAAGCAGAGGAAGGAAACAACTAAATATTTCAACAAGGAGGTTCGTAAATGCTAGTTCTTTTCAATGAAGGTGTTGTAAGAGAAGTAATTTCCGCAGAGGTAAAACCCATGGACGTGGGCGACGGAAAGATAATCGGAACCCAGATCAACTTTGTCCTTCTGGGCGGCGACAAGCTGGAATACATCTACAGCCAGAATGTTCCGATTGAAGAGTCCGGACAGAGGGCCATCGATTTTGTGAGAAAGCTCTACAATGACGGAAAGGGAGATTTTACCCACGAGCCCGTTGAGATGCTCTGATGAGCGTTGTCCTTAAGTGAATACGGTTAAATTAAAAGGTCCTGTGACATTCGTGCACAGGACCTTTAATAATGCTGCTTATCTTCCATGGTATTCTCCATTCTTTGATCAGCGCTTGCCTAACTGGCCTTGGTTTTTCAGTTCAATAAGTAGATCAAATACAACCCCCAGTGGTAACCCCGTAATATGAGCTACTTTTTCAGGATCGGGGTAATACTCGTTGTTACAGTCGTGAAGAATGCAGTCCATTACTTCCATCCTGGCATCACATGTAGCTGTCATACTCATTTTTCCTCCTTTCGCAAATTGTACAAATATTTAATCGCAGAGTACATCTGCTACTAAATATTATAACGGAAGTTATTGGTAAAAAATAACCCTTTTGTGCGAAAATTTAGAAAAATTTTCTAAAATTCAGTCTCTGCCTGTGCTTTATTGTGAAGTTCAACCAGTTCATTGGCCTGAGAGAAGATGTTTCCGAGAATTGTCTTAAATTCATCGAATTTTGCAGCGGCGTCGTCGGAGTTCTTAAAGCTCTGCTCTAAAAGACTTCCTGCCTTCTGGTTGGAGGAGGAAAGGGACGAAATGCCGTCACTTATCTCATTTGTAGATGCAATAATGTCATCGATCTGTTCCTGCGCACTGCTGTAGTGAGAGAGGACTTCTGAGACGTTCTTTTCCATGTCCTGAAGGTTATAGCATACCCTGTCTATCATTTCCCTCTGGCCGGCGATGGAATCAGATACGCTGTCAGTGCTTCCTGCGATGTCCTGAACACTGGTTTCAAAAGAGCTTATGATCTCAGAAATCTTGTCGGCTGCGACCTTGTTCTTGTCGCCAAAGCTGCGGAGGTCACTTGCAACAGCCGCAAGCTTTGTGCCCTCGGCGCCCGCCTTTGAGGCTTCGATGCTGGCGCTTAAGGACAGGAGCTCAGCCTGCTTGGACATAGCAGAGAAAGCTTCCACAAGTTTTTTTACATTGTCCACTTTGAGGATAAGGGCTCTTGCCTTCTGCGAAGAGGACTGCATCTTTTCAGATACGGCTCTGTAGCTTGTGCTGAGATTGTTCGCGATGTCCATATTGTCCTTGAGGGATCTCTGGATGCCGGCAGAAGCTGAGGCCAGATCTTCGCGCTCACCGGTTACCGACTTTTCTTTTTCACTGATGACCTGTATCCTTCTGGTCTGGACATTTATAACGTTGATGTTGTCTTCGATGCCTGTTGAGGCGTCGTTTAGTACGAATTTCTGGGCGTCCATGATGGTGGTCAGATCGTAAAGACTGTCCTTGGACTCATCTATCAGTGTTGAAATGCTGCCTGCGATATCTATCATTGCTGTGCCGGCTTCCATGGTCTTTTCTGCGTCGACTCCTACATAGTAGTCGTTCTCGCTCTTAAAGGCCTTGAGGTTCTTCACCACGTACCTGCAGGATACAAAGGAGAGTATGATGATCGCAAAGGCTGACAGCTGGGTGAGATCAAAGGTGCCCTTGTAGAAAAAGCCCTTGGCGCAGCCTGCTACATAAGAAAGGCCGATGGCTATCATTTCTTTTCTGCAAAGATCTGTGTCGAGGTAAATAATGCTGCAAAGCAAAATCGGGAAGGCAAAGGCGAAAGCAGAAGTGCTCTCTGAGAAGATGACAAGGAGCACATAGAACAGGGTAGCGCCACCGATTATAAGGCCTGCGCCTTTTTTGCCTGTGGGATGTCTGAAACTGCCGTTTATCGCCATGATTATGGCGAAGATACCGCCTGCTATGATGACTATGTTTGCAGGGGTGAAACTTGAGGTTATGCTGCGTATCACCGTGAAGACGATCGCCACGGCTATTGCAACTATAACTATATAAAAGCATTTTATATTAGCTTTTTTGTATTGTTCAGCGTTCATATGATTTTCTCCCCGATACCTTTTTTCATATATATGATATTTTAACATATTTAAGGCACTTTTATCAGAGAAATGAAGAGAGTGGCAGAGGTAATTAATTTAACTATATATTCATCTATTTTTATACTTTTTTTAGAACACGCTAAGTTAAACTATAGTAAAATATAAGTGGCGTCGTGACTTTAAGGCGCTTAACTGAATACCCCAAAAAACCAATAATATAAGGGAGAGGTAAACCAGATGAAGAAGATGAGCTTGCGAGCAAAGATGCTGTTATGTATCCTGCCGGTTATGGCAATTGCAATGATTCTGCTTACTTACATTGCGGCCAGTCAGAGCAAAGTAGCTATCAGAGAGGCAACATCCAAGCAGATGGAGCAGTCTGTAGCGGCAAACGTAAACGCTGTCGAGGGAAAGCTTGATGTTATCAAGAACACCTGCGTCAACATCACCGAAATGATAACTACCTCATATAAGTTCGTAACTATGGACAATTATGCAGGAACACTTTCAGCCATCATCAACGAGAACGATTCTGTTCTGGGATCAGGCATCTGGTTTGAACCCTATGTATTCGATGAGAAAGAGATGTATGTAGGCCCCTACTGGTACAAGGACGGCGGACAGATTGTTGAGACCTGGGACTACAGCAACGCTGATTACGATTACTTCAATGAGGAATACTACTTAAACGCCAAGGCTCTTAAGAAGGGCGAAGCAAAGATCACTGATCCGTACTACGATCCCACATCAGGACTCATAATGGCAAGCTGCTCAGCTCCCATTTATGACAACGGAGTATTCGTTGGATGTGTTACCGTTGATATGGAGCTGTCAGGAATCCAGGATATGGTAAGCTCAGTTAAGGTTGGAAAGACCGGAACAGCAATGCTTGCATCTTCAAACGGAACATACATCTATACACAGGATGATTCCAAGGTTCAGAATGAAGTCAAGATAACAGAGGACAGCAATTCTTCGCTTGCTTCAGCTGCAGCCACAGTAATGGCAAGCAATTCTGATTCTGTATCAGAAGTTTACTTCACAGAGGGTAATGACACCATCATGCTTCTCTACACAACCATTCCGGATGTTAACTGGAAGGCTATGATGAGAATGTCTACTGCAGAGATGGATGAGACAGTTAATGCACTCACCACTCAGCTGGTAATTGTATGTATCATTGCACTCCTTATCGGCGCAATCATCATCTACCTCTTCGTAATGAGAATATCCAAGAGCATCAACAACGTAAAAGCCTTTGCCGGATCGCTTGCAAGCGGCGACTTTACTGTTAATAAGATCGTAGCGAAGAGCGGAGACGAGCTGGGACAGATGAGCGACTCCCTCAACAACATGTTCGAGAACAACAGGGATGTTATCAGCAAGATCTCCGATGGATCGGTTCAGGTATCTGAGACCTCCACAGGACTTGCAAGTATGGCCAGTGAACTCTCAAGTCAGTTCACAAGTATCCAGGGCAATATCTCCGGCGTAAACGACGCTATGATGTCATCCGGTGCAGCTACAGAGGAAGTAAATGCATCAGTTGAAGAAGTAAATGCTTCCGTTCATCAGCTGGCTGCAGAGACAGAAAAGACCAGCGCAGAGGCCACCGACATCAAGAGCAGGGCAAGAGATATCGAGAGACAGTCCAAGCAGGCTTATGACAACGCCATTAGCATCGCAGAGCAGAGAGAGGCAGACCTCATTGAAGCCAATGAAAAGGCTAAGGTCGTTGATCAGATCGGAACCCTTGCAGACACAATCGCAGAGATCGCTGACCAGATCAACCTCCTTTCACTCAATGCATCAATTGAGGCTGCAAGAGCAGGAGATGCAGGTAAGGGATTCGCAGTTGTTGCTTCAGAGATCAACAAGCTGGCCAGCAGCACATCAGAGGCTGTTGATCAGATCAGAGATACTATCGACGGTGTACAGGAAGCCTTTGGAACTCTTTCAAATTCTTCCGGCGAACTGCTTGAATTCATCAAAGAGACCGTTACTCCTGACTATGATAACTTCGTAAATGTTGCAAAACAGTATGGCGATGATGCTGATTCCTTCGGCGGATCCTCTGAGAACATCGCGCAGATGGTTGAGAACATCAGAGCTTCCATGGAAGAAGTATCAAAGGCTATCCAGAACATCGCAGAGTCCACACAGGATACTGCAGACCTCTCCAGCAGAGTGAACGACTCCGTAATGGCTGCCGCAGATGTTGTAAGCAACGTAAACGACATGTCCAGCAAGCAGGAAGAGATCGCAGGAACTCTCGAAGAGATTGTTGGAAAGTTCAAACTTAAATAATAAGTAAAAATAAAGGTTGTCCGCAGCATTGCGGACAACCTTTTTTGTTTTGCTTCAAAACTATTATCGGAACACCGGGCTTACAGCGTATCATTCCTCTTGATGTACTGAGGAGCACCAGGTTCACCCTTGATATTCTTGGCGTGTATGATGTGGGCCCATTTATCGACAATGGCATTTTCGATGTGAACGCCCTCCTCAATCGTAGCATAGGCCATGATGATGGAGTTCTTGATAACGGCGCCTTTCTTTACAACAACGCTACGTCCGATGATGGACCTGTCGATGGTTCCCTCAATGAGACAGCCGTTACTTACAAAGGAATCGGTAACCTTGGAGCTCTCGAAGTACTGGGTAGGGCAGGAGTCTGTGGTCCTTGTGTAGATAGGCCACTCTGCTCTGAACAGATCGCTGGCGATATCGTAATTGATAAGCTCCATCGATGCGTTGTAGTAGTCCTCAAGGCTTGTGAGGGTTGCGAAGTATCCCTTGTGCTGGTAGGCTCTTACGTCAAGCTGCTTGCACATGATGTTGACGATGTCTGCCAGTGTGTACATTGATGACATCCAGCTGGCGTCCTTTACGAGCTCAACGAACGTGTCGCGCTTCATGCAGTAGGTATCCATGAGGATGTTCTTGTTGTTGGCTGTTCCAAGGTTCTTGTCGATGGAGGAAACACCCTTCTGCTTGTTCACTGAAATGGTGTGGCAGTTCTTGAAGTATTCCCTTGCGTTGTCAACCTTGTGGTAGAGAAGAGTGACATCTGCTCCGGAGGCGATGTGTGCATCAAGGAGCTGCTTGTAATCCTGCTTGTAAACCATGTAGCTGGGAGCAATGATCACATATTCCTGATGCATCCTCTGGATGATATCAAGGTTCTCAAAGTATGCGTTGATATCGTTGTTATAGATTGAGCGGGAAGAGGAGTTCTCTGAGAAGAGAAGCTGTATCTTGCCTCGCTTTGAGTTGATGTTGTAATGTCTTCCGGATCCTACGTGCTCAGCGATCGAACGCGGGCGGGAGCGAACGTAAACCTGGATCCTGTTGATACCGGAGTTGCTCATGTTGGAGATAGGGAAGTCGATAACCCTGAATCTTCCGAGGAATGAGAACGCTCCGATGGGGCGGTAATCATGAAGTCCCTCTACATGGATGGTGTTGTCTGCGGAGGATACTATTCCAAATGCACTAGCTGCCATTACTTTGTACCTCCTTTCACATTCTTTGCTACCAGTTCGATGTTTTCGCTGTCCTTGGATCCGACTTTGGCCTTCTTGCCGATGTGTACGTCTTCAGCAACAAGAGCTCTGGTAACTATGGCACCGTCATCAACAACAACGCCGGGCATCAGCACTGAATCTGTAACCTTGGCGCCCTTGCCGACAACAGCTCCGGTGAAGAGAACGGAGTTGGTTACCTGACCTTCGACTCTTACGCCCTGTGTCATGTAGGCGTTCTTAACCTTTGCATCCTTGCCGATGTACTGAGGAAGAGTGGAAACATCTTCTGTGTAGATCAGCCATGAGGAATCGTTGAGGTTTAATGGATTCTTGGGATCGAGGAGGTCCATGTTTGCTTCCCAGAGGGAATCGATGGTCCCTACGTCCTTCCAGTAGCCCTTAAACTCGTAAGCGAAAAGACCCTTCTTGTCAGCCAGCATTCTCGGAATAATGTCTTTTCCGAAGTCATGACTGGAATCGGGGTTCTTCATATCCTCAACAAGGAGCTTTCTCAAAGGCTTCCAGCTGAAGATGTAGATTCCCATGGATGCGAGATTGCTCTTGGGCTTTGCGGGCTTTTCTTCGAATTCTATGATGTTGCCCTTTCCGTCTGTGTTCATGATACCGAAGCGGCTTGCTTCCTTCATGGGAACGGGACGGACTGCGATGGTTGCGTCTGCCTTCATCTCCTTGTGGTAATCAAGCATCTTGGCATAATTCATTTTGTAGATGTGATCTCCGGAAAGAATGAGAAGGTACTCCGGATCATAAGTGTCGATGAAATCGATATTCTGAGATATGGCATCAGCAGTACCGCGATAAACGTCGAGGCCTTCGTCAGCCTTTTCACGAGGTGTGAGCACATACACACCGCTGTCCTTGGAGTCGAGACCCCAACGGCCGTCCTGAGCCACATAGCTGTTAAGAAGCACGGACTCATACTGGGTTAGGACACCGACAACGTCGATGCCGCTGTTTGCACAGTTACTGAGCGGAAAATCGATGATACGATATTTTCCACCGTAGAAAACTGCAGGCTTGGCTACCTTGGTGGTCAGATCTTTAAGTCTGCTTCCACGTCCGCCAGCCAGAATCATAGCTAACATTTCATTCTGAGCCATACAATGGTCCCCCTATATATGATGTTTGTAGAAATACCTCACTTTCTATGATATAATGTGCACGAACTTTTATCAAGCACGAAAGGAGTACTAAAATAGTGCTTTCTGTAATAATACCCGCTTACAACGAGGAGCAGATGATCCCAAAGACGGTATCCGTTATTGACGGTATTTTGAAGGATGCAGCCATAGATCATGAGCTTCTTTTTATAAATGACGGATCCAAAGACAATACCTGGCCGGAAATAGAGGAAGCAGCCAAGGGAAATCCCAATGTCAGAGGCGTCTGCTTTTCAAGGAATTTTGGAAAAGAGTCTGCGATATTTGCCGGGATTGCTGAGGCAAAGGGAGACTGCTGCGTCGTCATAGACTGTGACCTTCAGCACCCGCCGGAAAAGATCGTCGAGATGTACAGACTCTGGGAACAGGGCTACGAGATAGTGGAGGGAGTAAAGACCAGCAGGGGAAAAGAGAGCGGCTTCCACAAGTTCGCGGCAAAGAGTTTTTACGACATCATGTCCAACGCAGTGGGCTTTGACATGTCGAGAGCTTCCGACTTCAAGCTCCTGGACAGGAAGGCCATGAACGTTCTTCTAAATATGAATGAAAAGAATGCGTTCTTCAGGGCGCTGTCTTCCTGGATCGGCTTTAAGTCCACCGAGGTTGAGTACGACGTAAGGGAGAGGGAAGCAGGCACTTCCAAGTGGAGCACCAAGGCTCTTATCAAATATGCCCTCACCAACATTACGTCATTTACATCTGCGCCTATGCAGCTTGTTACTTTGCTTGGAATCATAGTTTTTATCGTTGGTCTTGGAACCAGTATCGAGGCTCTGGTGAGATTCGTTCAGGGCACTGCCCAGGCCGGATTTACCACGGTCATTATTCTCCAGTGCTTTACGGGATCGTTTATTATGTTTGGACTGGGGATTATAGGCTTCTACATCTCTAAGATTTATGACGAGGTTAAGGGAAGACCTAAATATATCATCGATAAGACGGTCTGATGACTGACCGTCATCATCGGAATTTTACAAAAAAGTAATTTAATAATCGTTTTTAATGAGGTACAATATAAGTAAGTGGGAGTTTGTCTTTCCAGCATGTGAAAGGAGAATTTTATGCTTGCTACGTTGATACCTCTTTTTGATGACAAAATGTCTGTTTGCGCATATTCTGTTTTTGCCCGGAAGGAAAATCTCTTTTTAAATCCGGCTCTTATGGCAGGTGCCAGATTTGATGGCGCCGGTACGGTTCATGAGCTTGAGGTTGTAAGCAACATGGGCGTTGCAACCCTCTCCGGTGGAAAAGAAGTGTTTGTTCCGGTAAACCAGTTCTCAATATTTGCTGAGATATCTCTCCAGTGCACAGTTCCGGCTGACAAGGTGGTTCTTCTTATGGACAACACTATCCAGCCTACAGATGAGTTCGTGAAGAGAGTAAGGGAACTGAAGGAACAGGGCTATAAGATGGCTATCAGAAAGCTGCCCATCAGCAGCTTTGAACCCTACAAGCACATTCTGGAAAAGTGCGATTATATTCTTTTGGATCATGTCAAGATCGATATTTCCAAAGCTAAGATATATTTCAAAAAACAGTATCCGAACATCAAGCTCTGCGCTGTAAATGTGGATACAAAGGAAGACTATGACAATCTGGTAAGTCAGGGTGGCTACGACCTCTATGAGGGTAGCTTCTTCAGAATGCCGGTGACGAAATCCGAGACAGAGGTCAGCCCTCTGAAGGTCAACTACATCGAACTTCTCAACGTGGTAAATGCACCCGACTACGATCTGACGGATGCAGCTGATGTTATTGGAAAGGACCCCGCTCTTGTGATATCTCTTTTGGAGATAGTAAACAGGATGGCTCTCAATTCAGAGATCACATCCATCCGCCACGCAGCCGCAATGCTTGGACAGAAGGAACTTAAGAGATGGATCAACACAGCTGTGACAAAAGAGCTGTGTGCAGATAAGCCCACCGAGATCATAAGGCTCGTCATGATAAGGGCAAAATTCGCAGAGAACATAGCAAAGGAATTCGACCTTGCAATGCAGGCTCCGGAGCTGTTCATCATGGGACTGTTCTCTGCTCTTGATATCATGCTCGGAAAGACTATGGAAGAAGCGCTGCAGATGGTTCAGGTATCCAAGAACGTCAGGGAAGCTCTTCTTGAGAATAAGGGAGAATTTGCAAAGGTACTGGAGTTTATGAGACGCTACGAGGATGCCGACTGGACTGAGGTTTCAAGACTCCTTGTCATCGACAACATGGATATGGATAACATCTACAATGCATATCTTGGCGCTCTGAGATGGTATCGCGACCTTATTCCCGCATAACCATAAGTTACAGGCCATGAGGTTTTTTTATGAATGTTGCAGAAGGTATAGGAAGTGTTATTACCTTTAATCTTGCTGCAGTGATAATTGGACTGACCTGTCTTTTTTACACGCTTGTCACCCGCAGGAAGAAGAGATTAAAGAACAAATTATTTATTGCAACTCTCATAATTGTCATTATCAACGCATTTACGGTAATTGGCGGAGAGATGATACATAACAGTGAACTTGCTTTCGGAAGTAAGTTCATTGGTATTAATGTGCTCCAGTTTATCTATTATTTTACCCATTATGCCATTGCGCCTTTCTTTGCGATGTATATTATTCTCGTCTGCAATGTGTCTTACCGCTTCCCGGATAGGGCACGTTTCTTTATCGTCCTGCCTTTCTATCTGCTGGAAATGCTGGTTCTTTTAAACCCATTGACTCACTTTGTATACAGCTACGACCAGGAGCTGGTGCTTCATCGAAGGGCCGGCGTTGCCATCGCATACATTGAGGCGGGCTTTTACATTCTGTTTGCGCTGGTAGCTCTTTTCCTGTACTGGAATACACTTAACGGTCTGAAGAAGATAGCGCTTGTCTACTTCTTCGTCATTGTCATTGTTGGAACGATAGTTCAGATGATGTTCATAGATGTTAAGTGTGAGCTGATGTGCGAGGCTATCGGTCTCATGGGCATCATGATCGTTTTGGAGAACGATGACGACAGGCTTGACCTGCCGACGGGAGCCTGCAACCGAAACGCCTTCTCTAAGGACGTTTCCAGCTACCTTAAGTACGGCAGACATTTCTGCATAATCTGCGTAAGACTCACCAACGCCGACGTTTTCAGGAAGATATCGGGATATGAGCCCTTTGAAAAGATGCTTTCCGAGATGGTCGGATTTTTCTGCGAGCAGTGGAACAGGATTGATGTATACAGATCGTCGGCTGACAGCTTTATGATACTGTGTCCCGATGTGGATTACGATTATGCCAAAATGACGGCGGGAAACATCTACGAAAGGTTTTCAGATGGATGGTCTTTAGGCGACAATAAGGTATTTCTTAAGGCGAATGTGCTTCTTGCGGAATGTCCGCAGCAGTTCTCATCACTTGATCAGCTGTTCCTTCTGTCCGACTCTGTTGTGGACGAGGTGGAAGACAGAGTTATGTGTCATAACGACCTGGACTTCCTGCTCAGAAGAGGAGAGGTTGAGAAAGCGGTTAAAAGAGGTATCGCAGACTCCAGCTTTATGGTCTGCTATGAGCCCATATACACCAAGGAAGACAGAACAATCTGCGCCGCAATGGCAACATTGCGCTTTAACGACAGAGTGCTGGGCGAGATCGATCCTTCAGAGTTCATGCCCATCGCTGAGCAGACCGGTATGATCGAGGAACTGGGGTGGTTTACCATGGACGAAGCCCTGTATTTCCTGGGCGGCGGTATCGTGGAGGAAATGGGACTTGAGTTTATCGAGATAGCTCTTTCTTCAGTGCAGCTCATCAAGGCGGACTTCATTTCAAAGATCAGAAGCCTGCTTTCAAAGCACGGAGTAAGACCTTCACAGATTGTCTTTGATATAAGCGAGTCTGACGCAGCTTCCGATCAGGAGGTCCTCGTGAGCGTAATGAAGGAGCTGGACGGCGACGGCATCAGATTCTTCATGGACGAGTACGGCACGGGCTTCTTTAACATGCAGTCCGCCTCCTCTATGATATTTGAGGGCGTCAAGATGGACACCAATCTCCTTGGCAGAGTGGGAGAGCAGTCCCAGAGCAGGATCATCCTTGAGAACAGGCTCAAGATGATGAACCAGATGGGAAAGAGAGTCTACCTGGATCACGTTGATAACCAGGATCTGTTTGATATTGCAACGCCAATCAGGGCAGATTACATAAAGGGACTCTACTTCTCCGAGGCGGTAAGCAAGAACGAGTTCATCGCTATTCTGAGGGCAACCGAGATCGCCAGGATGGAGGAGAGAAGGGCGAAGGCCGCCAATGACGCCAAGAGTAACTTCCTGGCCAACATGTCCCATGAAATCAGAACCCCTATCAATGCGGTTCTTGGAATGAACGAAGTCATCCTCAGAGAGTGCAAGGATGAAAAGATACTTGAGTATGCCCAGAACATTGAAGGCGCGGGCAGAACTCTTTTGTCACTGATAAATGATATCCTGGATTTCTCCAAAATCGAGTCCGGCAGCATGGAGATCAACGAGGCAGAGTACGACCTCAGTTCTGTCCTCAACGCCGTATTCAATATGGTTCACTTAAGGGCTGAGCCGAAGGCACTCAAGCTCATTATGGACGTCGACGACAAACTGCCC
>JAEEGF011583142.1_pt1 | contig 14090 bp, 12 predicted proteins | sample 9134171 | NCBI WGS metagenome assembly JAEEGF01 (sample SAMN16246542, study PRJNA631951) | gut metagenome | biome: gut microbiome; feature: rumen; material: AP-attached | host: Bos | place: Iran: Karaj | collected 2018-10
ACGCTTCATATAAATAGTATCTGATATCAGACCCTGAACCATCCCAAAAGACATAAGGCAGTGATTCAAAAAAATTTAACCCTGATATTTTTTCAAAGCGCTTTGGAAGTTTTTCTGTAAAAGGAATTCTTAAATCGCCTTTGCTATCAGAAAACTGCGGTCGTATAAAACCTGTAATATTGGGCTCATCAGTAAAAATAGATGGGATTGTCTTTCCAAATTCTTCACCAACAACCTGTTTATAGCGCTCATGAGTAATCTGCAAAAAGTATGCAATTGCTTCAGGGTTCATGGTATCGACATAGGTTTGATTATTTCGCCATGGAGATTCCTTCTCTACTACTTCAAACGCATACCACTTCTCGTCCCCGTCAAGGTCAATAATTCCCCCGTTTCTTCGCTTTAGATTGTAAGAATAAAGTAGTCTTCCTTCTGTATTCTTATTTTGCGTAAGCACCAAAAATCTCTTACGATAGTTCAGATTTTTAGTTACAATGCCTCCTCCAAATCCGGAAGCATACCTGTCTTCATCATACAAATAACAAAGCATATCATTTTGCCTGGCTTTTTCAACACAGTACTTAATTAAATCCATAAATTCATCTGATAAGTACTCATTTTTCAGGCCGACTCTGACATGTACATGAAATCCGCCAAAACCCATTTCTTTAAAATATTGAATCTGTTCATCAATCATTTCTTTTGTAACAAGGCCATTCCATGACCAAAATGGTGCTCCACGATAACATGGCGCCGGATTTATGAACTGGTCCTTGGCTATTTCTTCTCTAGAATTTGTGTAAATCATAGCATCCTCCAAAAATTGATATGTCTATGCATCCCTATATAGAAGTATATTGATTTAGCCACTATTTCTGCTATCATATTAATTGATTGTTATTCGGCAAATATTGATATTTTTATTTTAGAGAGCTTATATGAATGCATATTTTGAAGCACTTATTGATTCAGAAATCAGCTTTTTCTTTGATGGAATAGGAATATACTACTGCTTCGAGGGCAATGGTCTTTCCATGGACGGAAAAAACGAATTTGCACTCCAAACAAATCAATTTGTGCTGGCCTGTGGAAAAAGCAAGGTAACATTGAAGGCAAACCAGAAATATCATGGACTGGCCAGAATACTCAGAGTTGATTTTTCAAAAAAAGAGTTAGAAAAAGCTCTGTCTAATTTAGAAGACAGAGCTGATTTAAAAGATTTTTCGATTTTATCTTCAATAAAAAACAATCACAGCTTTAAATATATTTTAAGTGACGATAATGCACTAAATGTTTATCACCTCATTTATCTGATTGCCCACGAATTCAACCATAACACTACAGGAAGCGATGTAATTTGTTCTAATACACTTTCAAGTCTGGTTTTGATTACATCAAGACTCTACAGCTATAGCAAGAATGAAAACTTGAATATGGTAACGCCTAAAGCTGATATTGACTATGTTTTAAAATATATATATCAAAATATATCATCTGATTTATCACTTAAAACCCTGGCAGAAAACTTGGGATATTCAAGAGAGCATCTCTGCCGGTATTTTAAAAAAGAGACTAATACTAATCTATCAAAATACATTGCTTCTCAACGAGTTAAACGGGCAATAAGCCGGATGGATACTGATGAATTCACCATCAGCGAAATCGCTGAATATGCAGGATTTTCTTCGGTTTCAGCCTTGGAACGCAATTTCAAGAAAATCACTGGAAAAAGTCCGTCAGAATATAAAAAAGGAACTATTTGTTGAGCTTTCAAACTTATCCATCGGCATTATCGATTATAGTGCCTAACCAAGTCTGTCTAATTTATCTTCCTGCTCCGGTTTATCCTTCTGCCTCCTACTGTCAATCTTCTCTTTCACTTTACCTTTGATAGTCTCCTTAAGCTTTTTCTTTGCTCTTTTTCTGATCAGTTTCAAAACTATGAGGATGACTATAGGCAATAATAGGATGAGAAGCAAGACTCCATGCTTTTTGAAGCTTTTACACTTTCTGTTTATGGTTCTTTTGATCTTCCTTTTTAGCAGGTATCTTTTAATCTTTTTAGGCATATAGCACCTCTTCGGCTTATATTGAGATTATCTACTCCGACTTATCTTAAGGATCTCATGGAGTATATCTTCAGTTGCCTTCATATCATCCTCACAGTTCCGACTTATCTCTATGCTGGACTGAGCAGACGCAGCGACTTCTTCGGAAGTTGCTGAGAGGTTACTGATGGCATCCATAACTTTGAGATTAGCTTCTACGCACTCTTCTACGTTGTCAGAGATCTTGCCGGCTCTTGTAGTTAGTTCTGATACTTTCTCAAGGATTACTTCAAACTTCTCGCCTGTTTCTGTTATGAGCTCGCCTTGCTCTGTGGCTGAGTCTACACTTTTTTGCATATTGGCAGCAGCTGTACCAACTTTGGCCAGCAGATCATCGATAGTGCTTGAGATCTGCTCTGCAGACTGCTTGGTATTTTCAGATAGTGTTCTTATCTCATCAGCTACTACAGCGAAGCCTTTGCCGGCTTCTCCGGCTCTTGCTGCTTCTATAGATGCATTGAGAGCAAGAAGGTTGGTCTGACCGGATATACTTAAGATTGTATCAACGATTTCTTTGACAGTGCCGGCGGATTCCTGAAGGTTGGTTGTCATGACTGCTGTCTCTGAATTGATGACAGATGTCTCCTTGGACTTAGCATTAAGTGTCTTTACTAGGTTATTGCCTTCATTGATATTGTCAGTAACTTCACCTGCGTTCCTACGCATGGCTCTTGACTGATGTGCTATGTCTTCAAGGGAGGAGGTGATACTGGCGTTCATCTGTGTCTGAGTCTGTATAGCTTCTGCTGTATTGGTTATAGCTGTAGATATCTGGCTTGATGCTTCGGCGCTATCTGTGACCTTCTCAGCGAGAGCTTCCATGGCGGTATTGGCAGCTTCGAGCTTCTCGCCTATCTGCGTGCTGATATTCCTGATAACTTCTGCGTCTTCCTGCTGCTTGGCGGCAGCTGCTTCTATCTCGTCTATGGTCTCAGAGTTCTGCCTGCTATTTAACCTTACATAGAATATCGCCATGAGTGACAGAAGAAGCGCGAATACCGCGTCAGTTATTACAGCGAAGGTTCTATCTTCAACTTCAACAGAATATGTGAAAAACAGTGGCACGTACAGGATATTGATTGCAAGTACCCCTATTGAAGTCATAAAGGTCAGCCTTGTATCAGCGTATAGCAGCACCAGTATTAGGATTGAAGGACCAAATGCCCACATATAGGTTACGTGAACCGATCCTAGCATGACTACAAGATAGCTTAGTATCATGCATGCCATCATGAGATACTGGCCTCTGGTTCTCTTTTTATATAAGGCAAAAAATATTATCGAGGCTATCAGTATGATCGCCTGTAAAGTTCCCATGACAGCGGTGTTAATAAAGCCTACTCTGTCAGAAGAATAAAGGAATGTAGCAAGAAGCTCAAATGACTGGATGATAAGTCCGAATTTGAATGCTAAGAGATTGCTTTCATAGATGTGTTTGTCTTTCATATCCATAGTTTTCTCCGCTTTTGAAATAAGTTTGAAAATGTTCCTTTTTTTAATTTCATGTGACAATTATAGATATCATCTATATATATCGTCAGTAGTTATGGATTTTATGAGATATAGAAAAAGCCAAGGTAACTAATTTTGGTTAGAAACAGTTACCTTGGCCATTGTCAAGATTTATAATGATGTAGATAATATAACAAAAATCATGCAGACTTATCAGATGAACTTAACCGCTGTTCCATAGGCCATAACTTCTGCAGCACCCTGCATTACAGATGAAGATGTATATCTTACGCCTACTATTGCATCAGCGCCGAGGCTTTGCGCTTCATCGACCATACGCTTAGTTGCGATCTGTCTTGCTTCTACCAGCATATCCGTATAGCCCTTGATCTCGCCGCCTACAAGTGTCTTCATGCCGGCCATAAAGTCCTTACCAAAATTCTTGGACTGCACTATAGTTCCTTTTACTACTCCGAGTACTTCAAAGTTCTGTCCGGGGATTGTTTCAATACTTACGAGCTTCATCGATCTCTCCTCCATCAATTTCATTTAATCTTTGTTTTAAAGCTACAATAGTTCCAACGATCATCGCAACGAATAATAATATTATGATCGCAATAAATCCAAAAGGTGTTTCAGGGTCAGTCATAGATGCCCAGCTTATGATTATGATCATAGCTATGAAAAAAGTAATGCTGACACATGCTGCGATAATAGGACCCCGTTTAGTTTTCTTAATATCAGTCTTATTAACATCCATAAACCTAACGCCTCCTTTCTCAAGTTTTGTCATATCCTCAAGATAGGAGTCAGCCTTCAGATCATCAAAAGTATCCTGAGCCTCCATAATCTCTTTGCACATCTGTTTCATAGTATCAAGTTCTGTCTGACGATGTGTATAATACGATATATGTCTGTCAAGACAATCTGTCATAGATACTTCTCCAGCTTCAAGCTTTCTTATCTCCTCGATCGGAACCTCTAATTTTCTCAAAAGCTTGATCTTATTAAGGATATCAACATCCTTTAGAGAATAGTCTCTGTAGCCGTTATCTTTGTTTCGCTCCGGACTGATAAGCCCCTGCTCTTCATAGAAGCGAATATTTTTCTTAGTGATTCCTACCAGCTCTTCAACTTGATTGATCTTCATGCGTTCTCCACAGTTTCATTATTTATTTTTCTATATCTTCTGAATACTTTTTATACACGATTACTGCAAGAATTGCAATCACGATCACAAGTACCAGCTCGATCATATAGGCTGAAAGATATGCTGCCATTATCACTGTGATGCAGTCTACTAGTGCATGTATCATTATTGAAAGGGCTACAAGATAGATTTTGTGCTCTTTCACAGCCGTATATACTATGTAAGACAAGCATATATGCAGCACTATAGCACATATTCTCTCAACTCCACCTAAGTAGAAGTCTAATGGGTTTGTGGTCCATAAAAGAGATATCTGCGCCATTGTCTGCTCCTTGACCTGCGGATCAAGCCCTGAAAGAGTAGCCTCAAAGGTGCCTTGATTGATCATAATAGAAGTGACCAGATTCGATATGGAAGTAAGACCCACGATGAGTATTGCCTCTATTCCTCCATGACCTACTCCATACATAAATGCATTTTGCTTGTTAAGGGCCTTTTTCTTGAACAGATTCATCGAAACGAATCGTCCAACTTCTTCAAAGATACCTGCAGCGAGTCCGCCATATACTGCCATTAAGATGAGATTGCCGGTCAGCGCCACTCCAAAACGGTTGACCATCACATAATGAAGGAGCTGTTCTAATATAAGCGCAAACAACACAAATGTTACTGCTCCTATCACGAACCAGATCAGCTTGGTATTCATCTTCTTTAATGCATAGATCATCAGCCCGATCGGAACTCCGATTGATACTATAAGACTAAAGCACATTCCTAAAATTGATAATGTCGATACTGTTCCCATGTCTATCCTCCTATAAGCCTTTCTATTCTTTTAAGAAAAAATGTATTCCAAAATCAGATTTGCATTTCTGAATTATATTTGCATCCCTGATCAGATTACATATTCTTCTTTTAAGAACTATGGCTTCTTATTAAGACTTGGCCTTGCCTTTACTTGAAATATAAACCTTCCACAAGGTGGAAGGTCAATACATTTTTGGAAAATATATGAAAATCATTGGATTAAGCTTTGATGTAACTATCAATATTCCATTCTAAATACAAAGGAATATTAAATGTTGTGGTTGCCTCGCAAAGGTTCTCCGCAATATTTTTTCTAGACAGCTTTAATCCTTTCTTTGGTTGATACTTTTTACAAAACTGCTTATAGCTCTTTGCTTGTGTATTATCTGCAGCTTTTACCTCTACTGGTACAATCTCTCCTTCTTCTTCGTAAATGAAATCTACCTCTGCCGTGTTTCCGGAACGCCAGAAAAATGGAGCTTTCCCTATTGATTTTAATTCATTCAAAACATAGTTTTCTGCAAATGCGCCCTTATATCTAATATATAAGTCAGACTCTTCCAATATCGTATTTACGGATACTTTTGATTTTGCCCGTAGTAATCCAACATCAGACATATATACTTTGAAATAGGTTTTATCAGAGGCTCCTTCTAAAGGTATTTCAGGTTTTTCTACCAACTCGGTCTTAATAAGTAATCCTGCATCCACTAGCCACTGTAAAGCATCCTCCAATTCTGCAGAACGTTTTCCCTCTTTTACATGTGAAAAGATAAATTTATTATTCTCTTTTGCGAGTTGTACTGGAACCGAATCCCAGATCCATCTGATTTTTGGAATATCTGTAAGTGGTGCATGCTTTGAAAAATCATCAGCATAATCATTTAATATTTCCTTCTGAACCTCTTCGACCTCTTCGTAATCATGGTTTTCAATCCAAGTCTTTACAACTTCTGGCATGCCCCCAACGATATAGTAATTCTTAAGTAATTCCTCCATTTGAGCCGTATATAACTTAGGGATTTCACGATCTGTTGGCCACTCTTTAAAAGTGTCAATCAACCCCGCTTTATCATTTGCGATTATAAATTCCTTAAAACTCATTGGATAAAGCTGTAAGCGGTTTACCTTACCAACGGGGAATGAAATCTGTTTTTTCTTCAGGGCAACTCCCAGTAGTGACCCAGCACATACTATATGCAAATCCCTCATTTGCTCGCAAAAGTATTTTAATGAGGTTATTGCCCTGGTACACTCTTGAATCTCATCAAAGAAAACCAGCGTTTTCCCAGGAATAATTTCTGTCTTAAAATGACGTTCCAACTCCTTTATTATTCTATTAACATCGAAGTCATAATCGAAAATTGCAGAAAGAGTCTCTTCAGACTCAAAGTTAACATATACATAACTTTCAAAATTGCTACGAGCAAACTCATCCACAATATAAGTCTTTCCACATTGCCTTACTCCAGTAAGAATCAAAGGTTTTCTTCGTGACTTATCCTTCCATTTTTCCAAATCATTTATAATTTCTCTATACATAGCACACTGCAACTCCTATCTCTTTTGCAATAATTATATCAAAAGTCCTATGACTTTTGCAATTTGATTTGCAAAATCCATAGGACTTTTACTAATAAAGTCATAAATTAAGGGACAGTTCCAATGACTTTGAGTTCCTGTCATTTAAACTGTCCCAATAATCTTTTTTGAATATCAGTCTGATTCGATCAATACAAATTCAGCACTAAACTTTCCGGGTTCTGTTCCGCCCCAAGGCGAAAAATCAAACTCTTTGTCTGAGATACCTTCAACAGTTATGATATAGGTCTCATCATCTTTTTTCTTAATAGTAACATTATAGGTCTCAGGATCAGATGTCCAATTCTCTTCACATTCCATAGTCTCTTCACTCTCTCCATCCCATGGTATGCTCAGAGACAATGATGCCGGTGAATCGTTATCTACAAAGAAGCTGAAATAACTTCCCATATAATAAGCCGGACTAAAATTCACATAAGCATCACCATATTGATATTGGAAATCCTGAGTCCATATGGAGTCATCTTTTATTCCGTTAAAAGCTTCTGCGCCGCCGACATTATAAAGTACATAGTAGTCAACAGGAAGTCTTTCTATGCTTTCCATCCTTACATCTACCCAAGATCGGCATTCCTCTGTCATGGCAGAAAGTGATGCTCCGGGAAGGTATATCATAAACTCGTCTGCATCTTCAAATCCATAAGGATCTGTATATATATATCTGGTTTCGTCTTCTATTACAGTTGTTCCAATCTTGTCAGCATCTGTGAGGGTGAGATCTAAGAGCTTTGTAGTATATATATACTCATCATCCGTAGGCTGCGGCACATCGAACTTACCTGTGAAGTTGCAGACATATACCGTACCATATTGATATCCTTCTCCTGTATCTCCCATATCTGAGTCGTGATAGGATCCCTCAAAAGATCCGTCTTCAGATATGATAATATCTGTCCCCCAGCCGCCTGCTCCGCTGGAGAAATAGAAATAATCAGGCATTATAGCAAAGATATTTTCGTCTTCCGCAGCGGAACCTGCCTTACTGTCTTTGTTATCTTTACTATCTTTGTTATCTTTACTATCTTTGCTATTCTTATCTGCTTTGCCTGTACCATCTTCATTATCTGTAGATGACGCAACTAAAGACGTAGATGTCAGCGAAGATTTAGAATCATCTGTTTCACTTTCATTATGTTCATCCGCATCTGTTACGGATTCAGTATCTTGAGACTGTTCTTCACTGGATGTATCTACATCCTGGCTATTTCCATCATTTTTATCACCAAGAGATATGTCAGTACAGCCTGTTATCAAAAATGTGCATAATAAAAGTGATAATATTTTTTTACTTAATCTTGTATGATTTGATCTTTTTTCCATAATTATTTAACCTCATACCGCTTGCAAACAGATACATTATCGATATTTCGTTTACTTCATTAAAAATATTACTACTGTTATCGATACCGTGTCAATTTTAATCCAAAACGGCTTAAGCATCCAGTAAATCACGTACTACTAAGCTCCGAGAAATCTACCCCTTTATCCGTTGTTACACCTACATACATCTTGTCAGTTGATCGCCCTGTTGAAAAGTAGTGATCTACCACAAACTTTGCAGTAAATGGCATAGGCAGATCTGATACCTCATCAATCGGAAACCATTTGCTTATTCCCTCATTAGATTTAAGCTCATCATCAAAATCATCTTTCAATTTGGCAAAAAAATAGTAGTTCTGCCTTATCTCATCCTTGGTATATCTAAGCGTAACATATCTAAGAGTAAGCCCTTCGATATCATCCTCTTTTAGCCCAAGTTCCTCTCCCATCTCTCTTATAATACAAGCCTCAGGATCATTAAGCTCATTCTCCTCAAAGTGTCCGCCAGCCGATCCGGTCCACACATCATTAACAACTCTCCCGCCCTGTCTATATAAAAGGAGTACCTTATCACCTTTCAATAAATATATAGCTGTCATATTCCTCAATTTGCCGTTCACAATCCCGCCTCCTCTATTTTTTATATGCATTAAATACTTTTAATATACTAACACATTATAGATATTATAACTATTACTTCTATGCATAGTCCGCACGCGAGAATCTTCTTAACCTCAACTACGAAATTTTATTCCTGAATTCATTTGGCGACAAACCGATGATCTTCTTGAATACTTTCGAGAAGTGATTGACTTCGCCAAAGCCTACCATATCTGATACATCAGCTATTCTATAGGATGGATTTTTCAAAAGCTCCTGTGCTTTACGCACCCTGATACCATTTAATAGTTCCGAGAAATTCTGCCCTGTCTCCTTATTAAGAAGCTTACTAAGATGCCACTGACTCACATATATTTTCTCCGATACTTCTGCCAGCATGAGCTTTTCATTATAATGCTCGCCCATATATTCAAGGGCTTTCCTTACTATAAAGTTACCTGCTGCCTCTTCATGAGTTTCCTTTTCATTCCATGAATCTTCACTAACCGGCTTCTCACTATCCTTGTTCTCATTAAGCCTGCCTCCATCTTCCGGGTTCGAATTCTCATGAATTCTACTAACCATAAAGGCAATAGCTTCTTCTATCTCGTCCATATTGGAAGGCTTTAACAGAAAGCGGCATACCCCCAGATTTATAGCCGTCTTGGCATACTCAAAGTCTCTAAATCCTGTCAGAACTGCTATCTGCATATCACTATACTCTGACTTAAGTGCCGCCACCATGCTAAGTCCGTCCATCTCCGGCATACATATATCCAGAAAGATAATATCAGGCCTATGCTCAATTATTAGTTGTCTTCCCTCTACGCCGTTATAGGCGCAAGCTACGACTTCGCAGCCGAATTTATCCCAGGCAACGCTCCTTCTTAGACCTTCTACTATTATAGGCTCATCATCTATTATCATAACTTTATGCATATCTTAGCTGCTACTCCTTTTTCTGAATATAAAAGCACGTATCCATGTTTTCAAATACTATTTATATATGCCAGTTGAGAAGACAATCAATCCATCAACCTTTTTATCAAATATTAAGACGATCATTCAATCAGCCCTTCTTCCGGATCTTGGCATGATCATCCTGAACTGCATCTTGTCTTCATCTATGAGATGGACTGACAGACCGTACCCCTGCCCGAAGATAAGCTCGATTCTCTTATTAACGTTATATATACCTATAGAAGTGTGTACACCGGGAACGCTCTTATTGAGCTTCTCTTCGCCGGTGATGATCCTCTCTATCCTGTCTATATCCTGAGAAGTCATCTTCTTGCCGCTGTTAATGACATCTATGATCAGTTTTTGGTCCTCTTCGAAGATGTTGAGCCAGATAGTTCCATGGCTTACGCTCTCGACGCCGTGCTTGATGGCATTTTCAAGTATAGGCTGCAGGATAAGCTGTGGGACAAGGGCGTTTGTAAGATTCGTGTCTACAAGCTTCTCTACTTCCAGCCTGTCACCAAATCTCATAGACATGATATACAGGAATGCATCTGCACATTTTATCTCATCAGAGAGCCGTACCAGCATGTCATTGTCCCTGTTTATACCGGAAGCAAGCACAGTTCCAAGAGATTCTATCATCTTGCACACTTCCGTATCACCATTCATCCTGGCCTGCCAGTTCATCATCTCAAGAGTATTATTGAGAAAATGAGGATTGATCTGCGCCTGAAGCGCCGCTATCTGCGCATCCTTGGTTGCCATCTTCTGGATGTACTTGGAGTTTTTGTTCATATAATAATATGTCAGCACCATGACAGGGATCATGGCAAGGACTGATACTATAACGATCAGATTGACTCTGGTAATCTCATAGTAGAGATCCTTCATATCTTTAATATAATAAAAATCAAGTTCGTAACTGTCTTCCAAAGCGCTGTATCTGTATCCGGCATATCCCCTTTGAAGAGTCCTTGGCATAGCCCTGTTTCCGGCATCATCCGCCCCGTTCCTTACCGCATTAAGAGCATCCATCTTGATATCAGGAATCGTCTCATCACCATAATAAGTCAGAAAGCTCCCCGACTTACCTACTTCCACGAAGATATTCTCCATCTCATCAAGAGGTATATCCTTGAACAGTGCATCCGTCTTAAGCCCTATAACCACCGCCCCGTAACTAATATCATATATTGAGAAAAAAAGATTCTGCACAAGATACATACGACCGTCTATTATAGCTACCTGGGTCTTTTTTTCCTTACCTTGTATCAAAGTCTTGAGATTGCCATCAACCTTGGCAATATAATCATCTTTTGGATAATCCTGCTCTCCTGAATAAACTAAAGGTTCATCCACAGTGTTAAGATAAAAGGCTGTAAGCGTAAACTGATCATCTGTAGCGAATTTGCTCACAACCTGCAGATGGATCCAGGTAAGATAATCATCAATGCTCATCTCCCCTGTCTGAACCTTCCTGTAGTTGGTCCTCCACTCTTCACTGGTTGTCTGGCGCCTTATCCTGTACGCAGCCTCATCTATATGTGACTTCATCAGAACCCCTGATACATCCACAGCATTCATAACTTCACTCTCTGTCCTGTCAATATATGCGTTCTGATACTGATTAAATATGAATGACAACAATACCGCTATTGGAATCATCCATGATATTACAAATAATAAGAATAATGTTTTGGACTTCAAGCACTACTCCCCCCGGATAAAAGCTAATGTAGAGATTTGAATTATATCACGATAAGGTAAACTAAAAAATCGCTTATAAGTATCCTATAGTAAACACCTTTAAAAATGACTTATCAGAGTTTCTGGTGCTGACAAAATGTTTTTTCTTAAGTCGTTTACTAAATAAAGCTTATTTTTGGACCAATCAAGCGCACTTACCCCGGTACCTGCTACAGTACCGGGGAGTGCTGGGTTAAAAAGGGATATATGGGTTAAAATGAAAAATTTTGGTTCGAATTGGTATAAGACAAAGTACTAATTCTTTTTTTAATGGAACATGACATACTTTATCTAACTTCTTTTTCTAACCACTTTATTTAACAACTACAAATGACTGAGGTGAAAGAGTAAGCCTATCACCAAGAGTCGCATTACCAAGGCTGTATATCACTTCCCCTTCTACCTTTATATCTGCTGCCTTCTCCTTACAGGAAGGATTGACCGCTATTGTAAGACCGCCTCTTCTATATACAAAAGGGCTGTCCTTGCCAGAGCAGATAACTTCAAAGCTTGCATCCGCCTGAAGGTCCTCTTCTCTATGCCTTAGAGCCAGAAGATTTCTTACTGTATTAAGCAAAGAATTCTTATCAGCTTCCTGAGCTTCTACTGTAGGAGCATCACCCGCTTCATCAACCGGAAGATATAGACTATCCTTGCAGCCTTCTGAGAATCCAAGGTTCTTGCCACTATTCCACTGCATAGGTGTACGGGCACCTGTCCTGAAATAGCCGCCTTCTTTGGTCTTGAGTTCAAGATATCTCATACCGATCTCATCGCCGTAGTACAAAAATGGAACACCTGGCATTGTAAAAAGGAATGCATAAGCAATCTTTAGTTCATCAGGTTCAAGAGTATATCTGGGTCTATTGGTATCGTGATTACAGGTCAGCATTGATATATATCCAATATCCCTGGTATCCTCATACCACTTGACATACTCATCAAGGAATCTGTTAATATCTCCGTCACTGTCTTTTTTGAAAAAAGAATTATCTTCTTTGGACTTATCATTAACAAAATAGTCTCTCATAAGAGTAGAATATCCGTTGCCCGGCATATTCAGATAAAAGTCCATATCAAAACCGGCCCTTAGCGCAATAGGCGGATTGCTCCACTCAGCAACCATTGCAGCTTCCGGATACTCTTCATCCAGCATCTTCCTGATATCAAGCCACACAGCACTTGTACCTGTCTGCTTATCATCATCATGCTTGACAAGAGAGCCGGCCATATCAACTCTGAAGCCGTCGCATCCGTGATCCAGCCAGAATCTCATGATGTCTTTGATAGCCTCCCTGGTTGCAAGACAGTCAGGATGGTCTATAGGAAGCTGCCAAGGCTCTGTAGGATTAAGAAATCCATAGTTAAGGGCAGGCTGACATTTGAAGAAGTTAAGAGCATAGGTTCCGCTCCTTTCACTCTCTCCTCCTATATAGTTAAGATCTGCAGTCTTTGCAAAACAAAAATCTGACCAGATATATCTGTTACTGAATTCATTGGTCTCATCCTTCTGACTTTGCCTAAACCACTCATGCTCCTCTGAAGTATGCCCCGGCACGAGGTCCAGAAGGACTTTGATACCTCTTTTGTGAGCTTCACCAAAGAGTCTGTACAGATCGTTATTGCAGCCATATCTAGGTGCAACCTTCTTATAATTTCTTACATCATATCCCGCATCTGCAAAGGGCGAATCAAAGCAAGGATTGATCCACAGGGCGTTGCAACCAAGTGACTTAATATAATCAAGCTTTTCAATGATTCCATTAAAATCTCCGATTCCGTCCCCGTTGGTATCATAGAACGACTGAGGATAGATTTCATAAAAAACTGTGTCTTTTAACCATGTAGCAGCCATATCTTTTATATTCCTTTCATTGAAAAAATATTTATGATCGTTTTCCTAAAGGGTTATAACAATATACACATCTTTCGCCTCCAAGATCTGTCTTAGAAGGCCTGCCCTGTCTGCACTTGTCAGTAGCATAGGGACATCTTGGCGCGAATTTGCAGCAGGTAAGTGCGTACTCTTTTTCCTCCATATCAGGCATCACGAATTCCTGATTCCATTTGTCTCCAACTCTGGGAACCGCCTCCATAAGAAGCTGGGTATAAGGATGAGCCGGATTGTCCATAAGCTCCTTGGCAGGACCGTATTCGATAAGGCCTCCGCGGTAGAGAGTTGCTATATAGTCAGATACATAATAGGCTGTGGACAGGTCATGAGTTATGTATATAAATGATATATTGTACTTGTCCTTTAGCTCCTTAAAAAGATTAACGATATTCATCTTCATTGAAGCATCGATCGCTGCAACCGGTTCGTCTGCTATTATGAGCCTTGG
>JAEEGF012439400.1_pt1 | contig 14088 bp, 13 predicted proteins | sample 9134171 | NCBI WGS metagenome assembly JAEEGF01 (sample SAMN16246542, study PRJNA631951) | gut metagenome | biome: gut microbiome; feature: rumen; material: AP-attached | host: Bos | place: Iran: Karaj | collected 2018-10
GTTTCGAGGCTCTCCCCTGCGATGACTGGTGGACGGGAGTTCTGCTGCCCTGCACCACGAAACATTCCTTTTCTTTCCTGGTAGTCTGGCGCAACGCTCACACCCGACACTACTACGCCCCCTACCCGGAAAGCCGTGACAGCAAGGATTTTCTCCTCTACTATCAAAACCTCAAAACGCTTTTCTGCCGTGACTTGGAAAAATTCTCAAAGGATTCCGAGCCGAAAAAAGACTGATTAAACTATGCCAGACAACTACTACGAAATCAAGATTCTGCGACTGAAGATACTTTACATCTTAGCGGGATGGGCAGTCTTTATTGGGATAGAACTGTTTTCTGCATTTTTTTTGAATACCTTGCTAAAAAATTTATGTACTCACTCCCACTTGATGCCCAACACAAAAGATATGATTATGTGTGCTATATACCTTGCTATAATCATATTTACATTGTCATTCATCCTGGATATCCTGCTTTTCAGCAACCAGATACGTCTTCGTTTCTGGGACAGCTGGGGAGTTGCTACTCTTTTCATGATCGTAGCATTTTTAGTCCTTGCGATAGCCGATCTCTCTCGTGCTAATTCAGATTGGATCAATTATATAAACACCCTTATTTATCAGTGGCTGGTATTTCCAATTTATCAAGTGATTATCTTCCTGCCAATCTTTGCGATTGCATATTTTATCTGGGTATTCTGGCTGCAAAAAAGGAAAAGTTATACCCCTCTATCCAAAAGGACTCATATTTTTCTTTATCTTTTGAACCTGATCCCAATTTTAAACATTGTAGGATTTTACATTTACATTGTCTTATTTGTCGAACTTGACTAATACCATGCCGGACAACTACTACGAAATCAAAACCCTGCGGCTGAAGGTGCTTTACCTGCTGCTCGGCTGGACAGTCATTCTCAACATCGGGACTTTTCTTCTGTTGAACATTGTTCACTATCCAATGCTATACATAACTGTATTCACTGTCCTACTTCTGTATATCTTGATTTTCAGTAATTGGATACCATTAAAACTTTGGCAAACTTGGGGAATTTCTAATATTTTCATAATTGCGGCCGCCTTACCAATAATGTTTTATCTTCCGTCCGTGTTCTCCGCCGATATGAAATCAGCTAATATTGGAGAAAGCATTGGATGGAACATTATCTATTTTTTAATCATTTGGGGAATGATTTCAGTCTATCAAATATTTATATTTTTACCACTGTTCATGATCGGATATTGTTTTCGGACAACTCATTTCAAAATAAAGATAAATTATTTATCTCTTCCACAAGATATTAACGCGTTTATTAGTCTTTTAAATCTGATACCGATTGGCGGTATAATATCATTCGTAATTCTCATAGTTGTATCTCTTGTAATGCTTATTCTTCACCCTGGACCTCTTTGATGATCCAATAACAGTAAGAATCTTATCGCTCTTATCAAATTTGAATAACACCATGCCAAACAACTACTACGAAATCAAAATGCTAAGGCTGAAGGTGCTTTACCTCTTGGCAGGATGGGCGGTCATTATTTTTGCAGGACAACTTTCTCTATATTTTTCAAATACTTTGCTGGAAAATTTATGTGCTCATTCACATTTGACACCAGACACAAAAAGCACGATCTTGGCTGTTATATTTATCGTTATATTCATATTTACATTATCGTTTTCCGTGGATATGCTGGTTTTCAGCAACTGGATATGTTTTAGATTCTGGGAAACCTGGGGACTTTCTATTGTCTTCATGATCATAACATTTTTGTGCTTTGCGACAGTAGACCTCGGTATAGCTTCTGATTGGTTTTACTATGGTAGCTTCCTTATGCTTGATTGGATGATGCTTTCACTTTATCAAGTGCTTATCTTTCTGCCAGTCTTTACGATTGCGTATTCTATCTGGGTATTCAACCTGCAAAAATGGAAAGGTTATACTCCTTTGTCTAAAAGAACTCGCACTTTTCTTTATCTTTTGAATCTGTCTCTGATTTTCACCATGATTCTCGGTATCATATATGTTTTCTCTGGCATATAGCTGCCAGACCAGCACTGACCAATCTAACTTAAGTTTATGCCAGACAACTACTACGAAATCAAAACACTGTGGCTGAAGGTACTTTACTTTTTGGCAGGATGGGCCGTTCTCATTTTTACAGGACTGTTTTCTCTAAATTTTTTGGAGAAATATCTCATTCATCACTCTTATCTGGCGGAGATGATAGGACTGACAAGTATGGATATGGTCAGTCTTTACATGATGACCTTTGCCTGTTTACTATTACTCCCGATAGGTTTACTGGTCTTCAGCAACTGGATATGTCTCCGTTTCCGGGAGACTTGGGGACTTTCTATTCTTTTTATGTGCGTGACGTTTCTAAGCATCATCACATTTTTTCTCTTAACCTCAAATCCATCCCATCCATCAATAGCGGAGTTCTTATTCCTTTCTGGATCCATTTGGGGGATACTTTCGGTCTATCAACTGATCATCTTTCTGCCTTTGTTTTCTATTGCGTATTACCTCTGGATACGCCGTCTGAAAAAGAGACAGAACTTTGTTCCCCTTCCCCAGGAAGCACGCACATTTCTCTATTGTCTGAACCTGCTCCTGCTCCTCGGCATGGGATGGGTCATCTTTGTAATAATACACGGATTTGTAACAACATAAACTGAGATCTATGGAAACTAACTACCACGAAATCAAAATACTGCGTCTGAAGGTGATTTACCTTCTGGCGGGCTGGACGGTTTTTATTTTCGCGTGGATGTGGTTTTCTTTCTACTTGCTGGATAACTACTTCCCCATCTATTTGCTGGACGCTCTGGGACTAACAAGTATGAATATAATAGGTCTTTACCTGATGGGTTACGGCGGAGTGCTATTGTTCCTCACATATATCCTAGTCTTCACCAACTGGATACCTCTTCGCTTCTGGGAAACCTGGGGGCTTTCTATCGTTTTCATGCTCATGACGTTTCTAAGCAGCGCCTCGTATTATCTATTACATGTTTCATTCTCAGAAACATGTAATTATCTATCACAAGATTTCTTATGCTTTTCCATATGGATATTGGGAATACTTTCGATTTATCAAATACTCATCTTCCTGCCAGTCTTTGCGATTGGATATTCTATCTGGGTATATTGGCTGAAAAAGAGAAAAAGTTGTACCCTGCTATCCAAAAGGACACGCGATTTCCTTTATCTTTTAAACTTGATCCTGATCATGAGTATTGTGTTTTTTATCATGCTGATAGATTGAGAACCTCAAATTGAATGCAGCTGCATGAATGGATAATATATTATGAAGGAAAATACTAACAACTTGAAACATACAGCACGAAAACTGTTTTACGCCCTGCTGGGATGGTCGGCTGTTATTTTCCTAGGGATGCTGGCCTGGTTTCTTTGTAATCCGGGTGTTTTTGGGGCGGATATGGAGGCGGATCCATTCCCAATTATGATAGCGCCGCTTCTGCTGCTTCTGTATATCCTGATTTTCAGCGACTGGCTGGGTTTCGACTTTTTAGGAGCCATGGGAATTTCCAACCTCTTTTTTATCGCGGAAGGGATCGCTATAATAGTGTCCGGCATTATCTCATTGTGGATCATGGAAATGTCAGAAGCAGACTTCTCAATGCCCAATTATATGGTTATGACCTTAATTGGTTTTTCAGTACTTATTCTATTCCCCCAAAACTGTCTGTTTATTCTCTTGTTCCCGATTCTATATTGGCTTTGGTGCGATATCCTGAAAAAAAGGAAATATTGCATTTATATTCACAAGAAGCTCCGCTATTGCCTTTACCTTTTGATTCTAACATCACCACCGCTTTTTCTGTACATCGCTTTTGGTTTCTCAATGTTTTAGCAAATAACACTATCATTACACATAAAAACGGATCAACAAACTATGACCGAAAAAGAAAAAATGCTGAGCCAAAAGCTCTATGACGCGAATTATGACGCGGAACTGATACAGGAAAGACTTATCACCAAGGATCTTTGCCATGAATATAACCGGCTGCGTCCTTCGGAAAGCGAAAAACAACAGTCCATTCTGAGAAAACTGCTGGGCAAGACCCGCGGCGCATTCCAAATCGTTGCCCCGTTCTGGTGCGATTACGGCTATAACATCGAGCTGGGCAGAAATTTCTTTGCCAATCATAATCTGGTGATCCTGGACTGCGCCAGGGTCATCTTTGGCGACAATGTCTTTATCGGTCCGGACTGCGGATTCCATACAGCGGGACACCCCATCGACATGGAAAGACGCAATCAGGGACTGGAATACGCGTATCCGATCACGGTCGGGAACAATGTCTGGATCGGAGCCGGAGTCCATGTCATGCCCGGAGTGACGATCGGCAGCAATGTGGTCATCGGCGGCGGCAGCGTTGTCGTGAAGGATATCCCGGATGACTCGGTGGCCGTAGGGAATCCCTGCCGGGTGATCCGCCCAATCACCGATGCGGATCGTCAAACCCGCTGGGACAAATGATCCCGGCCGGTTTTGAATAGAATTGATTTTTTAGCGTCAAATTTTATATGCTGACGAAGCGGGGCCGCTTAGGACGGCCTCATTGCGTCACGCAAAAGAAGAACATGAAAAAACAGACTAAGATTTTTTTATCTCTCGTCATCGCGGCTCTGGCCTTTGCCAGCACGAACGACATCCGGCTCCAAACCTCTGCCCAGGCTGAGACACCGAAATGGATCACCAAGGTAACCGATTCCGTTACAGGTATCTTTAGCGACAGAGAACTCAACGCCATCAAAAAGATACAGTCCCTGCGCACACAGTTCCCGGACATCATCAGCGAAGATACTTCCCGTAAAGTGGAAGACGCTCTCATCCAGGGAGATGAGGAAACCAAATCGACACTGGCGCTGAGGATCGCCAGAGATTTCAAAAAGCCTACCAAAGAAGGCGCGAAATCCTTTGTGAACTGGTTTGAGAACTGGGAAAAAGAAGGCAACATCAACCTGGCCAAATTCACCAAAACGACACCGGATATCCCTAACGCGGAAGATTATCAGGCCAAAGCGGACAACGGGAACCATTATGCCCAGACAGTCCTGCTGTGGATCTACCGCACCCAGGGGCAGTATCAGAAAGCCGCTGAAATGGAGAAAGCTTTGAACAATGCCCCTGAAACAGCTTCCGAATTAAAAACAAAATATAAAGAGGATCTGAGCCTGTGCAAAGACAAAGCGAAAGACACCGGCAATGCCTTCTGGCAGTCGGTCTTCGCGGAAATGTCACAGCGCGGTCTGGGGCAGTCTCAGGATATATCCGATGCCGTCAGCTGGTACCGCAAAGCGGCGCTCCAAGGCTATCTGCCCGCTGCAATGGAGATGGCCAGAGCGGTCAATACCATTTCTTCCAAGGATTCTCAGAAATTTGAAGCCCTGCTCTGGCTCAAGAAGATGTCCATCGTCAACGATGACAACATCGCGGAGATGGCCGCCGGTCTGATGTACATGAACGGTAATGGCGTGACCCGTGACCACGCGATGGCTGTGGTCTCCCTGAAAGACGCCGCGGCCGCCGGTATCCCCGAAGCCATGTACGCCCTGGGCTATATCTATGAAAAAGGCGGTGTAGGCGTTTCCAAAGATGCTGACCTGGCAGGTGCCTGGTACGCCGTGGCCAAAGCGCATGGTTATAAAGTGGATACCAAGCTGGAAGCCAAATCCGCCACCGTTGCAGAACTGGAAAAGACCATCACCGGGAAACCCTCCGCAGATGATCTGGCCCTGGCCTCTGCCGTGTTCAAAGATATCTTTGAGAAATAAGCGCCTGTCCGCTTGAAAAAAATCCCTCACGAACGCGTGAGGGATTTTTTGTTTTCAAATTCAAATAACGCAGAGCGTCTTATTTCTTCTTATTGGCCAGAGCCGCGGAAACAAACGCCTTGAACAGCGGATGCGGATTGTGCGGTTTGCTCTGATATTCCGGATGGAACTGGCACGCCATGAAGAACGGATGGTTCTTCAGCTCGATCAGCTCGACCAGCTTGCCGTTCGGAGAGATACCGCTGACCACGAAATTGCCGTCCTTCTCCAGCTGAGCCAGATAGTCTGGATTGACTTCATAGCTGTGGCGGTGACGTTCATGGATAACGTCTTGCTTGTAGAGGCTCTTGGCTTTGGAACCGTCCTTCAGCACACAGTCATAAGTTCCCAGACGCAGTGTCCCGTCTTTCGGGCTGCAGCTGTCGGAAGAGTGATTGTGGTCATATTTTTTATCCACTCTTGCGATCGGTTTGAAATCTTTGTCCAGCAAAATGATGACCGGATACTTGAGATCGGAATAGAACTCGGTGGAGTTCGCGTCTTTCATCCCGGCCACATTGCGGGCATATTCCACAACGGCCATCTGCATACCCAGACAAAGTCCCAGGAACGGAATATTATGCTCACGGGCATATTGAGCCGCGAGGATCTTGCCTTCCGTGCCATGGACACCGTAACCGCCCGGCACCAGGATCGCGTCCAGATTCTCCAGAATGCCTGTTCCGTTCCGCTCGATCTCCTCGGAATCTATCTTGACCAGCTCCATGCGTGAGTCATTGGCGATACAGCCATGGTAAAGCGCTTCCGTGATGGATTTATAGGCATCGTTCAGTTTGACGTACTTGCCCACCAGACCGATGCGCACACTGGAATGAGGAGCCACGATGCTGCGGACCACATCCTGCCACTTGCTCATATCCGACGGACGGTCTTCCATGTTCAAGAGTTTGCAGATGAGCTGATCCAAACCTTCCCTCTGGAGTACCAGAGGCAGTTCGTAAATGGAATGCTCCACGTCTTTCTCCTCAATAACTCCCTCGAAGGGTACATTGCAGAAGAGGGAGATCTTCCGGCGCAGTTCCGTGTTCATGGAATGCTCGCAGCGGCAAATGATAATGTTGGGAGTGATGCCGATCTCACGCAGTTTGGCCACAGACTGCTGGGTCGGTTTGGTCTTCATCTCGCCGGCGGCTTTGATGAAAGGCACCAGTGTGACATGGATGAAGATCACATCCCCCACCGGACGCTCCAGAGCAAACTCACGGATAGCCTCCAGGAACGGAAGTCCTTCGATATCGCCGGTGGTACCGCCGATCTCCGTGATCAAAACATCAGAATCATGAGAATTGAGTTCGATCCGGTGTTTGATCTCATCGGTGATGTGCGGGATCACCTGAACGGTCTGGCCGCCGTAAACGCCATTGCGTTCCTTTTCCAGAACACTCATGTACAGCTGACCGCTGGTCATACTGTTCTTGCGGGTCAGATCGGTATTGGTAAAGCGTTCGTAATGGCCCAAATCGAGATCTGTTTCACCGCCGTCTTTCAGAACGTACACTTCACCGTGCTGGAGAGGATTCATTCTGCCCGGATCCACATTCAGATAAGGATCGAATTTTTGATGTGTGACCCGAAAGCCGCGGCTTTCCAAAAGGGCACCGATAGCCGCCGCTGTCAAACCTTTGCCTACAGAACTGATCACACCACCTGTTACAAATATATATTTCATATTTTATGTTCGATTATAATTTATTGTTTTATTTCAAAAGAGATGATTTAGATTTCAGGATCGTTTCGACCCGCGCGATATCTTCCGGAGTATCCACACCAATGGATTCATGCTCCACTTTGGCCACGGAAATGGATATCCCGTTTTCCAGAGCGCGGAGCTGCTCCAGTTTTTCGGCCCGCTCCAGGGAAGAAATCGGCAAACGAACCAATTTTTTCAAAGTATCCCGATGATAGCCGTAAATGCCCAGATGTTTCAGATAAGGAAAGGCTTTCATCTGCTCAGCCGCCGGCTGCGCGGCCAGATCACGCTGGTAAGGAATCGTCCTGCGTGAAAAATAAAGCGCCCGGCCATGAGCATCCGTTACCACTTTGACAACATTGGGATTTTCATATTCCTCCACTTTGCGGATCGGAGTCGCGGCGGTGGACATTTTCACGCCATTCTGATGGAGGAGTGCGGCAACCGCTTCGATCACGGAAGGTTCAATCAGGGGTTCATCCCCTTGGATGTTGATGGCGGCATCAGCGTCGGACTGTTTGACGACCTCTTCCACCCGGTCGGTACCGCTGGCGTGATGCTCGGAAGTCATCACGACTTTACAGAATTCTTTGACTACTTGCTGGATACGAACATCATCCGTAGCAACGATCACTTCGCTGAGGCAGGAGGCTTTTCTGCACTGCTCTACGACCCATTGGATCAGAGGCTTGCCGGCGATGAGGGCTAACGGTTTACCCGGAAATCTGGTGGAACCGTAACGTGAAGGAATAACGCCAATGACTTTCATAAAAAACGAGCAGACCAAGATCGGCCTCGCCATCCACGGGGACTAATGGTTACCAAATTCCCGCACCGAATGCAAACGAAAATTAAGAAATATTATAATTTTTTTGAGTAAACATTATAGATCACTTCCCCTCAGAACCCTGGGGAAGCAGGATCATATAGGTAGGTAATCCAATGACTCCGTAGTGATTAAGTATTTCTTTGGCAGGTGACTTTTTGGGCTGTTCGGCCTGGAGTTTGATCACGACAAATTCAGATTCCAGTCGTTTTTGCACTTCCGGGTCGCTGAAGGTCGTCTTTTCCATGTACATACAGGACTTGCACCAGGTGGCCCAGAAATCCAGGAAGATCGGCTTGCCGGTCTCCAGCGATTTCTGCATCCCCTGCGCTAACTGCTCATCCAAAGCGGCAGTATCCGTTTCTGTTTCGGTCGTAGATATTTGAACATTCTCTATCTGAGTCACTTCACCGCTGGCTTTCCACAGTTTGTAGCCTTCATATCCATAGTAAGCGGCAAAGAGCAGGATCAAAATGCCAAAGGCTTGTTTGACCCGCATCATCCACATTCCCGGTTTGGGCAACGCGGCGATCCCAGCACCCGCGACCGGCCACGGCAATGCCATTCCCAAGCCTAGCAGGAACGGCAGGAGCAGTCCCACATAACTGCCTGAATTGTAGATATTCGCAGAAATCAGCAAAACCGAGATCAATGCCGGAGCCACACAAGCCCCTGCCAGCAAAGCGGAAAAGGCTCCCAGTCCAAAAATCAACAGATAACGCGCGAAACCGGTCTTGGCGTTCACATTGCTGCTGCCCTTGAAACGGCTGAAATCGATCGTAAAGACATCAAACATCGCCAGCGATAAGATAACAAAAACAGCTGCCGTCCCAAAGTTGAACCACGGGGAGGAATTCAATGAGCCAAAAGTTGTTCCAGCCAGCACAACCGCCAGTCCCAAAGAACCATAGGCCAGCGCCATTCCCAGACCGTAGATACCGCCCAGGAAGAACCCCTGCCCTTTGCTGCCCGCTTTGACACCGGCGCCAATGATCGCCAGATTGATCGGGATCATCGGCAGCACACAGGGGGTCAAGTTCAACCCAATGCCCAGCAGAATGATAAACGGGATCGTGATCAACAATCCCCATTTTTCCAGAAAACCTTCGATCCCGCCCTTGGGAGCGTTCTCATCCTTTGACGCTGAATCTAAGAACTTGTTGAACTGCGCTTTATCCATGGAACCGGACGCCGTATGACGGATCACAAAGGAATCGGCCAGAGCTTTATACCCTGCCTTCTCACCTTGTGCTGTCTGCACGGCTGGCTGTTTCACAGCTTTCTTCGGCAGAGAACCTGCCCAGGAAAAAGTATGCTCCAGCTCCTGAGGCATATAACACATCTCATGGCTGCATCCCATATATTCTACTTTGACAGAGGCGGATAAGTTCTCTTTTGTAAAAAGGTACTTCGCCTTGAAACTTTGCTCAAAGACATCTTTGTCCTCGTCACTGAAAGGATCCTTGATGCGCACACTGGGGATAGGTTCCTGGGGTTGTAAGACTTCCCCATCAGCGGTAGTCACAATGAATTGATCTTTGTAAAGGTAATGATTCGGCGCGATCTGAACATCCAGTAGGAAAGACTTTTCCTCCTGATTTTCTGAGACATCCACCAGGAAAGGATCTTTCACGGCCTGCGATTTCGCCGTTTTCGCTCCATTTCCCAGATCCAGCGAATCCAGTCCCCACTCCTGCGCTTCGGCTGTAAAGGTACCTCCCAGCAAAAGGAGTACGGCCCAAGCGATTCCCACTATCCACACAATATGGTTTGTCTTTTTCATTGTCTCCATGTTCAGAATCCAATAACGCCCAAATAATGAAGGAAATCTGCCGCGAAATCAACCCATTCATAAAAGTAAAATTTCATTTTTTGCCGCTTCCGAAAAAATAGCTTTGGTTTGTAGCGGATTACGCACTAAAATAAGAGCGGCGAGGGTTTGTCCGTCAGGAACGTTTCGACGGCAAAGATCCCTCATGTTAAATAGATAAGGATTATTAGAAATGGCTAAAATCGATTTTGGCGGTATTGCGGAAGATGTTATCACACGCAGTGAGTTCACAATGGAAAAAGCGCGCGAAGTGCTCAAGAACGAGACGATCGCGATCCTGGGCTATGGTGTACAGGGTCCCGCGCAAAGTCTGAACCTCCGCGACAACGGATTTAATGTGATCGTGGGTCAGCGCCCCGGCGGCAAGAGCTGGGATCGCGCGGTCAAAGACGGATGGATCCCCGGCGAAACTCTCTTCACCTTTGAAGAGGCGGCCAAACGCGGCACGATCATCCAGATGCTTGTTTCCGACGCGGCGCAGAGAGCCATCTGGCCCATTGTTTCCAAACAGCTGAACAAGGGCGACGCACTTTATTTCTCACACGGTTTCTCTATCGTTTACAAAGAACAAACCGGCATCATCCCTCCGGCGGACGTGGACGTGATCATGGTCGCTCCCAAGGGTTCCGGTCTGTCTGTACGCCGTAACTTCCTGGCCGGTGTCGGCATCAACTCCAGCTTTGCCGTACAGCAGGACTTCACAGGCCGTGCTATGGACCGCACACTGGCTCTCGGCGTGGGCATTGGTTCCGGCTATCTCTTCCCGACCACTTTCCAGAAGGAAGTCTTCAGCGATCTGACCGGTGAACGCGGCACCCTGATGGGCTGCTTGGCCGGTATCCTGGAAGCGCAGTATGAAGTTCTCCGCAGCAACGGTCACAGCCCCAGCGAAGCGTTCAACGAATCTGTTGAAGAGCTGACCCAGAGCTTGATCCGTCTGGTGGACGAAAACGGCATGGACTGGATGTACGCCAACTGCTCCGCCACTGCCCAGCGCGGTGCTTTGGACTGGAAACCGAAATTCAAAGCCGCTGTCCTGCCGGTGTTCAAAGAGCTTTATGAATCCGTCAAGACCGGCAAAGAGACCGCCCGTGTACTCTCCTATTGCAGCGCTCCGGATTATCAGACCACTCTCACGGGTGAGCTCAATGAGATGAAGAACTCCGAGATGTGGCGCGCCGGCGCGGCAGTCCGTTCTCTGCGTCCGCATGAAGCGGCCAAAGCCGTGACCAGCCAGACCAAAGGTGTCGCGGGCCGCAGCGAAAATTAATTTTGAAACGCACAAATCAGTAATAAACCGTCGGCTTCGGTGCCGATCGTTTATTACTGATTCTTTTCTATAAACGGAGTCGGGGCATTCTTAGCTCCGGTTATCCGATCCCCAACTGAAACAACAACCTCTAACCTGAAAGAAAGATCATGCCATCCGTTGTCACTATCGTAGGAAAGCCGAATGTCGGCAAGTCAGCCCTTTTCAACCGCATCGCCGGACGCCGAATCGCTATCGTCCATGATATGCCCGGAGTCACCCGCGACCGTGTCTCCGCGGAAGTGGAATGGCATGGTGTTCCCTATACACTGATCGACACGGGCGGCATTTCCCTGCTCAAAGGAGAAAAGAAAGGCGATGTCATCACCAAAAGCGCGATGATGCAGGTGGAGCTGGCCATCGAAGAGGCTGAGCTTGTCCTCTTTGTGGTGGATATCCAGTCCGGTTTGACTCCGCTGGATCAGGAAGTCGCCGAGAGACTGCGCAGATCCCAGAAAAAAGTTTTTCTGGTCTGCAACAAGGCCGACACTAATGCGCTGGAACTGCATTCTCACGATTTCGCCTCGTTCAATTTCGATCGGGTTTTCAATGTCAGCGCCATCCACAACCGCGGCATTGACGCTCTCATGAACGCTGTCATCCGTGAACTGCCGCAAATTCCGGAAGAAGAGCGTCACCCGGCTCCAGCACCGCAGAATGATGCAGACGAGGATCAGGCAGAGATGATCGAAGGCCCTCTCAAGATCGCCTTTGTCGGTCGTCCCAATGTGGGCAAATCTTCCATCGTCAACAAGCTGACACAATCCAACCGGGTGATCGTATCCCCTATCCCCGGAACCACTCGCGATTCCGTGGACGTTCCTTTTTCAGTAGAAACAGACGGCGTGAAACAGGACTACATCCTGGTAGATACCGCCGGTGTGCGCAAAGAACGGCGTGTCCATGATTCCGTGGAGTTCTACAGCATCAAACGTACTGAAGACTCCATCAACCGCTGCGACATCGCCATTCTGATGCTGGATGCCTCCGAAGGGATCCTGGAACAGGACAAGAAAGTGGCGGATAAAATAGTGGATGCAGGTAAAGCCTGCATCATCGTGGTCAACAAATGGGATCTGGTGGCCGAAGGCGTTAAAAAAATGCAGGAGAAAGAGGCCGAACGCATCGCCAAGATCCCCGTGTACAAACGCACGGAAGAGGATCAGAAAAAATTGACTCTGGCCGAGTTCGGCGCATGGGTTCAGGAAAAACTTTTCTTCCTCAGCTATGCCCCGGTCATCTTCACTTCCGCTGAAAACGGTTTCAATCTGGATCGGCTTCTGGAGGCCGTCCGCTATGTGGCGGCACAACTCAAGCAGGTCATCCCCACCGGTCTGCTCAACCGCACCCTGGCAACGGCTATCGAGGAAAAACTCCCCGTCAGCGCACGCGGGAATTTCCTTAAGTTCTACTACGCCACACAAGTCAAACAGGCTCCGCCGACATTTCTCCTTTTTGTCAACCGCAAGGAACTCATTCAGGATTCTTACCAAAAATTCCTGGCTGCCAAAATGCGCCAGGCGTTTGGTTATGAAGGCTGCCCCATTCATTTTATTTCACGGGCAAGACCCAAGACCATCGAATCCAAGCATAAACCCCGCATCGAAAAACGCAGAACGGTGAAAAAATACAGTACCCGCGGCCAGCAACGTGAACAGATCGAGGGACGCGCACGTCTGCGCAAGCGCATCGCTCCCAGAGACGCAGCACGCCGTAAAGGAAAATAACTCACCTTCGTGAAAACAGTTTATCAAATCAGTTCTCTTCCTAACGGGATCACTGTTGCCAGCGCTTCCATGCCGCAGATGGCCAGTGCCTGCGTGGGTATATGGGCACGCACCGGCAGCCGCTATGAGCAAGATCCGGCTCAAAACGGCATCAGCCATTTCATCGAACATCTGCTTTTCAAGGGAACTCCGTCCCGCTCCTCACTGCAAATTTCCGAAGACATCGAAGGGATCGGAGGCACTTCAGACGCTTTCACCGCAGAGGAAAACACCTGCTATTACGCGCGCTCCCGCAGCACACATTTGGAAACGCTCATGGATGTGCAGATGGATATGTACTGCAACAGTCTCTTTGAGTCCGCCGAGCTGCGCAAAGAACGCGAGGTCATCAATGAAGAGATCGCCATGACGTATGACCAGCCCAGCCAGTACGTTCTGGAGTTGCTGAACACCCTGCAATGGCGGGATCATCCGCTGGGCCGTCCTATCACGGGTACCGAAGAGGGTTTGGCCAAACTGCGTCGCAGAGATCTGCTGAACTATTTTCATCAATACTATGTGACGGGGAATACCTGGATCATTGCCGCCGGAAATGTTGATCACGAAAAATTCCTCAGACTGGCACAGAAGTATTCCAAAAACGTCCCAACAGGTTCCATCGCGGAATGGCAGCCGTTCGTCCCTTCACAAAAACAGCCCAGTGTGTTATGTCTGGAACGTGAAGTAGATCAGACTCAGTTTGCGCTGGGGATCCGCACATTCTCCCGTTCGCACCGTTACTGCCGCGCGTTGAGAGTCATCAATACTTTAGTAGGAGCAAATTCCAGCTCGCATCTAT
>JAEEGF012432151.1_pt1 | contig 14086 bp, 17 predicted proteins | sample 9134171 | NCBI WGS metagenome assembly JAEEGF01 (sample SAMN16246542, study PRJNA631951) | gut metagenome | biome: gut microbiome; feature: rumen; material: AP-attached | host: Bos | place: Iran: Karaj | collected 2018-10
TGCCTCCGCTACTAAACAGGACAAGTCGCAAGATTTGTCCTGTTCTTTTTTTGCCTAATCCCCAGCAGAAGCCCCTACAAGGGCGATTTTGGCAAGGAAAACGTTCTCTCCGTCGGTTCGAAAACATCTATTTTCACCGTCCCATTTAATGCCATGTAAATAGTAAAGCATAATTCTCCCACAGTTCTGCTTGAAAAAGGGGCCACGGGAAGCATTGTTGATTTGAGTAAGTAAATCTCTCAAAACAATGATATCTCTGAGCATTAAGGTGAATTTGTCAGGCACTGTCAATGAAGCAGTGTTCAAGTCTCGCTTGTACACGTGGATGCACTTTTGGCTGCGGTTTTCTGTTCAAGTCTTTCGGAATCGGGTCGATAATCGACCAAATCCTCGAGACATGTACAGGGGAACACCGTTCTGCCGCTGTTTTTCTGTACAAGTTGGACTTGTACAGAAGTTGGGCAACGTAATGAACATGAACGAATACGCGCCGGGTGCAATATAGTCATGTACGGCAATACGGTGTTCTTTACCACTGTTCCTCACAGACCATCATATCGAGTGAAAGAAACTCAATAACTTTCATTTCTTTAAAAACAAAAGAGAGTAACTCATCTTTGGAACCAATTTCCGTTGGCCCCTTTTTCAAATCCATTTTGGCGGAAATCCACTTTATTATCTACAGTCTTCCGTAAAGCCGGTCCTCAGAATAGGCTCTCGTTCCCCCGATGGTCAGGAAAACAGTCTGCCCGTTTATCTGTCGTGATAGTCCTCGAACATGTGAAATCCAGGCAAGACGCTGATAGAACAGTGTCTTTTCCGAATCAAGGACTTCTGACGGTTTCTTGTAGAGGGCGCTGGGCACTCTTCCAATGATAGGATGAGATACCCGGCACTCGATAGGTGTTAAGGGTCCGAACACATCGGTAGCGGCCTTACATACGCTGGCCATGAAATTCTGATGGCTGATGGTAAGGCTCATGTCGCCGAATGTTGGGACGATGCATTTGGTGGCCAGGTCTTCGAGAGAAATGGCCGCAGTGTTTGATTCGATAAAGTTGGGATGGTCCGGCGAGTTGATATCCTCATTTTCCGGCAGATCCATACCCAATGTCGATTCATCTACAATCCTCCCCTCTATGGGAACGATTGCGAGTTCAGAGTTGGATTGTGTTTCCATCTTCTGGTGTTGTTATTGTTTCTGTTTTGATAATTGGTTTCTTGATACCCTTGGACTTCTTGCGGATGATGGCCAAGATTTTCTTCATGTTCTTGGCCACCGATCCAACCATGTCAGCAAGGGCAATGATTAAGTTTATCAGGTCATCTCCACGGGCCATTTCTGTTTATTCCATAACTGGTTCGGGCTCCGCAGTCTCTTCTTCGTCGATGACCTCGGGAATGTTCTTCTCCGCCTTCCTTGCTTTTCGCTTCTGAATGAGGTCGGAGACAATGTCGATAAGAAGGACCACGTCAACTAAGACTACCAGTGGCCCATAGATTTTTCCTAAGATTTTGTTCATAATGTGTTGTGTTTAAAATGGTTAATAAATGTTTCTTCTTACTAATAAGGCTTTGATTCTGGTTGGAAAGGGGGAAAAAAGAAAAGCCCCAGAGTCATCGCGACTGGGGGCTATACGGGAGAGGTTTGGTACCAGGGTTGTCCACCAAGAATCGGCAGACCAAGCAAGTCAGAATGGTACCAAGGCAGAGTTTCTCCTACAAGAATAAGGTTTTGAGTTCTCCCTGGAATTCCTAAAAAGAAAGCCCTGAATCCTTCAGGAAACAGGGCCTCAAGATTTGAAATCCCCACCCGACATCAGACTAAAGCCGGTGAACGCAATGAAATTCTGGGATTACGATAAAAATGGGCTCTTGTACAAAGGTAAGGGTTTGAATGTTTATGGGAAAAGACTAATTTTGTAAGGTAGCGAAAAAGGGGCAGTGGATGAAAAGCCTTAAGGAACTTATATTTATTTGGCATGAATGTGTATTTCTATTCTGACGACGGGAATCAGCGAGGCCCCGTATCCTTTGATGATCTTAAAAAAGCGGGAATTGGTAAAGATACCCTGGTTTGGAGAGATGGTTTTGATGATTGGCAAGAAGCTGGTAGTGTACCAGAATTGAGGAGCCTTTTTATTGAGTCTCCCCTGCAAACCATATCAAAACCTGATGTCGCCCCTTCACATGAGGCCCAAGAATCCCGGCCTGAAAAAAGTGAACTTGATAACACAAAAATGTTCAAAAATGCTTTTCTGTTTAAAGGAAGAGCTCGACGCTTTGAGTTTTGGGTTGCGTATGCCATTTTTATGCTATGTATGGTTCTCCCAGCTTACATTTCTGAATCGTTGGGAGATTCTGATGTCCTCGCTTTTTTCAGTGTTATTATTATTTTAGGTGGAATTTGGTTTTTCCTTTCAGAAGGTACAAGACGGTGTCATGATTTAGGAAATAGTGGTTTTTGGATGCTTATTCCATATTATATTTTGTGGATGCTATTTCAGAATAGCAAGTTGGGTCCTAATGAGTATGGGAACAATCCCAAAGGTGAGGTATTTGATCGTTTATAATTATTGATCCTTTTATGAATCCTGCAGCACTTATCTTTTGGATTGCGGCTTGTGTCGCCATTCCATTTATCGCAAAAGACAAAAAGCCTGGTCCTGTCGCCATCTTCTTCATTTGCCTATTCCTTTCACCGCTTATTGGTCTTATCGTTGCGTTATGTGCCAAAAAAAAGCCTCTTGAGCTTTCTGAGACTACGGAAGAAGCCAGCTCGACGGTACCTGATAACCAGGAATAACCAATGAGACTCCAAGGAAAACGCATTCTCTTAGTATTGACGTCATTATTCACGATGTCAACACTTTCTTTCGCTGAAAAGTATTCTATCAATGGTATTTTCACGATAGAAGTAGGCAATGATTTTGAGTTGCAGAATAACTCAAGTGTTCAGAAGACGACAATTGGGGAGCTGACTGTACTCAGAGGTGATAGAATCGTTTTCCAGCAATATGGTCTAAATGCCAATTTCCATTGGGCATTAGACACTTATGCGAGAATAATAATAGTAACGGGTTCTGGAGAAGAGGAGGGAGCATTCCCGGCGTGCAATCAAGATATTGAACTTACAGAGTCAGATCGCTCCATGCTGCTTGCTTCAGCAAAAGAGGATGCAAAGCCTTGGAGAATAATGAGAGGTCCCACTCTTTCTTACGCCGAAGTCAATGGACACCCTTGCCTTAAATTGTTCTACGAGCGAGAGGGTGATTATGGTGGGGCAAGGGCCACAAGCTACTGGTTTTTTAATGACACACAGTTCGCTCGCATTCTAACCAGCTACGCAATTCCTGACGAGGGAACCTATAAACTGCCGTTAACGGCAGTAGTTGAATCTTTCTCGTGGAATAATCCTCGATTCGCGACGGGCGCGTCTGCGATGTCGGACGAAGATGCTGAACTCGTCGGCAATGCAATTCTTAAAGGCATCGAGGGCCTGATTGTTTTGTGTATTATTCTTGGTTTTGCCATCTCCGGAATTGTTAAGGCGGTGAAGCGGAAAAAGCACAAAAAGGAACCAGTAGCTGAAACCGGAAATGTGCTGAAGGAAATCGTCAAACAAGAAGAAACGAAGTTGCCTCCGCCTTTGCCCAAAATAGTTAAAAAGGAAGCGGCGACTTCACCTCTGCCACCGAAGCAAGGGGATGTGAAAGCTCTGGTAGTCGAAAAGGTTGTCCCCAAATCAGACATAGTCAAAGAGGAAGTCGATGACTCTCCAAAGAGGGTGAACTACTCGCTTTCTAGTAGCAAGACCCTTCAAGAGTACCTGTTCTATTATTCTCCAGAAAAGGGTACCATTATTTATCCTCATCGGCATCACAAGGGGAAGATTCGCGGCTATTCCGAGGAAATGTTTGAAAGTCTCTTGAGAAGCAGTTTTGTCAATGTGCCGCTGGATGTTTATGGAGACGTCAATTTGAAATTATCGGAGACGGCCAAGTCTTACGAACCGGATATTGCCCTTATTTCAAACAACAGCAGTAATATCCGCATCGATATAGAAATCGACGAACCTTATTCGCTGGTATCACGAAATCCGATTCATTACACTGAAGACAATTCGGATGCTGTAAGAGATCTGATATTGAAGAGTGCGGGGTGGATTGTTATGAGATTTGCTGAAGAGCAGATCGTAAAACAACCGATGGCCTGTGTGTCCTCTATTGCCCGTCTTCTTATCCAAATCGATTCGTCTCTTGTTCCAGAGTCTTGCTCCATAAGCGAGTTCGTGAAGCCTATTAAGCGCTGGACAAAAGCTGAAGCTGAAATGATGGCTCAGAACAATTCTAGGGAAGAATACCTTGGCATTTCCGGCTCTGTAAGCCCTCAAACCTCTGGAGAAGAAGATGACCGGCCGTTGACAGAAGAAGAAAAGGCCGCAAGAATAGAGATCAAGACTGTTGGTTTGTGGGGGCAGACGGAAAAGAAGTCATCCATCAAGTTCAATGCGGAGAACATTACAGATAGGGACACAAGAATTGAGTTCTTCCCGGATACCCATACATATATCCTTGATGGAATTATCAACCTATTGCCTGCGACGACGGTTATTTCTAATCATTTCCCGGCTTTTGATGGCCCCCGCATTGCTGAAAGAATGGTCAGAAACGGGAATCCGAAGTCTGTCCAGGAACTCCTTGATGAATTTGCATACAAGGGTGCAATTGCAAGGGAAGTGGGAACATTTATGCACGAACAGATAGAGAATAAATTCCTTGGCAAGGAGGTGAGTGCCCAATATCGTTTTCAGTTTAGTTCAAAAACGCGGCATGAGGACGAATATGTGAGAATCGACAAAGAACTATCCCAATTTGATAGTTTTGTCAATAGCCGCAGTATCGAGCCTTATAGAACTGAATGGAGAGTATTCGATGAGAAATATGGAATTGCGGGCACCATCGATCTGTTAGCGAAATCCGGTGATAAATTCGTGATGTACGATTGGAAAAGGAGTCTTAAAGTCATCTCTCCTTCGACAGGCGGAATGTACAGTATTCAAGGAAATGGTTTCACTTCCGGATTTGGCAAGTTGTCTCACTTGGATAATTCTTCGTTCAATCACTATTGCTTACAGCAGAACCTTTATCGAAGGATTTTGAAAACCAGGTACGGGATTGATGTCTCTCAAATGTTCCTTGTTATCTTCCATAGAGATTATGATCGTTACTATTTGATACCCGTCCCCAAAATGGACAAAGAGATTAATGTCATTCTTGACGAAATGGAGAACTGAATATGAAAAGATTGTTATTGATTTCCATTGCGCTATTTGTTTGCTTTACTTCAATAGCACAAGTTTCAACTTTGAATCAATTGCTGTCCGAGTATAAGGCCTCGTTCAATAGCAATTATGCTTCATTGTCTGCATCTCTGAACGGGCAGTATCTGACAATCAGCAGTAAGCTGAACAATGGCAGAACCCGTTCAATCCGTCTTGATATGAAGAACACAAAGATGAGTGTCTATGAAAGTAGTCCCCTTATGACACAGTATACTTTCATTTTTAAGGATGATAATGGGCTAGATTTTATTGAAGATGGTAAGAAGTACTTAAAAGATTCGTGGTCAATTTCTTGCTATTCTCTTGCGTTAAAGAATAAAACCGAGCAGGCATTCAAGAACATTTTTGATTCTTTTACATCTACTTCGAGGACACAACAGAATAGCGGAACGTCAACAACCTATGGACAATCCTCCTCATCGCCAACTACATACTCGACAGCTTCTTCTACAACAACATCTAAACCGGCTTCCGCCAGTCAGACCCCTGACAATAAGACGTATTCGTGTAAGTATTTCTCCATCAAATATCCTTCTTCTTGGAAGACTGTTATTGTGGGCGACCCCAATTCCACTTCTTCCAACTTGACTGATGCAAGTGTGACGGTTAGAATTACAAATCCTGGGCAGGGACAGCCAGTACGCAATATAGCCATCAACATGGACCCTTATGTCGATTGGAGTCAGATTAATCAGTCATCACTCCCTTTGCTGAAGAATCCAATCAAACGTCAATATCCCAATGCGACATTTGTGTCCGAGCCTGAATTCGTCAGATTGGCTTCCTTGTCAGGCATAAAGATGGTTTATACAGCCTATCTGGGCGGGTTTAAGGCCAGGTTTATTAATTACGCTATTCATAAGCAGAATGGCTTTACATACTACATCACTGCATGTATAGATGATTCCAAGGCCAGTTCTCAGACTAAAGAAATCAACGACATCATCAATACACTCACTATCAAATAGCAACCTACATGAAACTGGCATTCCGCACCTTTTCCTTTCTTGCCATATCAACACTATTCTTTTCCGGCTGCGGCCAATCGGAAAGCAGTGACTTGCGAGGCTTAAACTTGAATGGCAATGTAAAGTCCGTCGAGATAATAACTAAGACACCAATTCCTATCTCGGAATGGTTATATGCGAATAGAAAGTTTGGTGATTTTGAGACCACATGGGCTCCAAGTCGAAGCTATTCATTCCTCGGCAATTCTAAACTTGAGTTCAACAAACGAGGTAATATTACTCGGAATACCGTATACGATTCTAATGGTAATCAAATCACCTGGGGAAGGCCTTCGCAGCATCCCATAAGCTTATACAAGCATTTCGCTATTGAGGTAAACGAACTCTACAGCACGGTGACAACGAAAAAAGATAACCAGGATAGAGTTGTAGAAGAAGTGTATACTCAACAAGGGAAAGACAGGTATAAGAGGACGATTTCATATGACGAAAAAGGTAATCTTGATGTCGTCACTTGTAACTACGTCCTTCTGACGATAGATTTGTTTGATCACAAAATGGAATCTACTGATACTTTGATGTTTCAGTATACGGAGTACGATAGCCACGACAATTGGACAAAGGCGTTAGTCATATCCGATGGCTATCTGAAGCGGAACGACTATGTCATGGAGGTGACTCGCCAAATAACCTATTTCGGTGAGCCGGAACAAAGTCCATTGATTAACACACTTCAGGAATTAAACTACAATGCTAAGACCCAGTTCAAGCGACCGAATATCACTTATGAACGTATAATCCCGGCAAAAAACGGTCTCAGCATTGAGCTGCCCACCAACTTCGAGGTTTTCGAGCAGTCGATTCAGGGACAGAATATGTTCCAGTATTCGGCGAAAGATACGGAAGGCTATTTCTCCTTTATTGTTCAGTATTCCGATTCCGCAGAGAGCCTTATAGAAGGATTTGATTCTTTGACCGACACCGAATATGAAGAAGCCATGAGATATGTACTGGAGGCTGGAGGAATTCAGATCATCTCATGGAATGGTAGAGGGAAGACTATTATTGATGGTCGCGAGGGAGTTTGGTGTTCTTATTATCATTATCCAACGGCTGGTTTAGGCGGCACCCCTGTTAAGGTGGAAATCTATCAGTTCCAAGATCCATCTACGGGTATTATAGCAAATTTAACTTTCGGATATGATACGGCTCATACCTACGAGTATAGCCCTCAAGTTGAACACATGAAAAATTCTATTGTTTTCTAATTAATTACAATAGAAAAATATTCATATTATTTATATCTTTGAAAGATTAAAGAATCATAAACACTTATTAGATTATGGCTTTAGTATTTGCTTGCATTTTTGCCTTCCTTATTGCTGGTCTTATTGGCAATAAACGTAAGATAGGTTTCGGTTGGAGCCTCGCTGCTTGTCTTCTCCTTTCTCCAGTCATTGGTTTGATTATTACTTTATGCTCGGAAAAATTACCAACTGAGGGACAATCAAACAATGTCGATGAAGAAAAACCTTTAACTGACGTTCTTACCGAATCCAATAATTCAACCGATGCTCCAGTGGAGTCCGCTCCTACGGATAATTCTTCAACTGATACTCAAGAATCAACGACCATAGATTATTAGCCTATGCCGATGGAGTTCGCAGAATCAAAGAAAAAGCGTAAACCACTGCCGGGTTACGCTATCTTAATAATAGTATTAGGTTCACTTTCTTTGATTGGTGGTATTGGAAGAGCGATTCTTACGGCTCAAACCGAGCAAACGGTAAAGCAGCTTCAAGACATATATCAGGGGGTACCGGAATCCTCGACATCATTTGTCGGGGTGATTCCGGCCAGTTATAAGGGCTTAAGCCTCAAGATTCCTTCGGGATGGACATCTGAAACTAGTGAACTTGAGGGTGGTCTTTTGCACCAAATAGAAATAGAATCACCCGATGTTGATCTTGCTTACATTTTTTGGGCGAAGAGTAGTCAAGTTTTGCCACCGAGTGAATGGGCACAGATGACACATGATTCTTTGGGAGAGGAGTATAATGAATTCTCTGCCAGTGATATCTCAAAAACAACGTTCTCTGGGCAAGATGCATATACGTTCAACTTTTCGTACAAAAAGTTGGGCTTTAAATTCTATTGTAAATGTATCATGTTCGTGAAGGACGGATACGGAGTTGGTGTATTGACTCAGAGTGATCTTCAAAGCCACCTGTCCAGCCGTTTTGGCTTCATAGAAGAAACTCTACTCTTTGAATAAACGATGGATAGAGCACCATTGCCCAAATGGCTGAAGATAGTCATTGCTATTGCCGCATGTGCAATTGTAATGATCGGATATAGTTTTTTGTCCGTTGCTTTGGGGTTTGAGCATGGTGGTGGGTATGTATTACTAATACTACTTTTCAGTTTATTAGGGGGGCTTTGGCGAGCTATCGTTGGCTCAGGAAAGGATAAAGATGAAGATAAGATTGATGAAGCTGATGTAATTCGACCCGAGACGCTAACCGAACGAGAACCCGTCTTTGAGTTGACACCTAATCCTGTTCCTAACGCGGTTCCGGAACAGTCTGACCAAGTAGTTGTCGAAGCCCAACCACCGATTGCAAAGACGATAGACTCGTCAATAAAACCAGATTATCATCTTGTGTTAAAGGTTCTCCTTATCATCTTCATGGTTGTCGGCATCGTAGTAATGATTTACCAGGCCATTAATGACTTTACATGGGAGAACTATACCGTTGGCTGGATTAGACTGGTTGGCGGGTTAGTCGGTCTTGGCGGATTCGTACTTCTTTATTTGAAGAAGATTTCCGGATACATTATCATAGTATCGGTTCTTTTATTCGGTATCGTTTATAGCGCCATAATGCACGACTCGAACCTTGGGATGGTTATATTCGCTGCTCTTTTCAGGTTAGTAGCAATTAGTCTGTTCCTTCTCATAAGAAAGGAAGGCATCTCTGCTTGGTCAATCCTGCTACATAAACATACGGAATTATTAAGCGAAATAAAAGAAACATTCCCCGTCAAACCCTTTGTGTATATCGATAAGATTCCTGAGGGAAAGACCTCAGAATCAAATCAGACGTCTAACAGTTTCGATAATTGGCTAAAGAATTAAGAAATATGCGTATCAAGAGATTCTTCATTTTATTCTCCCTTGTGTTTCTCCCTCTGTGTGTAAAGGCTCAGAGTCATTGGGATGAGTATGAAATCGGAAAGATCTTCAAATTGTCCGTTCCTTCGACCATGACATTGAGAGATCCCGATAGTGTGATTGGGAAGACTATGGATAGTGCTGTCAATAAGTTTATTCTCCAGTATGGTGCCACAGCGGCAGATTGGAAATATACTTTTGTGCCTGTTAGTGGAACGACCTCAACCAGATATGCCAGGATTATCGTTGCAGTTAATCGTCAGAATGAATTGACGCAAAAGATGATTAAAGAGGCGACACCGGCTGATCTTCAAGATGTAAAGCAATCAAAAATAGATGGGGCTAAAACGATGGGAATAACCATAAAAAACGTAATAGCAAAAAAGGAAGTATATGACGGAAAATATGCACTTGTCGTAAGATATGACAGGCCAGGGACAGCAGGAGAAGTACATGTTGAAGAATACATGTTCTTCCTTTTAAATAAACAGATTGATGTGACCATCAGTTATCGTATCTCTGAATCATCTATTTGGAAGAAAGACTTTGGTGCTATTCCTGGAACTTTTTCTTTCGAATAAAGTCATTTTGTTTATCGGAGCATTTAGAGCATTAATATAGCTATGGTTCTTTTAGACGAAAACGGGAAACCCAAAGAATTTCAGCATGAGGCCTCCTTTTTGAAAAAGGGGAAAATGATGGACTATGAGACCCTCCATGCTTTTGTGACAGATTGCATAGTCAAAGAATACTGCAATAGAAAATATGAGGCTATCAATACTAGTAATCAGGAAGAAGAAACCTGTGACTTTGTGTTTAAGATGCCGTCTGGGAGAACGATATGCTGTAAGATTGTGTTAACCGAGGAATCCTTCCCGGAAGTAATTGCCAAGACTGATTTAACATCCCTGTTCAATTACTGTCGAAAGGTAAAAGGGTACCCGAGGCTCTATACCGTTGCCGCTTGGTGCTTTTCCACTCCTGAAGGGAGCAAAATGATCCACGGGGGTTCATTTGCTTTTAAGGTTAACTCTATTTCCTTACTTGATAAAGACGATGTCCCCGTTGAACAAGTATTGAGTGAAGAATCGCTTATAAAGACATTTGCAGACGCCTGGAATGAAAGAGACACTTCACCCTTAAAGAGTATTCTTTCCAACCATGTCCACTATAGTTCGTCGTTCATTTTTGACGAAATTAGGGGAAAGATAGAAACCATAGCCTATCTTGATGACATCTTTAAGCGAATAAAAGTTTCTAATGGCAAGTCTCTTCTTTCATTGTGCAAGAGTAGAGAGACTGGGGAATTGATGCTTGCGGATACAACCAAGGGCGGACTATTCTTCTTTATGTTCGAAGATTCCAAGATTACTGACATCCGTTTATCACCACTTGAGAGGAGTCAGGTTGAGTATTTGGCGTTTGAAGAGACGCCTCCTCCTGTTTCTGATCTACAAGAAGAAAGCTTTGTTGTCACTTCAGACGAGATTGTGGCCTCTCCGTCTCAAATAGCAAACGGGGTAGTTGTGGACGAATCTCCAATAAAAGGAACGCAAAAGATTGAGGCATCAGATTATTCCGTACAACAAGAAATGCCGGCTTCATCTGTTCCTAATCAGGATGATATACCTATCAATAAGCCATCTGTTTCCGCTACGCCGGAGTCCTCAATTATCAATACCACTAAGACCTCGAATAACTCTCCCGTTTCAAAGGAGGCTACTCAGGCCCCCGTTGCCTCAAAAAGAACGCACAGGACCGGTAGCCGTAAATGGCTGATAATAGGGTTGTCTTATCTTCTTAGTCTCATTATATGTACTTGTGCATCTTTCCTTTACATGAGGATAGCTATTGAGGAGAGTAAAGACGACATTCGGTCCCAAGTGGATATTTTACCATCAAATAAGCGTATATTGTATTTTAGTGATGAGCATGGTTCATTGCAATATACCAAGAGTGAGAACGTTCCATCTGGAGATTTTTATAAAGCGGTAAAATCCTTCTATACAACAAAAAAGAAGGGCTATTGGTATTTTCGGGCGATGGAACAAACCACGCCCACTTCCTTTATCTACACCGAGTATACTCCTTATGCTGTAGGTTTTCATACAGAAAGTGGAACCGGCATAGACCAGAAGTTTAATGAACTAAAATCAAATTTACGAAGCTACCTGAGAGAAAGTGCCGTTCTTTCTGACAATAACGGTTATTATATGAACGCTATGCTCAATGCTGAATCCAGGTATCATTCTATCATTAGAGAGGCAGATAATAGCGACTTCCCCGAATGGAAATATGGCAATGAAACTTCTCAATATGAGTTGTATTATAGGAAAGAATGCTGGAAATGCTCCGTCTCTGAAAAGAAAGATGCTATTAGAAGGGATTTCTTCATATATACTGGTGTTTTGTTCATAATAGTATCAATCATTATGGCTATAATTATTATGGCTTTACCGTCTTTACGGTCAAAGACCAAAGTATAAAACATGTTTAGTGTGATGTTTTATGAATAACAGCATGAAATACATTAAATGGTTTATATTTATTATTGTCATTGTCACATTGGCCGTTTCATGCAAACATGGACATGGACAGAAGAGAATAATTCGGAAAGCTAAATGGATTGAATGTGAGACTTGTGGAGGAAGTGGAGAAACAATTGTAGACTGTATTCTTTGCAATGGTAGCGGCAAGGTCAATTGCTATGATTGCGACGGTAGTGGTGTGGAAGAATGCGATGATTGCTATGGTACAGGAAAAGAAGAATGCTCATGGTGCTGGGGTGAAGGTGGTGAGGAGTGCTCTTATTGCAATGGAACAGGCCGAGAAGAATGTTCGTATTGTTATGGAGAAGGCTATGATGAGTGTACCTGGTGTTGGGGTAGAGGTGTTGATTCTTGGGGGGAATTATGCTCACACTGTTATGGAACGGGCCATGTAAAATGCTATCATTGTTCCGGATACGGGTACGAACGATGCTCGTCTTGCAACGGCCGTGGTTTTGAGACCTGTACATGGTGTCGAGGAACCGGAAAGGTATCGTGCTCAACCTGTGACGGATATGGATACCAGGAGTGTTCCACTTGTGATGGACAAGGCAAGTTATACTGCTCGACTTGTAATGGTCTTGGACAGGTCAAAGTGAAATGTCAGGATTGCGACGGACAGGGCGGTAGGATTGAATAGTATCTATAAAATAATGCATCTCTTGTGGGAGGCTTTTGTTGGGTTCATTCTTGGCGGACTTGAACTGGACAATCTCAAATCTCCAAAATTCTTTATTGAATAATTGACTAATCGGGTTAAAACATTAACTTTGTAAGAAAATGATTATACAATGGAAGAAGATCAAGTCCACATTGCACGGTATGGTAGGCCCACAGATGTGTTTTTGCTTTTATCATCGTTGTTTACTTTTGGTTTTGTTATCTATCTTTTCCTCTATTGCTGTATTTCCGGCCAGTTTTGGGGGTTATTGATAACTATTCCAGCTATTGCTTCTATTGTGGGTACAATATCAATTTATTGCATCAACACATGGGGCGTTCCTGTTTTTTATATCAGCCATTCTATTCTTGTTATTATTCTTCTTCTGTCTATCATTTTTACAAAGGGCACTCCTGCTCTCTATTCTTTGGTCTTCCTTGTCTTTATTCAGTTGCCCCTTACGCATGTTTATTTGAAAAGGAAAAATGACGGGATGAATGCCTACGAAGTTATGACTGCATTGGCTGAATATATAAAAAACAAGAAACAGGTTTAACTGAATTAGACTCCACTCCTAATAGAAAAAAAGTATCCCACCTCATTCTATACGGGTGGGATTTCTCATATTCTGTCTATAATAATCTTGAACCAGTCGGGTAGGATATCAGGAGGCATGCCGTCTCAGATATGGGAAGAAGGGGTTTGCAATCTATCGGGAAGGGAAAGTGATTGAGCAGTATTCGGTTATTGGGAGATAATCGTTATATTTGGACCGATATATCTTCGTTCGAATCGCCATGAATAAGGGAACAGCCATCCATTTTTTAAGAATTGTATGTATTGTGATTGTCATCCTTGCTGCCGTAATTATTCTTGTAAGCGCATACGGTATTGCCTTGCCTGATAATATCCAAAGACTTGTCGGTATTCTCAATTTATGTGCACTGATTGGTCTCTCATATACGACTTTCAAAAAGATGGAGGACAAGTAATATGCTTGACTTGACACCCCAAAGACCTAACCCCAAAGTATTGATGGGATTGATGATTGCCGCAGGACTATACACGGTAATCAGTATTGCCTTAGCGCTGCTAGACGACACCGTGGGTTGGCGCCTTACGATTATCGGGTTGCTCTGCTTGGTTTCCTTGCTGCTTACATGGAGCCCTTGGAAGAAAAACAAGTAATACTGCATATGATACATCTTGACAGCGAACAAAAAAGAGTGCTCAAGGCTATTTCGGGCTCCAGCCTGGGCTTCATTATCGGTTATCCTCTCATCATGTGGATAGGTGGGAAGTTGGACTCATGGAGAGATGCGTTGGCCTGGTTGGGAGTCGGTCTTATTGTTGCTGTTGTGATGGGAGTTTTCTACGTCCTGGGTTCCA
>JAEEGF012401724.1_pt1:0-2500 | contig 14085 bp, 4 predicted proteins | sample 9134171 | NCBI WGS metagenome assembly JAEEGF01 (sample SAMN16246542, study PRJNA631951) | gut metagenome | biome: gut microbiome; feature: rumen; material: AP-attached | host: Bos | place: Iran: Karaj | collected 2018-10
CGCCCCCCCCGCCGCTCTTCCCGCCGTCCCCTCCCCCCCGGTGAATCCCTCCCTCCCGGCGCCGCACGCCCCCCATCCATCTCAAAAATCCCATCCATCCCATCCCCAGACACCCCTCCCCTCCTCGCCCTCGACGAGTCCCAGCACCCCCTCCGCCCCGAGATGATCCAGCCCGAGGCCCGACGCGTCCTCGAACGCCTCTCCAGCTACGGATTCAAGGCCTACCTCTGCGGCGGCGGCGTCCGCGACCTCTGGCTCGGCAAGACCCCCAAGGACTTCGACGTCGCCACCGACGCCCGCCCCGAGCAGATCAAGCGCATCTGCCGCAACACACGCATCATCGGGCGCCGCTTCCGCCTCGCCCACGTCATCTTCGGCGATGTGATCATCGAGACCGCCACCTTCCGCGCCCTCCTCGACAACCCGCCACCCTCCGCCGAGTCCGTCCCCGTCCCTTCCCGCCGCAACCGCGACATCCCCGACCCCACCTTCGCCACCCGCGACGGCGTCATCGTCCGTGACAACCAGTACGGCACCCCCGAGGAAGACGCCCGGCGCCGCGATTTCACCGTCAACGGCCTCTTCTACGACTACAAGACCCGCCGCATCCTCGACTACGTCGGCGGCATCCGCGACCTCCAGGCCCGCGTCCTCCGCGTCATCGGCGACCCCGCCGTCCGCTACCACGAAGACCCCGTCCGCATGGTCCGCGCCGTCCGCATCGCCTCGCAGCTCGACTTCGCCATCGAGCCCTCCGCCGAGGCCTCCATCCGCGAATGCGCCCCGCAGCTCGCCGCCGCCTCCCACGAGCGGATGCACGAAGAGATGCTCAAGATCTTCAACTGCGGACATGCCGCCGAGGTCTTCCGCCGCGCCTGGGACCTCGGCCTCTTCCAGGTCATCTACCCCGAATTCTCCGATTTCCTCCTCCGGAACGCCCCCCACGCCCTCGAAACCGCCCGCCGCACCCTCGCCCAGTTCGACATCTGGAAGCAGAACGGCCTCCGCCCCACCCCCGCCCTCCAGTACGCACTCCTCTTCGGCCCCCGCATCGAACACCTCGCCGCCAAGGCCCCCCCTGAGATCCCCCCCTTCGAGGCCACCCTCCAGGCCGTCTCCGACGTCATCCGAAACCGCGTCCAGCTCGTCCTCATCCCCAAGTCCGTCCTCTTCGACGTCGAACGCATCATGGGCATGCAGATCCAGATGGCCAAGGCCTCCCCCACCTCCCGCTACGCCACCCGCCTCCGCTCCCGCGCCGGCTTCTCCGACGCCCTCGTCTACCTCAAGTTCTCCACCACCGACCACCCCGACCGCAAGCCCCTCCTCGAAGCCTGGCTCCCCTCCTGACAACTGCCCATCCCACGGCAAACATGCGGTTCACGCACGGCCTTCTTCCCCTCCTCCTCCTGATGGCGACAAGTCTTGTCGCCGCCCCATCCGCCCCCGCTTCCGCCGCCCAAACTTCCCTCCGCCTCACCGCCTTTTCCCCCGCCAACGCATACTCCAACACCGCCGCCTTCTACGCCCTCGGCCCCAAGCCTGCCGCATCGCCCGCCGCCCAGGCAGCCGCTCGCCACATCCTGGACCAGCTCCGCATATTCGGCGTCACCAACGCCTCGCTCGATTCGTTCGAAAGCCCATCCCCCTCCGGCCTTCAGACCTTCTGCAACGTCCTTGCAACCATTCCGGCCGCCCCATCCGCCCCGTCCCCCGCCCCACTGCTGCTCCTGGGCGCGCATTACGACACGAAAATCGGCATTTCCGACCAATTTGCCGGCGCAAACGACTCCGCCTCCGGCGTCGGCGCCCTGCTGGAAATCGCCCGCGTCATCGCCCTCCACCCCCTGCGCCATGAAGTCCGTCTGGCCTTCTTCGACGGCGAAGAAGCCGCCATCGCCTACGCTCCCAACGACGGCTTCCACGGCTCGCAGCATCTTGCCGCGACCATGCTCAAAAATGAGGAAATTCCGCGACTTTCCGCCATGATCCTCCTCGACATGATCGGAGACGCCTCCTTCTCCCTGACCCTCCCCGCCAACACCGACCACGACCTCCGCAAGCTCGCCCTCGCCGCCGCCACCGACGAAGACTGCCGCTCTGCCGTCAGCCTCCTCCCCTACGGCATGTCCGACGACCACATCGCCTTCCAGCAGCTCAAGGTCCCCGCCATCGACCTCATCGATTTCGAGTTCGGCTCCGCCCCCGGCAAAAACGACTACTGGCACACCCCCGCCGACACCCTCGACAAGATTTCTCCAGATTCCCTCAAAAAATCCTCAAAAATCGCCCTTCGCATCGCCGAAGCCCTCGATGCCCGCCTCCCGGCGCCCGTCCCGGCGGAATCCTCCGGATTCGTCCGCCCCTTCCTCAAGACCGGACTCTACGCCATCGCCATCCTCCTGCTCCTCCTCGGAATCCTCGGATGCCTCATTCCCGCCCTCCCCGGCCCCCCCCTGGCCTATGCCGCCCCGCTCGTCCTCCCATGCCATCCCACCCA
>JAEEGF012401724.1_pt1:7500-14085 | contig 14085 bp, 4 predicted proteins | sample 9134171 | NCBI WGS metagenome assembly JAEEGF01 (sample SAMN16246542, study PRJNA631951) | gut metagenome | biome: gut microbiome; feature: rumen; material: AP-attached | host: Bos | place: Iran: Karaj | collected 2018-10
GTCAAGTCCAGGTAAGGTTCTTCGCGTTGCATCGAATTAAGCCACATGCTCCACCGCTTGTGCGGGTCCCCGTCAATTCCTTTGAGTTTTAATCTTGCGACCGTACTCCCCAGGCGGTACACTTAACGCGTTTGCTACGGCGCGCAAAGGGACAATTCCTCGCACACCAAGTGTACACCGTTTATGGTTAGGACTACCAGGGTATCTAATCCTGTTTGCTCCCCTAACTTTAGAGCCTCAGCGTCAGTATCTGTCCAGAAAGCTGCCTTCGCCATCGGTGTTCCTCCTGATATCTACGCATTTCACCGCTACACCAGGAATTCCGCTTTCCTCTCCAGTACTCCAGTCCGGCAGTTTTGAATGCATGTCCACGATTGAGTCGTGGGATTTCACATTCAACACACCGAACCGCCTACGCTCCCTTTACGCCCAGTAAATCCGAACAACGCTCGAGACCTCTGTATTACCGCGGCTGCTGGCACAGAGTTAGCCGTCTCTTATTCTTGAGGTACTATCACCGCGCAAGGCTGTTCGCCTCGCACTCGTTTATCCCTCACAAAAGGAGTTTACAATCCGAAGACCTCCGTCCTCCACGCGACGTCGCACCGTCAGGCTTCCGCCCATTGCGAATGATTCTCGACTGCAGCCTCCCGTAGGAGTCTGGGCAGTATCTCAGTCCCAGTGTGGCTGACCATCCTCTCAGACCAGCTAGCCGTCATCGCCTTGGTGGGCCGTTACCCCGCCAACAAGCTGATAGCGCACGGACCCGGCTCCAAGCGGCAGGCCTTGCGGTCCCCGCCTTTAGCTCCGCCGGGATGCCCCGGCTCGCCACATTCGGCATTATCCCCCCTTTCGGGAGGCTATGCCCATCTTGGAGATGGATTGTCCATGTTGTACTCACCCTTCCGCCGCTTTCCTCCGGAAGTCCTCGTCCGAAAACTTGAACTCCCAGATTCTCGCTCGACTTGCATGCCTAATCCACGCCGCCAGCGTTCGTTCTGAGCCAGGATCAAACTCTCCATAATGAAATGGAACGGGCTCTCCGCCGCCTTCCGGCGGCTTCGGCCCAAGTGATCCTTCTAGCCGGCTCCAACCTCTCGGCCTTCGCCGGGTCAAAGAAATGACCTTTGACTGAACACAAGCTGTTTGTACTTACCTTGCCGCTCCTGTCTCGAAGCGGCATTGCATGAACGTCTTTCTGCTTTCAGAGATCTTCCGGCCCGGACCGGGCCGCGTCCGTCCCTACCCCGATGCCTCGCACCCTCGTAGCGGCGAACGGGGTCGAATTATACGCAGGCAAAACCCCATGTCAACACTTTTCCAAAAATTTTTTTCATCCCCATTTTTTCCCGTTTTCCCGAACATTTTCCCCATTTTCATCCCCCCTCCCCTCCCCCGGCGCAAAAATTTTTTCACCCCGACGCCCCCTTTTCCGCCCCTCTCCCCCTCCCCTTCCGCCCAAGAGCAATTCCAGTCTTGTCGAAAATATCGAAAATTTCAAAAAAATCGATAATATCGACCATCCTTGCACACTTCCCCCGCCAACCGTTCGCTCTGCCCCGCTCCCCCCGATATTTCCCGCATTTTCTAGAAAATCTCGAACATTTTCACCAATAGTGCAGCCATTCCCGGGAGGGCCGCGCTTCGTCGCGGCCGCGCGCAAGGCACGCCTATGGTTCGTCCTTCTCACGCCCTCCGGCCCCGGCCCGGACGAAGCCGAGCCCTCCCCTTGCCGCTACGCCATTTCTTGATTCGCCCTAGCCCCTCTGGAAACCCTAGAAATTCCTCGAAAAATCCCAAACCACTTCACCCCACACAGTCCTCCCCATCTCACCCCTCCAGCTCCCAGACCCAATACTCCTTCTTCGCCTCCTCCGGCGCCCCCTTCCGATAACCATGCCGCTCCTCAAGCTCCGCCCGCGTCATCTTCCGCGCACTCCCCCGCCTGATGCGGAACACGCTCGGCTTCTCCCGATGCCCCTGCGCCCCGGAAACGAGGAAAAGCATCGACTTGGCCTTGGCGGAAGCCTCGTCTGCAATGCCGATTTCCGCCGCCTTGTCCAACGGCATGTTGTAGAGCCGATTCTTTTGAATCCATTCCAGTTGCCCGGAGTGGTATGTACCATAGACAACGTCTTTTGCCAGATATTCCGTCTCGTTCGTGGCGACAACCGCTGTCGTGCCGCGCGTGGGGAACGCCGAGTCAAGATGCCCATGCGCATCCTTTTTGCCGAGAATCTCGTCCATCCGGCGTTTCAGCTTGTCAAGATGCCCCGGCAGGAGCGGAATCGCGCCGATGTTCTCCCGCGCGATCGACTCGTCGTATTCCTTGCAAAGATGCGGCTCCGGCCGTCCGGGGTATAGCACATACGCCCCGATGACCTCGTGTCTGACCTCGGCCTTTTGCAGGCGGTAGAGAATGGCGTCGCGGTACCGATGCATGTCGTCGATGGCCGCACGTGGCGAGGCGTCAATCTCCTCGCCGTTGTGGCCCTTTGTCCAGATGCGATATTTCGCGTCGAACAGATAGGTGAATGTCGATTCGCCCTCCACGATGGACAGCACGATGTCGGGACGCTGCGGGTTGAGGCCGGCCATCGTCCCGCCGTCCTCGCACTCCTTCGCAAGGTATGTCTTCTGGTAGGATAGCAGACAGGTCCGGTCTCCGTCGGCAAATGTGACGTCGATCTTGCAGAGCTGGCCGTCCCCGCCATACTCGTCTGTCAGCTCCGGCGCGTTCAGGACGTCCTCCGGCGACGTGTCCTCCCAGCTCTGGTTCGTGGGCTCGCCGAATCGCTCCGCCAGCATGTCCCGCATCTTGAGGAAGCACCAAAACTCATAGAGCGTGCTGATGGGGCGGTACCCCACGTTGAGGTCGTCGCCACCCGGCCGCAGCGCCGACTTCAGCTTGAGCCACGCCGTCAGGATCTGCGCATATCCGGCGCTCTTCTGGAGCACGAGGCTCTGCTGGCGGAATCCCTCGAACGCCGACACGCCCCGGAAGAACGGATGGTGCGCCAGCCGTTCCAGATGCCGGGCGCGGTCACCGATGCCGTCCTTCCACGTCTGCGATACCGTCGTCATGTCTTTCAGCCTGTCGCCGAAATCCACCAGCCGCCGCCTGAGTTCCTTCAGGGTGTGCAGCACGAACCGGTTCTCGGGCGTGTCGCTCTCCGCGACCAGCCGTTCCGTCCGGAAGAACTCATGCGCCCGCCTGTCGTCGTCCAGCCGGTTGTAGCGGTTGGCCAGTTGTGGGGACCACCGTTTCACGCGGTCCACCCGCCTCCAGTCCGCCGTCGCCTCGTAGCGGCGGTGCGGATTGCCGACAATCCGGCGACAGGCGCTCTCGTAGTAGTCGAACACCTCCACGAGGATGTCGTACCAACTCCTGTCATCGGGTTCGCCCCCGCGGTCGAGCGCTGCCCCCCAGAACGTCTTGCTCAGGAACGCCCGCACGATGTTCGGCTTTTCCTTCTCGATGGTTTCGACAATCTCGGAGTAGTCGCGCGCGACGTTCATCTTGACGGACACGACCATGAACTCCAGCCGGATGGTCCGCTCCTCTCCGTTGTCGAACGCGATACGCAGGTCGAGCCGGAACAGTCCGGGCTCGTTGATGAAGTCGAGCGCGCCGACCAGGACGCCCTCGTCGAAGGAGAAGGCGTCCGCCACGCTCGCCATGCGATGCTCCACGCGCACGTCGCGGACCCGGCGACCGTCAACGGGCTTGAAGTCGCCCCGGAAGAAGTAGCGCGTCTCGAAGAAGACCGGAAGGCACTTCACCTTCTCGCCGCCTTCCGAGAACGGGATGTCCTTCGATGCGGCCCCGCCTGCGAAGTTGAACGTGCAGTCCGCATTGGCGGAATACTCCGTGAGGACCTTCGACTCGTCCCCCGGGTAATCCTCCAGGATTCGTCGCCGATAGGCCTCCTGCTTGTCGCCTATGTCCGCCCTCGCCTTGAGGACGAGCCCGACCGACGGCACTACCGCGCGAAATACTTCTGCCACGTTCTGCGCCATCCGCCCTCAGGTGTTGAAGATTTCCAGATATCTTCTGAAATCGTATATGACGTTTCTCTTCGCATCTGTCGCCGGCACCAGGAGACCATCTTTCTCTAATTTTTTCACCATTCGATTGGCCGCCAGATAGCTACATCCAATCGATTCGGAAACTTGGTTGATCGTCATTCTCGGGAAACTGTAAAGACGTTTAAAAAGCTTTTGCATCAATGCTGTATTTGCACATGATTGGGAATATTCGTTCATTTCGTCCCGCAAGGCAAAAATACGCTTGAACTTGTCGCACCCTATCTGGGCGGTCTCCTTGATGGCCTCCAAGAAGAACAGCACCCATCCAATCAGATCGTTATCCGTGCGAACTTTTGCCAATGCATCATAATACATGTCGCGATTGTGTTCGAAATATGCGGAAATATACAATGAAGGGCTGGAGAGTTCGTGGTTGCACATAAGGTAGAACGGAATGAGCAAGCGCCCGACACGCCCGCTGCCATCCAAGAACGGGTGAATCGATTCAAATTGATAATGGCTGATCGCACATCGGACCAGATGGGACGCCTTGATATCCTCATTGTGCCAGAATTTCTCCAAATCGCCCAACAAATCCGGAACGAACTCCGGCGCCGGAGGAATGAACCTTGCCGTCGAAATGGAGTGCCCGCCGATCCAATTCTGGCTTGTGCGGATTTCGCCGGGAGACTTATGTTCTCCCCGCACTCCGCTCAGCAACCGCCTGTGGGCCTCGCGCAAAAGACGCATCGACAAGGGCAATGTCTTCAACGCGTCAATGGACGAAGCCATTGCATCCACGTAGTTGTTGACTTCGCGCCAGTCATTGCGACGTTCTTCTTCAATGGAGGTCTCGGGCAGAATGGCCTCTTCCATTTCTGTTTGCGTTCCCTCGATCCGGCTTGAGGCACTCGCTTCACGCACGATGTGCATTCGAATGAAAAGATCGATATCCGGCACAAATTGAGAGCATGCGTCCAACGATGCAAGAGCCTTAGCGGCCTTTTCCAACGAACAAGTTAAATCCTGCGCCTCCCACGTCCATTCATGGTTGATCAATGAAGGAACAAAACAAGAGTACTTGTAGCATTTTATGCTCTTCCCGGCAATAAAATCTTCTATTTTCATTCTCATTCACCCCTTTCTCATGTTTATCTCGTTATTATCCTCTCATGATAATAACGGGGATGTTATTATCAAAAATGGCATGTTTTTGATAATAGCGAACCCCTCCCCTTTACGGCCAGAAGGTGAGATATTCGTCGCCGCGGGCGAGAATGTCGTCCATCATTCTGACGCTCAGACCGCCCTCGGGCAGTTTGCCCTTGAGTCCCGGCGTCTCCTTGCCATCTTTCTTGCCTCCCTCAAAGATCGCCTTCACCGCGGAACGCTCCCCGTGGATGCGCGGCAGCAGCTTCATCAGCACCACCTGGTCGAGCGCCTCGGAAGCCAGCTTCTTCTTGTCTTCCTCCGCAGCCGACGTGAGATTGACGCCCTTCAGCTTCGCCCATGCCGCCTCGTAGAGCGCGTATTCGTTGGCGAACCGGTACGCCACCATGAACGCCGTGTTCGCCAGCGGCTCGTTGATGCCGTCCAGCAGTCCGCTCTCGATCGCCCCCACCTCGCCCCGCACGTCCCCGTCCAGGAAGAACCCGATCCCCGCCTCGTCCAGCAGCTCCTCCTCCGACGCCTTCTTGCTCGCCGCCATGCTCCCGAACTTCACCTCGTTCATCAGCAGCGTCATCGCCCGGTCCAGCACCTTCCGCGAGAACTGGCACGTCGTCTCGTCCATGTTCACCGTCCCCACCACGAACAAGTTCTTCGGAATCGTCAGACCGTGCGCCGCGATCCATTCCGCCGCCTCGGTCGAAGCCGCCCCCTTCATCACTTGGCCGAGGATGTCCCAATCTGCCTTTGGCCGCCCGTTTTCGTCGGTCTCCCCGGCCCCGTCCACCTCCACGATCGGATCCGTCACCCAGCCGCCCCCCTTCCGCTCCATGCTCTCGATCGCGCTCAGGTATTCCGCGAAATACTGCTCCACCGGCGCAAGGTTCATCTCGTCCAGACAAAGGAAATACGGACGCTTGGGATCCTGCATTGCTTTGGCGATAAAGCGCAGGAACGGACCAACCACATATTTCTCCCCGTTGATACGGCTCACGTAACCGATGAGATCCGACGAGTCGTGCCAGTTAGGTTTGACCTGAACCATACAGAAGTTCCTCGGGCAGTTCTTGCCGTAGTCTTCCTCATGCGAAGCCCAGCACGCTTTTGCCATCTCCCGCACGATACGGCTTTTGCCCGTTCCCGATATTCCCGCCAACAGCATAAACGGCTTCGTCCGAAGGGCGGTGAGATAAGGGAGATAAGAAGAATCATTGATTTTACTGCCTATTTGTAATAGAGAATAAGTATCTTTGCCATCAATCTTTTCGGAAATGATTTTATATCTATCTGCAAAGAGAGTATTTACGGCTTGTACAAACGGTTCAATATCACTTACATAGAATTGATTTGTGATTTTTGTCTTGTCATATATGACTACAGTCTCTACAT
>JAEEGF010719778.1_pt1 | contig 14082 bp, 11 predicted proteins | sample 9134171 | NCBI WGS metagenome assembly JAEEGF01 (sample SAMN16246542, study PRJNA631951) | gut metagenome | biome: gut microbiome; feature: rumen; material: AP-attached | host: Bos | place: Iran: Karaj | collected 2018-10
GTTGAACACCGTCGAGAAGATCCAGGTGGCCAAAGCCTTGGAACAGCTCGGCGTGGACGTGATCGAAGCAGGATTCCCCATTTCGAGTCCTGGAGACTTCAACAGTGTGATCGAGATCTCAAAGGCTGTCACATGGCCCGTCATCTGTGCGCTGACACGGGCTGTGGAGCGGGATATCGACACGGCCTTCGAGGCGCTGAAGTATGCCAAGCACAAGCGTATCCACACAGGTATCGGCACGAGCGACGAGCACATCCGGTTTAAGTTTAATTCTACGCGTGAGGAGATTCTGGAGCGTGCAGTGGCAGCCACGAAGTTTGCCAAGCGCTTTGTCGACGACGTGGAGTTCTATTGCGAGGATGCAGGCCGTACGGACAATGAGTATCTGGCCCGTGTGGTGGAGGCCGTCATCAAGGCTGGCGCTACCGTAGTGAACATCCCTGATACCACGGGCTACTGCCTGCCCCAGGAGTATTTCGAGAAGATCAAGTATCTGAAGGAGCATGTCGATGGTATCGACCGCGCCATCATCTCCACCCACTGTCACAACGATCTGGGAATGGCCACTGCCAACACCTTTAATGGTGTGATGGCTGGAGCGCGTCAGGTGGAGGTGACCATCAATGGTATTGGAGAACGTGCCGGCAATACCTCGTTGGAAGAGATAGCCATGATTCTGAAGTGCCATAAGGGCTTGAACATTGATACTAATATCAATACGATGAAGATATATCCCACAAGCCGTATGGTGTCGAGTTTGATGAATATGCCTGTGCAGCCGAATAAGGCTATTGTAGGCCGTAATGCCTTTGCACATTCTTCCGGCATCCATCAGGATGGTGTGTTAAAGAATACACACACCTATGAGATTATGGATCCTAAGGATGTCGGTATCGATGATAACAGTATTGTACTGACCGCTCGTAGTGGACGCGCCGCCCTGAAGCATCGTCTGACCGTTAATGGTGTAGACCTGTCAGAGGAGAAGCTCGACAAGGTGTACGAGAAGTTCCTGCAGCTTGCTGACCAGAAGAAAGAGGTGACCGATGCCGATGTCCTGATGTTGGCTGGTGCCGATACTGCTGAGGCTCATGCCGTTCGTCTTGATTTCCTGCAGGTTACTACGGGTAAGGGTGTCAAGAGTGTGGCCTCTATTGGTCTTGACATCTCTGGCCAGAAGTTCGAGGCAGCAGCCTCTGGTAATGGTCCTGTCGATGCCGCTATCAAGGCTTTGAAGAAGATTATCTTGAAGCAGATGACGCTGAAGGAATTCACCATCCAGGCCATCTCGAAAGGTTCCGACGATGTGGGTAAGGTCCATATGCAGGTGGAGTACGACGGTTCTATGTATTATGGCTTTGGTGCCAATACGGATATTGTGACGGCCTCTGTCGAAGCTTATATTGACTGTATCAACAAGTTTAAGAAGCAAGACTGATGAATACATTATTCGATAAGATATGGGACAGCCATGTGGTACAGCAAATTGCTGACGGTCCTACGCAGCTGTATATTGACCGCCTGTATTGTCATGAGGTGACGTCACCGCAGGCTTTCGAAGGTATGCGAGCCCGTGGACTGAAGTGTTTCCGTCCAGACAAAATCTATTGTATGCCAGATCACAATACGCCGACGCACGATCAGGATAAGCCCATTGCCGACCCGGTATCGAAGGCGCAGGTTGATGCCCTTGCCAAGAATGCTGCCGACTTCGGTCTGACGCACTACGGCATGATGAACCCCTCAAATGGCATTATCCACGTGGTGGGTCCTGAGAAGGGACTCTCGCTGCCGGGAATGACCATCGTCTGTGGCGACTCCCACACTTCTACTCATGGAGCTATGGGAGCTATTGCCTTTGGTATTGGCACGTCGGAGGTGGAGATGGTGATGGCGTCGCAATGCATATTACAACAGAAACCGAAATCGATGCGCATTCGCATTGACGGCACGCTACAGAAGGGTGTCGTGGCCAAGGACGTGGCTCTCTATCTGATGTCTCAGCTTACCACGAGCGGTGCTACGGGCTACTTTGTTGAATATGCCGGTGATGTGGTGAAGAACCTGTCGATGGAAGGTCGCCTGACGCTGTGTAACCTGTCTATTGAGATGGGGGCTCGTGGTGGTTTTGTTGCTCCGGACGACGTGACCTTTGATTACGTCAAAGGTCGTGAGTTCGCCCCTCAGGGTGACGATTGGGACAAGGCCGTAGCTTATTGGAAGACACTGAAGAGTGGCGAGGATGCAGTGTTCGACAAGGAACTGTCGTTTGATGCAGCAGACATCGAGCCGCGCATCACCTATGGCACGAATCCCGGCATGGGTATTGGAATAGCCTCCCCCATCCCCTCCGAAGGAGGGGCGTGCCTTGCGGGTAGTGAAGGCGGTAGCACCTCCTCCCCTTTGGGGAGGCCGGGAGAGGCCAGAGCCCTTCAGTATATGGGCTTCAAGGCTGGCGAGAAGCTGCTGGGAAAAAAGATAGACTATGTGTTCCTCGGAGCCTGTACCAATGGTCGTATTGAAGACTTCCGTGCCTTTGCTTCCATCGTCAAAGGACGGAAAAAGGCTGATAGCATCACAGCGTGGCTGGTGCCGGGCTCATGGGCTGTTCGTAAACAGATAGAAGCCGAAGGTCTTGACCGGGTGCTTGAAGCTTCCGGCTTCAAAATCCGCCAGCCAGGCTGTTCGGCTTGTCTGGCTATGAACGACGATAAAGTACCTGCCGGCAAGTATTGCCTGTCGACCTCAAACCGCAACTTTGAGGGGCGTCAAGGGCCTGGTTCACGTACCATTCTTTGTTCGCCTCTGGTAGCTGCTGCTGCCGCTGTAACAGGAGTAATAACTGACCCGAGAGATTTGCTATGAAACAAAAGTTTGACGTTATAACATCCACCTGTGTTCCCCTTCCATTGGAGAATGTGGATACCGACCAGATTATCCCTGCCCGTTTTCTGAAGGCCACCACCAGGGAGGAACGCTTCTTTGGCGACAACCTGTTCCGCGACTGGCGTTACAACGCTGACGGTAGTCTTAACAAGGATTTTGTCCTCAACGACCCTGCCTATTCAGGCTGTATTCTCGTGGCCGGCAAGAATTTCGGTTCTGGCAGCAGTCGTGAGCACGCAGCATGGGCCATTGCCGGCTATGGATTCCGTGTGGTTATCAGTTCCTTCTTTGCTGACATTCACAAGAACAACGAGCTCAACAACTTCGTACTGCCTGTGGTTGTCAGCGAGCCGTTCCTTGCAGAACTCTTCGAAAGTATCAGACAGAATCCGAAGACAGAAGTGGAGGTTGATTTACCCAACCAGACAGTTACCAACAAGGCTACCGGCAGGAGCGAACATTTTGACATTAATGGCTACAAGAAGCATTGTTTCATGCATGGGCTTGACGACATCGACTTCCTGGTACAGAACAAAGACAAGATAGAAGCATGGGAGCAGACCCACCTCCAGCCCCTCCCTATAGGGAGGGGATCGGATAGCGCTAAAGGTAAATACTCCTCTCCCAATAGGGAGAGGCTGGGGGAGGGTCTTCCCTTTGTGGAGATTATGGACTCGACGCTTCGCGACGGTGAACAGACCAATGGTGTCTCGTTCCTGCCGCATGAGAAGCTGGTGGTGGCCCGCAAGCTGTTGTACGATCTGAATGTAGACCGTATAGAAGTTGCCTCCGCACGTGTCTCGGAAGGTGAGAAAGAAGCTGTCACCAAGATTTGTCGCTATGCACGACAGATAGCTCGTCTGGACCGTGTCGAGGTATTGGGCTTTGTGGATGGTGGAAAGTCTATTGACTGGATTGCCGACTGTGGCGGCAGGGTCATCAATCTGCTGGCCAAAGGTTCTCTGAAACACTGCACCCTTCAGTTGCAGAAAACCCCCGAGGAACACATTGCCGACATCCTCCACGAGGTGGAATATGCCCATGAGCGCGGCATCAGCGTCAACCTCTATCTGGAAGACTGGTCGAATGGCATGAAGGACTCTCCGGAGTATGTCTATCAGTTGATGGACAAGCTAACAGCCATTAGCCAACAGCCAACAGCCATCAAGCGTTTCATGCTTCCCGACACGCTGGGTGTCATGAATCCCCTGCAGGTTATTGAGTATTTCCGCAAGATGCTGAAGCGCTATCCGGATGTCCACTTTGACTTTCACGCCCACAACGACTACGACCTGGCCGTCTCGAATTCTCTGGCTGCCGTACTCAGTGGTGCCAAAGGTCTGCATGTCACCGTCAATGGGCTGGGGGAGCGTTGTGGCAATGCTCCGTTAGCCTCTGTGCAGGCTATTCTGAAGGACCAGTTCCACGCCAAGACCAATATTGTGGAGAATCAGTTGAACGACTTGTCACGCATGGTCGAGAGCTTCAGCGGTATTTCCGTCGCGCCTAATCAGCCTATCGTCGGTGAGAATGTGTTTACGCAGGTAGCAGGTATTCATGCCGATGGTGACTCCAAGGACAAGCTGTATTACAACGAACTCATCCCAGAACGTTTCGGACGGAAACGCGAATATGCCTTGGGCAAGAACAGCGGACGGGCTAACATAGCCCGAAACCTTGAGGAACTGGGCTTGGAACTGACTCCGGAACAGACGCGCCGTGTGACGCAGCGCATCACAGAACTGGGCGATAAAAAGGAGATTGTGACACAGGAAGACCTGCCCTACATCGTCAGCGACGTGCTGAAGCATGATGGCAGCGAAGACAAGGTCAAGCTCTTGAGCTATGTGGTATCGACGGCTTACGGCTTGCGACCTGGTGCTAACATCAAGGTGGAGATTAACGGGAAACAGTACGAGGGTAGTGCCGTTGGCGATGGTCAGTACGATGCCTTCGTCAAGGCCTTGCGCTACATCTATAAGAAATACCTGGACCGTACCTTCCCCATTCTGGCCAACTATCAGGTTTCCATTCCTCCCGGAGGACGCACCGATGCCCTTGTTCAGGCGGTTATCTCCTGGCACTACAAGGATGGTATCCTGCGCACCCGCGGACTGGATGCCGACCAGACGGAAGCCGCCATCAAGGCCACGTTCAAGATGCTGAATATCATTGAGAACGACTTGTTGAATTGAATGTCTAAACAACGAAATAACGAAAGATAAAAAAATGGAACTGAAAATTGCGATACTTGCGGGCGATGGAATAGGCCCTGAGATTATGAGACAAGGTGTGGCTGTGCTCGATGCGATAGCCAAGAAGTGCGGACACCAGTTTACTTATGAAGAGGCCCTGGCCGGTGCTTGTGCCATCGATGCATGTGGCGACCCCTATCCTGAGGCTACCCACGATGTCTGCATGCGTGCCGACGCTGTGCTCTTTGCTGCTGTCGGCGACCTGAAATACGACAACAATCCCACGATGAAGATACGTCCTGAGACAGGTCTGCTGGCTATGCGCAAAAAACTGGGACTTTTTGCCAATATCCGTCCTGTGGCCACTTTCGACTGCCTGCTGCATAAGTCACCCCTGAAGGACGAATTGATTCGCGGTGCCGACTTCGTGGTTATCCGTGAGTTGACTGGCGGCATGTATTTCGGCGAGAAGTATCAGGACAACGACAAGGCCTACGATACCGATATCTACACCCGTCCAGAGATTGAGCGCATTCTGAAGGTCGCCTTCGAAATGGCGATGACGCGCCACCGTCATCTTACGGTAGTCGACAAGGCCAACGTGTTGGCCAGCAGTCGTTTATGGCGACAGATTGCTAAGGAGATGGAGCCGCAGTATCCTGAAGTGACCACCGACTATATGTTCATCGACAATGCATCCATGCGTGTGCTGACAGAGCCGCGTTTCTTCGACGTCATCGTGACCGAGAACACCTTCGGCGACATCCTCACCGACGAGACCTCGTGCATCACCGGCTCAATGGGCTTGCAGCCCTCGTCAAGCCTCGGCGAGCACACACCGCTGTTCGAACCCGTACACGGCTCATGGCCACAGGCAGCCGGAAAGAACCTCGCCAACCCGCTGGCACAAATCCTCTCAGCTGCTATGCTTTTGGAGCATTTCGGCATGAACAAGGAAGGTGCACTCATCCGTGAGGCCGTCAATGCCTCGCTCGACAGCAATGTGCGTACGCCGGAGATCCAGGTCGAAGGTGGTGCTAAATATGGAACAAAAGAAGTTGGGCAATGGATCGTAGATTATATTTCAAAGGCTTGAAACAGGTGTTAGGTGTTGGGTGTTGGATGTTAGCAACAACCGCTTTCTCACAATCCACCATCACCCATCACCCATCACCCATCACCCCAAATTGGCGCGACTCGCTGACAGCCATCAATAAGGAGATAGCACAGTCAACGTGGTCTACCGACCTGCACCTGCGCAAGGCTGCTTTCAATCTGCAGCTGAAACAATGGCAGTATGCCATCGACGAGTATGCCCTTGTCCTGCAACACGATGCGAAGAACCCTGCTGCACTGTTCTACCGTGCGTATGCCAACACCCACCTGCGCCGTTTCGATTTGGCGCGTAATGACCTCAACGACTTGTTGGTTCTCCATCCCCACCACTTCGAGGGCCGCCTGTCATTGGCTGTCGTGTTGCAACGTCTGGGGAAGCGGCAGGATGCCCTCGACCAGTTGAACCAGACCATTGAGATGCATGCCGACTCTGCTGTGGCCTACGCTGCCCGCGCCAATCTGGAGCGCGACATGAAACAAGACGATGCAGCCCTCTACGACTGGCTGCGTGCTGAGGAGTTGTCGCCACGCGATGCCACCTATGTCGTGTCGCATGTCGACTTGCTATTAGTTCTCGAACGTCGTGAGGAAGCCCGTCGTGTACTCGATGCCGCTGTGCGCCGTGGCATTCCCCGAGGCATGTTAAACGAATGGTATGGGAAGTGTAAGAGATAAAAAGTAATAAGGCAAAAAGTAAAATAAAGATATAGTGAAGAATTATCAATTCCCTAAACCCAAGAAGCGTCAGTTCCTGCTCGCGTTCTTCATCGTCGTTGCCTTGCTGGCTGTCACCAAGAGGCTCATTACAGGAAGTGGTGACACTCATCATCCGTCATCCATCACCCATCATCCATCATCCATCACCCATCATCCCATCCGTAGTGTGCCAAACTACAAGGCTGCCTTTCCCGACAGCCAGAGTGTGCAGATTGTGGCTGCTGAGAAGTGGGGCGTACGTCCTGTCAGGAATCGTGAGGATGCCGAGAAACGCATGAACGAACTCGTCTATGTCGGCGAGAGTCCTTACTACCATATCGACCGTCTCTCCAGCTCCATTCCTTACCTCGTTCCCCGTGCTGCCGTTCTGCTTCAGGACATCGGGCAGGCCTTCTACGACAGCCTCTATGTCAAGGGCGTGCCCTTCAACCAGCTCATCGTCACCAGCGTGTTGCGCAGCATGGACGATGTGGCAAAGCTGCAGCGCCATAACCAGAATGCCACCGACCGCTCGTGCCACCTCTTCGGCACCACCTTCGACATCTGCTACAACCGCTATCACCCTGTCACCCAGCCCGTTCGTGACGACACCCTCAAGTGGGTACTCTCCGAAGTGCTCCGCGACAAGCGTCAGGAAGGCCGCTGCTACGTCAAGTACGAAGTCAAGCAGGGCTGCTTCCACATGACGGTCAGGTAGAAACACATGACTCAGGAGGACTGTTCCCCCTGAGTCATAGTGTGTGCGTTCCTGTCTACAAGTGACTTTCTTACTTAGTGACTTCAGCTGATGCTCTGCACGCGCTTGCGGTACTCACCGCGCTTGGTACGCTCGATGGCTTTGTCTTTCAGGAATCGGTCGATGGTCTTCGATGCTGAACGTGCGTTGGCATAGCCGAAGACCTGTGCAAACTGCTCGGTAGTGAATTCCTCGGGCAACGATCGGAAGCATTCGATGAACTTATTCGTGCGACGGCGCTGCTGAGCGGCATCCTTCAACTGGTTGTCGTAGTAAAGACGATGAAGCTCGTAATACCAGAAAATCTGGGTACGATACTGGATGTCGAGGACCAAATCGCAGAGAGCACGGTCGGTGTCGTCGATGGTGTAGGTGCCTGTCTTCTCGCGCTCCTCCCAGTGACGCATATCGATGTAGGGTGCACTCACATTGATACCGTAATATGGCACGCGCTTAATGAGCAACCAGTCTGCCTTGTCCCTGTCGTTGAACTCGGCGATGGCACGTCGGTCGTCACACCACTTGTGTACATGCTCCACCAGCGGCCACAGGGGCAATTCACCGCGACGCTGATCCAGCTTGTAGGCCCACTGTCTGAGTGTCTCGTTATAGGCTACTATGTTGGAATCCTCCTTACGGCGCAACGACATCATTGTGAAGTCATCCTCACCCATAGGAATGGTGCCAGTACGGGTGTCAAGACCTGAGTTGAAATTCCGCTCATTCACCAAAACCTTGAGCGTGGGTGGCGTGAACGTCTCTATCATGTTCCAGAACACTTTGAACCGTCCGCTGACCGACTGCTTGTTGCTGTAGTGCTGCGAGTCGTATTCACCGTGAAAACTCTCCAAAACCATGTTGCTGCGATTAATCCAGCTGCCAGCCTTGCCTATTTCCAGGTCTTTCTCCGACGAAACGGTCACCATGTGGCGTCCCATCATCTCGCCATCCACTTCCTCCTTGCAGTTAATCATCGAGCGGATGAATTCGCTGTTGGAAGAGCGGTAGCCAAACATGCGGTTGTAAATCTCCGGGCGCTGGTCCTTCTCTTTGTTGGCACCCTTGGCATCTGTCTCACTTTTCCACGTGTTGGTGCTTTCGTCGGCCAGTTCGCCCTCGGCTATGATAGGGGCCAACAACAGGTTCATCAGTCTCATCAGCGAACGTTTGCCGCTTGTCGGGTCACCTACACCCCAGATGATGTAGTTCAAACGCGTGCGCTCGCTCTCGTCGGCATAGAAATAATAGTAGGTCAGATCCATGCACGTGCCCATCATGGCAGCCGAAGCAAAGAGCAGGAAGGGCCACAGACGGCGGGGATGAGGTTCGCAGACTTCGCGCAGACAGGGGAATACGTCGAAGAGTGATTCTATCGTGTCACACCATCGGTCGAAAGGCAGAAGGGCCAGCGGATTCACGTCCTTGCCGTTTGCCAAGGGGTGCTCAAGGTTGATGCCAGCCTTGTCCATCAGCTCTTTCAGCGCCTTGGGATAGCGTGACAGCATTTTCTTCTTGGCAGCCGACTTGCACAAGTCTTCCACTTCGCCCGGATTGGGGTTCCATTCCTTCACCCAGTCGAGTCGGTAGGCCATCTGGATGGCTCGCTGCGGGTCGTTGTCGTTGTAGTAGCACAGCCAGTGCGACGTCTCGGTCTGCATGCGGTCGTGCTTCGTATGAGGAGGCAGCGTGGGGCCATAGTATTCGTTCAGCACCTTGATGAAAGCCTCGTCTTCTGCTGAGAATTCTACAGGTGTCTCTGTCTTGGGTGCAACGGCAGCAATGGGTTGTGGTGCAGTAGCTCCAGCAGTCTGTTTGCGAGCCTCACTACGCTGACGTTCCAGTTCTTGCCAACGGGGCTGTGTGGGCTCCGACTCACCACGACGGTAGGCCTCTCCAAACCGTGCTTCGTAGGCAGGATTCTCGTAAGTGAACAGCTCTTTCCAGTCGATGTACTTCACGTCACTCATCTTAGGAATAAAGTGAGCGTGGTCAGCATTCTTCGTCTGAGAATCGCAGTAGTCCAATATGCCGAGCGTTTCGGCCATCTGATAGGCATTGTCCTGCAGATTGCCCCATTCCTCACGAGCTTTGAAAATAATCTTCACGCCCTCTCCTGAAGGAGTGATGAATATCCATACGATGCCCAGATCCTTGAAGTCCTCACGCTTCAACCACTCCTCTATTCGAGCCTCCGGGTTGGGTACGTGGTCACCATCGACCACATCCAATCCCGACAGGTATCCGTTCGACTGCACTCGCCATAGTCCGATGCGTCCCCATTGGTCTTTGCTCTCCGTGAAGTGTGTTACCGTGGGGATGACGGCAGGCAGCGAAGTCTTCAACTGTCCGATGTAGAGTTTTACACGATGCAGGTCGTCGTCGGGCATGCGCTTCTTGGTGCGGCGTTCGTCCTTCTTCAGTTCTTTGGCCAGCCATTTTCGGTAGGCCTCACACTCTGTAACCTCCCTCACCAGCGTGTCAACCGCCTGATGTGCCAGGGCCTCTTCCATCTGGCGCTTCATTTCGCGGTAGTTGTCGATGAGTTCATTGTTCTTTGGGTGCTCCATCATGCTTTTGAGCCCCTCTTCAACCAGCTCCTGAGTAGCTGCGTTGATACTTGGTTGAAATACGCGTTTCATACGTTCTTATCTCCTTTTTTAATGGTGTTAATGATTCTGTTAAACTTGTCGCTGGCGGGCAGACGGCGCACCACCAACTGCACCTGACGCAACACCTCGGCTTGCCAGTCGCGGGTGTGTTTGCTCAAGTCGACAGTACCCGTGAAGGTCATCTCCTGCTTCTGCTCGTCGAGCCAGCATTGCAGACCGCTTTCTGATACCACGCGCAGGCTGTCGGGCAGCACCACGGGTTTCTTGGGCTTCAGGCCACGTGTCAATTGGTTGAACTGTGCCGCGAGGTCGCTGTACGGGTCGGCAGACGATGCCTTGCACTTCAAGGTCAGCATCCGCGAAGGGTCTTTGCCCGTCGTTGTCCACGACTTGCCGCCACCGGCGCAGTTCTTGACGTTGGTTTGTGTACTTTCGCCCTCGTTGAACGGGGTGTACTCGAAAGAATTGTCGGCAGGGTCATAGACACCAGAGCCGCGCGTCTTGATTTTCTTTGGTTTTTCCATAATCTATTGATTTATAAAATTGTGAATCTTATTTCAACGTGTTCCAAAAAGTCGAAGTAGTACATAGCCCACTCTTCGGCATCCTTCTTGCTGTCGAAGCCGTCGATGTTGAAAAGACACTCGTTGCAGGCACCCTTGGCATAGCACATCACCGTGAACTTACCCTCGCGGCAACTGTTCTGTCCGTTCGGGAATACATCTAATTCCAGTAATAGCGGCTCGTCCATCAGGTCGAACGTTACGCCCAGCCTGTTCAGCTCGGCCACCCGCCAGTGCATCACGTTGCAAACCTCATCCTCAGGATTCTCCAACGCATGGCCCAGCATTTTGGCCAACGCCAGCGCACCCACTGTACCACCAGCCTCACAAAGCATGAAGAAGCTGATATCATCACCTCCGAAACATTCCTCCAGCGGCTGTAACTTGAGCCCTGGTGTAGTGATCCACCAGCAATTCCCGAGGAACGTTGTTAGAATCGGGGTTCCAGAGTAGTTGTCGTAAACGACAAACTGCATATTCTTTTCTGTCTTAACCATATTCGTAATGTTCATTTATTATTATTCATGTAAAGGAAGCCTGCCTTGACGCCTTATCGGCAGGCTCCTGTTTTCTAACTTAGCGATGATTCGCAATTTTAACACCTTTCTGACGGGCACAATTGAGAATCTTCGCATAGAGAGTCCACAGCATGTTGTCGATGTGTGGAATACCAGTCGTAGCCAGAGCATCACCGCGACATGCGTCGGTGAGTGATTCAGCTATCCAGAGGGCAGCCCACTCGCTGAAACCGCGCAGGCTTTCCTTCATCTCCTCCTGGAGTTTCACAGGCACCCATTCGGGCATGGCCATCTCCAGAATATCAAGTGCAAAACCATCAATATCGATGGAATCTACACTTGTTGCCTTGTGGGTGTTGACATAGGTCGTCACACACTTAGCAGGTTTCTTACTACAGCCTTGCGTCAAGGCTTCTCTGAGCTGTTGCAGCTCGTCTTGTTTTTTGTTGCTGCGCTGAGCAGCGGCTTTACTCTTGTTCTTCATCTTGTTTTGTTACGTCGTCCTGTAGCGACATTAGTTTATAACTGAAGAATTTGAGACCAGTCTCGATGCTCCTCGTTCAAATGGGCCCAGAACAAAAAAAGCACCGCCTCAGGATTAAACCTTTGGCAGCACAAAATTACAAAGAATATGTTGAGGTGATAGTAGTAAAATTGTGTTTTCCTATGTATCAGGGGGGCGCAGGGGGGGGGACAAGTATACCCCCTAGGGGGGGGATAGCTATATTTTGAGTCCTGACAAGTTTAATTCCAAATCATTGCAGAATTTATTAAGTGCTTGAAAACCCATTAACGACTGATCTTTTTTGGAATTATAGCCTATTGGCGGTTCTCCATTACTATTCAGCCATGATACATAACTAAACTTTTCACTATCAAAGTAACCATTACGATATGTCCCAAGAGCATCGGAACTGCACTTGACTTTCGCCTCAGGAAACCAAGCTTCCATTTGATTCTTCAAATCTGTATTATTTATATGTGGCTTTTGCAAAAACACAGAATGATGATTTTCCAAAAAAAGCAAAAGGGATAAATACTGATATGGGTAACAAATATTATCTATTAAAGATTCTTTTACCCACCTCCAAAGGTGCTTTAGTTTCTCTTGATTGAATTCTGTCTTGAAAATGTAATTGATTAGTGTCGGCGGCATACCCGAATCTCCATCATGGCGTTCATCCGGCAAGGCCATTATAGGAGGAACACCATGAAAAGCCAATATATCATTCATAGCTTTTTCAATATCTTTATTATATCCATTTTGTATGAATGACTTTTGAATATAAAAACCCCATCGCAAAGCTTCATCTTTGCTGAAAGCACCTTTCATATTGTTCAAACAATCGATGATGGTGTAAGTCTGATTGCCAACGGATGTTTTTGATTGTAATGTTGTCACTGCTGAGCGTCGTATTTCTGATTGAGTAAATTGATGAGTTCTGCGAATTGAGGCTCTTTACAACTAAATTTTATAGTAATATCATCTCTCTCTACTGCCCTTTTGTAGTCATCCACTTGTTCAGATATTCTTACGAACATGTCATCAATATTATTACTCACTTTGATTGCTATGAATAAACCAATAAAGTTTTTGATATGATTTGCTGTAAGGCAAGCAGTTTTTTCATCCAAATGGCCATACATTAATTCAAGACTGCCATGTGGATTCTGAGGGTAAAACTCTGGTGCTATCTTAAATCCTAATGCTTTTAAATCCTGAACAAGTCGAGATAATGAAAAGCCTGATGACATACCAGACATGTTGCGAAGGCGTTCCACACTACTAAAATGTTCTATATGAATTGTTTCAGCATTATCATAGCCAAGTATTTCTGTTCCACTCACATCTATTTGCCATACCTTATTCTCTGCCCAGTGCTCAGGCATAGTCAGTTGTGATGGCAACTTTTTTGACTTGTTGACATAGTTTACTACTGGCATTGAAACCATGCGGAGTGCACCTGGCATGTTCCCACCTCTTAGTTGTGGTTGAACCACGAGTAAAGTGCCAGTTTGTATGCCCACTCGACCGCGATAATAAAGAATAGGATAAGGCGGATTGAGCGGCACATAATGCGAATTGAATGGTATAATATTCTCCATATTTACTATTATTTATTCGTTTCCTTTTTGCTTCTCTATAATACTTTTCTCCAAGTCTTCGAGCATCTTGATATCCTCGGCATCGGCTATCTGGGCATCAAGCTGTTTGCGCTTGGCGTTGAAGGTGTCGTATATGTTACGAACAATATCCTCGGCTTCGGCATTGGATATAGAACCTTTGCCTTGCAGGATGTCCTTCTCCTGGAAAGTGAGCAGACTATCTACATTCTTGCGCCAATAATCGAGTGTCAGGTCTCTACGTCCCTTTACACGTTCTTCTGCACTGGTAATGAAGATGTCTACGAGGCGGTTCAATGAATCTATCTCATCGCTTTGAAGATAGTTCTTAGCTATGATGACATCACCCTTGCGAATGATGCTGCCTTTCCATGTGGTCAGCCCCATGTTGGGCTTGTCGGCATCCGCACGCGCGACAATCAGTTCGGCTGCAGTTTGATGGGTAACGGCATAAAGCAGTTTGTTCTGTGTCTCGGCAAAGAACATCTGCGTCGCCTTGTCCGTCTTATCGTAATCACTGCTTAGGGCAAACAGGTCGCGTACTTTCTGGTAGAACCGCTTCTCTGATGCGCGGATGTCGCGGATGCGAGCCAACAGCTCATCAAAGTAGTCAGGTCG
>JAEEGF012031616.1_pt1 | contig 14082 bp, 11 predicted proteins | sample 9134171 | NCBI WGS metagenome assembly JAEEGF01 (sample SAMN16246542, study PRJNA631951) | gut metagenome | biome: gut microbiome; feature: rumen; material: AP-attached | host: Bos | place: Iran: Karaj | collected 2018-10
GACCGCCCCATCTCCATTCAAGCCGTTGTAGAAGCAAGACGAGGAATTAATCCAGGCGGTTATTCATTCGGCCTGTAATCGGCATCGTTTCAAACCTGCACCGTTCACGTCATCGCCCTTCAGCCCGTGGCGCTCGATGTGGGAGCCGCCCACGTACACACGTGTAGAATCGAAGAACGCGGGACTCACTCCGCCCTGCAATAGGCAAAAACGCTTTAGAAAAACGCAAACTCCATTAGCCAGGCCGTGAGAGGTAAGGTCAATCATAATACATCAGTTGACCCGTAGGGGACTATCAACTCCAAGGATTCACACATGCCGGGCGCTCATCTATACCCCAAACGGAGCTCCTGGCAATCCATGATCGGTCGATTCACCGAGATACTCATCGTCTCAATCAAATTGGCCACCGGGACCGTGCACTCGACACGCTCTCACCCTGGTTCCTCTTCATGCCGTCGAGAAAAACGTCGAGCCCGGTGTCTGAGAATACGGCATAGATCAGGTCTTTATCGCCCACGATCACGAGTAGTTGTCGTTCGGCTCCAGAATACGAATCCCTATCGGTCGCATCTGCGTGACGAATGAACATTCATCTCCGACCGTGACTTCAACGAAACAACTGCAACCTTAATCGGTGCCATTCGAATGATGGGGGCCTTCCAGACGTTTAGATTAGTCACTGAGAACGATTGAAAGCTCGCCTTAACCATTACCGGCAACTATAGAGAAGGAAATGACCGAATCAAATCGGATTGCTCTATCTGGCGAACTCGGAACATAAATTGATTATGAATCCAAGCGACGAAACTAGATTTCATTGAATTTGACGACACCTGATAGGTTAACCGACGAACTGTGATCACCAGAACTCCAAAGACTCCTTGAGCCAGCGCATCGAATCCTTGCGATACTCGTCCAATTTCTTGCCGACCTTGTCGAAATCGATGGGTTTAGACAATATCCCGGAATCGATGGCCTTGTCAGAAGTCTCGAAGAACCTATCCTCCAAGCCGAACATCCCCAAGAGAGACGTGAAACGATCGATGCCGGTCTCCTCCGACATGCTTCCGTACACGGCTATGAACGGCTTCCTCAAGACGATGGCCAAGGCCACCGCATGGAACGAATCGGTGAGAAGATACTCGCATTTGATTAGGGCGGCAAGCCAGTTCTCGACCGTCCCCGCATTCATCATGAGATACGGATGCTCCTTGCAAAGGTCTATGTCGGGTCCGGCGATGCTGATGACCTCTACTCCGAGCTCCTCGTACAACCTGAACGGATTCAGGTGGGAACCTACGTGCCTGACGAAGCAAAGGGCGAACCTGTCCGGATACTTCATTGTGGATCTCTTCAAAAGATCCATATAATGTCTTTGGTCGCACAACATGACCGGGTCCAGGACGTGCTTGGCCTTTATCCCGAACTGGGCACAGATGTCCACTCCGGACGACTCGCGCACGGATACATGGGCGATGCGCCTCATGAGACGGACGTGCTCTTCCTTCTCCTCCGTGTCGACGACGTACTTGGAACTCCCGAACGACGAGGAATACGCCACGGTATTGCGCCATGGCTCAGAGAAATCCAAGGTGTAGCAGCCGACTATGTTATGGTTGATGAGGGCAGGATTCCAGACCTGGTCCGACCCCACCATTATCGCATAGACCTTGTCGTTGATTTCCCTCTGCTTCTCCGTATCGGTATACCAGGGGGCGATGTCGAACCAAGGGTACTTGGTTTCCAGACGTGACGGCCCGAGGGGAGCGCCCCCCTGCGCTTCGGGATTGCAGGCCTCGATGAGGACGGTCTCCAAGCCCAGATCCGACAACACCTTGTACAAAGCATAGTATGTCAGGTCGCCGCCGTAGTTCGGGACGCGCCAGAATCCGGTGAGCCCGACATCATGCAAGCCCTGAAGGCAGTACTTCACGGACTTGGACACGGAATGCCCGCGCCTCAGCATATGATAGAACCTCGGAACCATCGGATTCCTTTCACGGTCCGGATTGAAATCCTTCGAACGCTTGAAAAACCCGAGATCGACCTTTTTGAAAAACGCGGAATTGCCCCGTAGGGCGTCTAGCATCTCCCTGCCCTTCCCTCCGTTGTTTACAAGGACGCTGTTGACCCCTACGCGCCAGTCGAGTCCGCGGAAAAGCCTCCCGCAGTCATGGAAATCCCCCAAGGTCACATCGCCTGGCCTAGGGAAGGAGGCGAAGAGGCAGTCGATGCAGGCGGCATCCTTGGACAGGTTGCAATCAAGAGCGGCGCGATACGGGTCGTCGTCTATGACCTTGCTCCTGTGCTCCGCGCCGTCCATGAATTCCACCCCTACGGCGCCGGCAGGCATGCGCTTGTCATCGAAGGACAGGCCTGCAACCCTCTTTCCCCTGGAGACCTCTTCCAGATATTTACTGTACACCCTCTTCGAAGGGACCCCGGAGCATAAGACGTCGACGGTGTACAATCTCTCCTGGGGGCCGACGAATTTCTTCAAGGCGGCCACGTGGCAGGGAAGGCCGGAGAACAGCACCGTCTTCCCTGCACGCAGGAGGACCGCCACTTCGTTATATGCTCCGCGCATGTCGCTGCAGGCAAGCTTGGCCCCGCGCATCCGCTCGACCATCTTCAACTTACGGGTGGTCTTGTAGACGACGTCCATGTCCTTGCCGTACATGGCCCCGCATACGTACCCCCCCTTGGACAAGACCCACTTGGCCAATGTGAAGAACGCGCCTCCGGACGAACTCATATCCAAGGAGGCATCGTCGGACTTGTACGCATAGCACTCCGGCTCCGATGCGTTCGCGGAAGCATGCCCCAGCTGGGGACATGCCCTGACGCACCTGCCGCAATCTATGCATTTGCCGGCATCCACGGCACACCTGAAAAAGCCTGCGTCGTCCGAATGGACGGAGACGGCTTTGTTGGGACAGACGCTCTCGCATGCGAAACAGCCCAAGCAATACCTCTCGGCATCATGGAGTCTGGAAAGAACGTGGACCATGCTGGAATACCTCCCCTGCTAGCTTACCGTTTACGAAAGAGCCGAACGACCCCGACTGCTCCTGATCAGATCTCCAACGAACCTTTCAACCATTCCAGACACTCCGCACGGAAACTCGACAGCTTCTCCTCGACGGCGTCGTAATCGATCTCCTTCTTGGGCGCCCCCGCCTTGATGGCGTCCTCGGTGGTCTTGAAAAGACGGTCCTCCAGACCGAGGACGCTCAGCAAGGAGGACATCCTTCCGCGGCCGTTGGCCTCGGCCATGCGCCCGTATACCGATATGAACGGCTTCTTGAAATAAATGGCAACGGCGGTGCAATGGTATGAATCCGTCAGGACGAAATCCGAAAGGTAGATGGCCTTCAGCCAGTTCTCGACGTTGCCAACATTGAACAACGGATAATCTACGGCCTTGTTGTAATCGAGCTCAGGCCCTCCGATGCTGATCGCCTGCATGCCCAGATGCCTGGACATGGCCATCGGGTCCATGTGGACGTTGATATGCCTCACGAAGGCGACCATGTACTTTCTCGGAAAACCCATCGTGGCACGGTCTATGAGAGCCATGTAATGCCTCTGGTCGCACAACATGACCGGATCCAGGACATGCTTGGCCTCTACCCCGAATTCGGCGCAGATGTCGACTCCCGACAACTCGCGAACGGACACATGCCTTATCTTCTTGATGAGCTCGATATGCTCCGCCTTACCCGGGGAATCGTCCTCATAGGTCAAGCTTCCGAACGACGGCGCATATGCCACGGTGTTGCGCCAAGGCTGCGCGAAATCCAAAGTGTACGTCTTCAATCCTTCTGGGCTCAGAAGCCTCGGATTCCACACCTGGTCGGAGCCGACGAGTATGTTCTTCACGCGGAGGTTGACCTCCTTCTGCCTCTCCTTGTTCGGATACCACGGGGCCCTGCTGAACTCCGGATACTTCGTGATCATCCTTGAAGGGCCCGTGACTGTGCCGGTGGCGGCAGGGTTGCAGGACTCGACCATCAAGGGCTCCAGCCCCATGTCCGACAAGACGTTGTATAAAGCGTAATACGACAGGTCGCCGCCATAATTCAACACGCGCCAGAACCCGGTCACGGCGACATCGTACTTGGAGTTGAGGACGAGGTCCAGAGCCTTGGACACGGAATAGCCGCGACCCAACAGATAATAGAACCTCTCGGAGCCTGGATTGCCCGAACGGACCTCGTTGAACCGGTTGAAGCGCTTCGCGAACGACAAAGGGATCTCGCGAAGAAAGGATGCCTTCTCGGACAAGACCTTGAAAAGGCCCTCCCCGCGATCGTTGTTCACCGTCACGCAGCTGATTCCATAGGGGGCATCGACGTCGAACAGGATCTTGTCATACTGCCACAGGTCCCCTATGGTCAGGTCGCCTACCCTCGGCGTGGGGGCGTAGACGCAGTTGAGGCACGCTTCGCTCTTGAACAGGTTCCTGAGGAAGCCTTGGAAGTACGGGTCCTTGAAAACGGTCTTCCTGGTCCCGTCTTCGTAATCGACCACCAGGGTGCCGTATGGCAGGTCGCTTTCGCGGAACGAAAGGTTCACGACCTTCTTCTCTGCAGACAGCTCGTCCAGATACCTCCTGTATATGCCCTTGGCGGGAAGCCCGGCGCACAGAAGATCCACCGTGTACAAGTTGGATTGATCCTTCACAAACAGCTTGACGGCGGCCACTTGGCAGGGGCATCCGACGAAAAGCACCTCGTCCCCCGACTTCAGGGCCTTGTCCACCTGTTCATAGACGTCTACCATCTCGCTGAAGACGTATTTGGACTTCCTCATCCTCTCTACGATTTCCCTGTCCTTGGTCATGACGTAGCGCGCGTCCATATCCTCGTCGTAGACCACCCCGCACACGTATCCGCCGCGCGACAGCATCCAGTCCGCCAGAACTTTGAACGCCCCGCCGGAGCTGCTGGCCTCGACCGTGGCATCGTCCGCCATGAAAGCATAGCAGCGGGGGTCCGGGTCGTTGGACCTGTCGGTTCTGATCTGAGGGCACTTGTCGACGCACAGGCCGCAATCCACGCACGCGCTGCTGTCGACGAAGGAACTGCAAAGGCCGCGGTCATCTGTACCCATGCCAATGGCGCCTTGCGGGCATGCGTTGCAACAGGCAAAACAACCGCAGCAGCTCTTTCCGGCCTTACGGAGCTCGGATACCACGTCCGACATGCACCAGTATCTTCCAAAGCGTAGATAAAGGTATGCGGAAGCCAGTCAAAGTGAAAAACGGCAAGGGATTTGATAAAAGGTTTGGGAGGGGGTCATCCCCCTCCGGAAGGCGTGAACTCGGTTATGTCGACCTCTTCGGTCTCCTTCCTGATGTCCTCGACGGACTTCATGCCTCCCTCGTAGGAGGAGCGCTCCTTGAAGGAGACCTCGATGTACTCCGAAGGGTCGGCCGGAACCAGGTTGGACGACTCGTAGTAGAGATCGGTGAAGTCCAGCCTGACCCAGACCTTGCCGTCCCTCTCACGGATGTCCGTGACCTTCCCGACCGTCGCGGTCGGCACGTACTTCTGCAAGTCCCCTATCTTCAAGTCTATCATCCTTTGATGACGGCGCTTCTCTCACCGGCGGGCTGGAACTCCCTGAGGGCTCCGCGTCCGATCTCCTTGGTGACGTTGGCGAAGTCGAAGACCAGCGAGGGGTCTGCGAACGCGACTCTCACGAAGGGGTTGGCGGTGAAGGCGTCTCCACGAGCGACGTGGGCGGCCTTGGGGATACCGGTGTATCCGGACATGTGTCCGACGTTCATGGCGTAGTTGGGGTAGTTGGGTCCACGGACCTCCATGGGGAGACCCTCATCGGACCTGTAGGCGAAGGAGTTCGCGGAACCGCACTGGTCCTGCAGGTCGAATCCGTAGAATCCGAGCCTTCCGGTCCTCTCTTTGTGCTGGAGCATGGAGAGGTACCAGCAGTTCAGTCCGACGTCGGCGACTCCGGTGGCCATGGCCCCGGCGATACCGGTGGATGCGGCGGCGACGGTCGCCCTCTGGGATCCTCCGAAGTGGGTCTCCATGACGGCGGGGTACCTCTCGTACATCTCGAGAGCGTAGGAGTTGATGTCGTCTCCGAGTTTCATGACCTCGTCCATGTTCTTGGGGTCGAGTTTGCAGAAGCCTCCGTACCTGCTCTTGATCTGGTCGATGGCGTAGTAGACGTAGTCCTCGAGGATGTTGTCGGTGTAGGCCGCGGTGGCGTACTGGGTGAATCCGACTCCTCCGGACATGTATCCGCCGAGGTAGATCTGGTCGAAGACGGCTGCTCCGAGGGCGACTGCCTCGAGGGCGGCGCGTCCGGGGTCCTTGTCGTAGACACGGTCGGACTGAGCGATGTCGGCCATGTATCCGAAGGGTATTCCACCGGGCTCGTTGGGTCCCCTGGCACGCCTGGCGGGCATCATGGTTCCCATGGAGAGGGACTGGTGCTTGGCGGAGTAGGCGAAGTCCGCGATGGCGGCCTCTCCGGCGGCGAGCTTGTAGGCGGAGATGAAAGCCATGGAGATCTGCATGGCGGCGTGCCTGGAAACGGTGGCACCGTCCATGAGCCTTCCGACGATGGTGGGCACACGGACAGCCTGCATGAGGGTCTTGCCGATGGCTTTCTTCAGCTGCTTGGCCTGGTCCTTGGGGAACAGCTTGTTGATGTCGATGACGAACCTGGAGTCGATCTCGTCGATGAGGTCGTCATCTCCGGAGAAGACCTTGACGTAGGAGTCGTAGACGAGGGCAGGGTTGACCTCGGCCATGTGCTCCTGAACGACGGCTCCGCCGGGCATGGTGTGGTTGACGGTCTCGAGATACTGGTTGATGGTCTCGGGGGTGACCTCTTTTCCGAGCCTCCTCTCGATGGTCTGGTGAGGAGAGTCGAGTCCGACGAGGATGGTCCTCCTGATGTCGTCCCAGGCCTGCTGGATGGCGCAGTTGTTGACGCAGTGCAGGTCATCGGCCTCGGCGTAGATGTCGGTGTGGGACAGCTGGTAGGGCATCCAGCTCCTCTGTCCGAGCGGAACTCCGATGTCCTCGTTCATCATGGGGAAGCCGCGCTGTTTCGCGATCTTCTCCGCGGACTTCTGGAACTCGACTTTGGACTTGGACTGTTTCCATCCACCATAGCAGTAGTACTTGGTGGACATGTCAGTAGGCTCTTCTTTGAACTTCTTTTTGCATGCTTCCATGAACAGCTTCTCTTTTCCTGCCATGGTAATCACTCTCCCTTAACCTTCCAAGGCTGGTATCCGCCCAGGGTCCTCAGCTTGTGGATCCTGAGTCCGTACTCGGTGACCTCTTTGTCATCTCTCATGTCGACGCCGTCAGCTCTGAAGATGGTGGTCCTCTTCTTGAGGTCGGCCATGGACGCGGGCTTCCCGACGGAGATCCTCCTGTCGAGAGGAATGGCGACCTGGTCCTTGACGTAGACGACTTCTTTCTTCTGGGCGTCCCAGACGTACCTCTGCCAGCCGTCGAACATGAGTCCGTGCTCGTCGAGACGGCAGGCGTGTCCGTGAACGGTGGCTCCCCTGATTCCGGTGAGGGCGGGGTCGAAGGTCTCGTTGTCGATGAACTCTTTGGCCATGCGCTCGAGATCCCTCTCACGGACCTCGATGATCTGCCTTCCGGACAGGGTTCCGGTGTCGACTCCCCTGTACCTGGAGAGGTACATCCAAGCCCTCTGGTAGGGGGATATGGGCGCGAAGTAGACGGAGTCGGTGAACTGGATGTACCTGACACGGTCTCCGTGCTTGGCTCCCTCGATGGGCTCGACGAGTTTCCTGATGGGGCAGTCGGGCTCCTTTCCCTCCTCTATTGGGGGGTGGATGGACTTGTAGTCCTCTCCGGGGTTCCTGTGTCCCATGATCCTGATGACGTCGTCCATGGCGACGTTGCGGAGGACCTTCAGTTTGTGTTTGGGATCCATGTAGTTTCTTCTGTTCTTCGCAGGGATGGACTCTCCGGGATAGAACTGTCTCTTGTATGCCATGTTTACGCACTCCTATAATCATGAAGCGTGGGCCTGTATTTCGAGTACCTACCGACGTTCATCGTGTATCCATGCTCGATGTTCTCGTTGCATGCCGCCTTTATCTGGTCCAGCCTGACCTCCAGCTCATCCTCGTCGGCTACCTCGAGCTCTATGTAGAACGCGCCTACGAGGTAACGGAGCTCGACCTCTTTCCCGCCTACGACGATGACCCTCCTCTCGGAATGGTTGTTGGCGTACCCCTTTCCGGGGCCGTTGTTGATCGTCTTGGGCAGGCTCTCGCCGGTCATGTTGATCTGCCTGATGCCGGGGATCACGTCCAAGGCGTTGAGGAGCCTCTCGGTGGTCTCCGCGGAAAGGAGGCGGTTGGTCATGATCTGAACCTCGGGAAGGGGCTTCCCGGTGTATTCAGGCGTCTGTTCGGTAGATGCTGTCATCACAGGGCCTCACAGTTTCTTTTTCACCTTCTTAGCCTCGGCGGCGACGATCTGCATGGGCTTGCTGAAGGCTTCCATGTCTCCGAAAACCTCTTTGTACAGTCCGGAAGTGGCCTCTGCGGAGAAAGTCTGGGTTCCTCCGTCCAGGCAGTTTCCTGCGGTGACGGCGGGGATCAGGACACCCTTGGCGTGCCTGGTGACGACGTGGTTACCGTGGAACAGACCGGGTCCTCCTCCTCCGTAGATGGAGTGGGAGAAGAACGACATTCCGACTCCGACACCCTCGGACCTTCCGTAATCGGCACCGGGGAGACCGGACTCGTGCTCGAGCAGGTCGTTGTAGTACAGGATGGTTCCGGGAACTCCCTGGGCTGCCCTGGCGGCTCCGACGTTGACCATGATGGCGGCGACCATTCCGGCGGAGGCGTAGGCGTTCCAGAGAGGGAGGTCGTCAGTGGTGTAGACCTTGTATCCGGAGGGCAGGGTCTTCTTGACGCGGATGACTCCGTCGGCGATGGCCCTCTCCATGAGGCTCTCGATGACTGATCCGACGGTTCCGGTCTTTCCGTTCTTCTTCACGAGGGAGTACACGAGGTTGTTGGCGTTGAGTCCCTCGTAGGCGAGGGCAAGGAGCGCGCCCCTCTCGAAGTTTCCGATGGCGTCTCCCATCTCGAAGGATCCGCACTGCTCGTAGATGGCGGAAAGGGCGACACCCTGCATCGCGTTCCTGTTGACCAGGGACACGACGTGGTTGGCCATGATGTTCCTGAGCGCGAAACCGGCACCCTCGTTGTTCTGGGGAACCTCAAGGATGGATTTGACGTTGGCGCCCTGGAAGGTGATGGTCTGGGGGTACCTTCCCCAAACGGCGGCCTTGACCATGTTGGCCTTGTACATGGGGACGTCGAAAAGGTCGATGATAGCCTCGGTGGTGGCCGCGGCGGTGGCAGTGAATCCGGTGGTGTACTCGACACCAGCGTTCATTCTCTCCTCAGGCACAACGACGACGATGTTCTTTCCTTTGATCTTGACGACAGTGCCGTCTCCGTCGTATACCTGGACTTTCTCTTTGATTGCGTCAGCGATCTTCTGGGCGGAATCCACGATGGGGAGATCCAGCTCTTTTCCCTGGATGATGACTCCTCCGCCGGTCATGGAACCGGTCTTGAGGGCCTTCTCAATCCCGGCCAAGCTGACCGCGACGGTCCTCTTGGTGAGGGAAACGATCTCCTTGATCGCATTGTTGCGCAACGGACTGATGGCTTCCAGCGGAATGTCTTTCGCAATGCGTTTTCCGTTGTCGTCATACAAGTCGATTACGTCCTCGTATTTTGGCATTTCATACCTCCTTGTTCAATAAATTTGCGAGAATCCTCTCGAAAACCCGCATACCCCTTGCAAGTGGGGTAATCGCCTCACCCAATATAAAACCATAGCAGAAACGGCGTTAATTCGTGTATTTCTTGCTGAAAAAGCGCCAAAACCCGATGCGGAAACGCACAGGTTCAGTGTTTTTCAGAAAGTCATTTTATTTATAATTTTTTATGGATTAGGCCTCCAACATAAGACTAGGGCTCAAAAACATAAATGGTAATAATTAAGAGGTTTGAATTAGCACGAATCAGTCGCGCTTCGCCTTGGTCATCACGCCGGCGGAATACCTGCCCAGGCGCTCGACGAATCCGGGGATCATGGCATAAGGTATCCCGCAGGCCATCTCGTCTGCCGCCATGCCGGTCTTCTTCCTGCAACCGAAGCAGCCAAGCGATACGTTGGGCTTGCCCGTGGCCATCGGAACCGCGGTGACGTCCTCGCATGCGCACTGGAACGGGGCGGTGCTGAACGACATGCGCCCCCCTCCCTCGGCCGTGGACAGGGGGACTACCCAGTATATCCTCTCGGGGACGTCCACTATCGCCACAACGTCCGGCTCGAAGTCCGCATCCTTCAAGGGGCAGACGACCTCGCCGACGGACTTCGGCATCTCCACGCGCTTAGCGATCATCTCCGCGGCGGCTCCGGGAGAATCGTGCATCCCGACTCCGTAATGGAACTCGCCCGACAGGATCTTGTCCGGGGTCTCGTTCATCCCAAGGGCGGCCGCTCCGACCTTGCACCCCTCGTCGTCCGCCGTCATCATGCAGGACTTGCCGTCCTTGGCGCCGAACAGGGCCTGGCAATGGCTGATCTGAACCGGAGGGACGGGATAGCCTTTCGGGAAATCCTCCCCCTCCTTGACGATCTTCACCGCCACCGGCTCTCCCCTGAGCCTGAGGACGTCCTTCATGACGGCCGCGTATCTGCTGTTGCGTTCCAGAATCTCTGACATGGGGAGGCGATTCGCGGACGACAGATTAATTGTATCCCCGCGAGACGAAGGAATTCACAGGCGTTAAGAGATAAAGAAAAAAGAAAGGGTGGGTCCCCGGAGGGACCCTTGAGGACTCACTCGCCCTTGACGGTCTTGGCGAAGATCTTCATGTTCGCGTCGGGGGTGGCGACGGCGATACCGCATCCGGAGGAGATGACGTCGAAGCCGGCATCCATGGAGTGCTTGACGGCGGGGACGACTTCCTCGGGGGTTCCCTGGAAGAGAGGCCTGACGGATCCGACGTTTCCGACGAGGACGGTCTTCTTTCCGACCATCTCGACGGCCTTGAAGGAGTCGACCTTCTCCTCGATGGAGATTCCGGTGGTCTTGGCGGCGACCATGGGCTCGAGGATCTGGGTGGTGTCACCGCAGATGTGGAGCACGGTGTACCTGTCCTGTCCGGGAGCGAGGGACTCGCGGACGTACTGTCCGGAGGCGGTCTCGAACATGTCAGGAGCGAGCATGTCGACGGACGCGGAAGGCTCGGAGCACTGGACGACATCGGCGCCGGCGTCGAGCAGGGCGTTGGTGTAGGCCTTGACGATGGGGTTGACGGCCGCGACCCACTTGGCGACCTGGTCGGGGTCCATCATCATTCCGAAGACGATGCTCTCGGCGGAGACCAGGTTTCCGGTGAGGGTGAAGGGTCCGGTGTTTCCGGCGACGACGGCGTATTTCTCGCCGTGGGACTTCTTGAGGAGGCCCATCGCCTTGATGGCCTCGGCGGGCCTGCCGCCCTGGAGGAACTCCTCGGGAGACATCAGGACGGACGCGGGGTCGTCGTACTCGCCGGTCATGGGGTCGAACTTGAAGGGGTGCTTCTTGACCATGGGGTTGGCGTCCCTCTTGTCGACGGCGACGGTGGCACCGAGCCTCTCGGTCTCGGCGGTGAGGCAGAAAGGAGCCCTGACGCACTCGAATCCGTCGTAGTCGGCCTGGGCCGCTCCGAGCTTGGCCATGAGCTCGGCGCTCTTGTGAGCCTCGGGCCAGGCGGCTCCGCAGGCGTCCATCTGGGAAAGGGTCGCGGACTGGGTGAAGATCGCCGCGGGGGGCCTGTCGAGAGATTCCTTTTTCATCGCTGCAAGTACTCTTTCTCTAGGAGTCATTGACATGTTTACTCTCCTTGGCCGTACATCACCGTCATATTATTTAATGGATGAACACAGCGACAAACATAAATTCCCGGTTTGTAGAACCATAGGTAACTTATATCAATATATTAGGAAAGGAGTGCCGGGGTCATGTTTCAGATGAATGGATTATATATCCATGTCATAGGCTGATCCCCGACAGGCTTCCCAGCGTCCCCAGCCTCATAACTCCCATGTCGGTCACGCCGTAGAGGTCGGCATTGGCGAAATCGGACGACCTCAACGCGGGCGCCATCACGCACTTCTCGTCTAGTACGAGGTCGTTCCCGGAGGCGAACGGGCTGAACGGCGGCAGGACGATGACGCCGTCCGCCTTGGCGTGCACGAAGCAGTGGACCTTGAGGCTGCCCCCCACCGACCCGGGGATCCTCACCGAGGGATGCTCGTGGCCTATTATCACCGGCCTCACCCCGGAGTCGACATGCCCGTGCTCGAGCCGGAACCCCATGACGTCCACGTAGTCCGCGGCCAGGAGTCCGAGGTCCGATATCACGTTCTGGAGATAGTTGTCATGGTTCCCTTTGACCGGGACCACCTCTGCCGCCTCCGACAGGAGGGACAGGATCCTCCTGATCTCCTCCCTCTCCTCCCTTCCGGAGCGCCTGAAGTCATGCTTGATGTCCCCCAGGAGCACTATGCGCGAGGGCTCGTACCTGCAGAGGAGGTCGTTCAGAGCGTCCCTGATGGAGTCCGTGTTGATGCGCGGAAGGTAGACCCCCTCGTTCTCCAAGGCGCGCTCGTACCCCAGATGGAGGTCCCCCAGCACCACCGTCGGCCCCTCCTCCAGGACGAGGCAGCGGTCCGACGTCACGCGCACGCCCGGCAGTATCTCCAAGGACCTCATGGACCCGGGTATGCGATGGTCATAGAACCCACTTGCGCTGGAATGTCTCAGGACTTCAGGACGGAGGTGAAGGACCATCCCCCGGAGACGTCCGATACGGAGTACTTGTGGACCACCATGTCGCCGTCCAGGGCGAAGTCGAACCTCTCCCCCTCGACGACGTAGTGCCACCAGGTGCATTCGGCACCGTCTATCGTCTCCGCGCCGTCCTCGGAGAATATGCTTCCGATGGGGACGTGGTCGGAGCCGCAGATCACGTTGAACCTGAAGGAGCGGGTCTGGTCGCCCTGATAGGAGATGTCGGTGTCGAACTGGTACAGATACTCCCTCTGGGACTCGTTCAGATACTTGGAGTGCCCGGAGCCGGAGACCTGGTGGCCCTCGAAGGTCCCGGAGAAGACCTCGTAATCGTGAGGCGCAGTGAACTTGTCGTCCGCGTCGAAGGCGATGCTCATGAACCCGAAGACCGCGACGGCGGCCATCATTATCAGGACCACCGCCACGATCGCGAATTTGTTCTGCGACTCCATGACGAAGAATCCTGTTCCGATTAGATAAAATGATGCCGTCTGCGTCATGTTTTTCATCGCGACGAGGATACCCGGGGCATGATCGAGCACACCTTCCAGATGCTGCCCTCCGTCGGGAGGAAGAAGGAGTCGTCCCTGTGGGAATCCGGGGTGCTCGGCTGGGAGGAATTCCTGTCCAGCGCGGCCGTCCCCGGGATCAAGGCCAAGGACAGGTGCGACGCGATCCTGATGCAGGCCGCGGAGCTCCTGGACGAGGGCGAGGCCCGCCTTCTGGGGGCGATGGTGCCCAGAGGGGAGCAATGGAGGATGTACGACAGGTTCAGGGACGGTGCGGCGTACCTGGACATAGAGACCGACGGTTTGAGCAGGGACTCCCTGGTCACCGTCGTGACGGTCCACCGGAAGGGATCCACGACCACCCTCGTGGAAGGCATCGATCTGGATGCGGGCTCCCTCTCGGACGCGCTCGACGGGGCGGACGTCCTGGTGACGTTCAACGGCAGCTGCTTCGACGTGCCGGTGCTCAGGAACAGCTTCCCCGGGGTCGACTTCGACATCCCCCATTACGATCTGCGCTTCGCCTCCCGCAAGCTCGGGCACAAGGGCGGCCTCAAGCCCCTGGAGATCGAGATGGGGATATCCAGGCCGGACGAGATCGAAGGCGTGGACGGGGCGATGGCGGTCCGCCTCTGGCGCCAGTGGGAGAGGCACGGGGGCCGGGACGCCC
>JAEEGF010437357.1_pt1 | contig 14081 bp, 8 predicted proteins | sample 9134171 | NCBI WGS metagenome assembly JAEEGF01 (sample SAMN16246542, study PRJNA631951) | gut metagenome | biome: gut microbiome; feature: rumen; material: AP-attached | host: Bos | place: Iran: Karaj | collected 2018-10
CGACGACGAATTGACGGGGATGCAGCAGCGCAACATCGAGAAGGTAGTGCAGGGCACGAACGTCATCGACCGGACGAGCCTGATCCTGGAGATTTTCGCGCAGCGGGCAAAGACTTCCTATGCGAAGATGCAGGTGGAGCTGGCCCAATATAATTATATGTTGCCGCGCCTGGCGGGCATGTGGACGCACCTGGAGCGCCAGCGGGGCGGCATGGGTACGCGCGGCGGCATGGGTGAAACCCAGATCGAAATTGACCGCCGTATCGTCAAGGAGCGCATCAACCGCCTGAAGGACCAGCTCAAGAAGGTGGACCGGCAGATGGCGACGCAGCGGAGCAACCGCGGGCAGATGGTGCGCCTGTCGCTGGTGGGCTATACCAACGTGGGGAAAAGTACGCTGATGAACCTGCTGGCTAAGTCGGATGTGTTTGCGGAGAATAAACTGTTTGCGACGCTGGACACGACGGTGCGCAAGGTGGTGATCGAGAATGTGCCTTTCCTGCTGAGTGATACCGTAGGGTTCATACGGAAGCTGCCTACGCAGCTGATCGAGGCGTTCAAGAGTACGCTGGATGAGGTGCGGGAGGCGGACATCCTGGTCCACGTGGTGGATATTTCGCACCCGGATTTCGAGGAGCAGATGCGGGTAGTGGAGCAGACGCTGCGGGACATCGATGCGGCCAATAAGCCTATCTATGTCGTATTCAACAAGATAGACGCATACGAATACGAGCAGTATGACGAGTTTTCGCTGACGCCTCCCACCAAGGACAACCGCTCCCTGGACGACCTGAAGAACAGCTGGATCGCGCAGGAGAAGACGCCGTGCATTTTCATTTCGGCAAAGGAGAAGATCGGCATAGACAAACTCAAGAACGACATCTACAAGATGGTGGCCGAGATCCATGCCGGCCGTTATCCTTTCAATAATTTTCTCTGGTAGTTTCACGAAGGAAGAAAGCCAGCGGACGGCCGCCCAAGATGCCATGGAGTGCAGCGCCCATCATTTTGCCCAGGTATTTAACGACTATCGGCAGCCGTTCATCCACTTCGCATACACGTACACGCGCAATGCGACGGTCGCCGAGGACATCGTGATGGATGCCGTCCTGTCGTTCTGGGAGCTCCGGGAGTCTTTGCCGCAAGAGACGGACATCCCGGCTTACCTCTTTGGTACGATCCGCAACAAGAGCATCGACCACCTCCGCAAGGAACTGCGGAAACGGAAAGCGGCCGGGGTCCTTTCGGAACAGGCAGAATGGGAAATGAAACAACGGATCACGTTCCTGGATGAGAGCGGACAATCCTTGTTTACCAAAGAGATCCGGACCATCGCGGAGGACACCCTGGAGTCCCTTTCGGAACGGTCCCGGGAGGTCTTTGCGATGAGCCGGGTCGAAGGGATCAGCCAAAAGGAGATCGCCTGGAAACTGGGGATGAGCGTCAAGGGCGTTCAATTCCATATCACAAAGATTCTCAATGAGTTGCGCATCGCGCTGAAAGATTATCTGAAATAATCTGGTTTTTCACTAGGCATCCCCCCGTTTCGTTCGTCATATCTATGTATGAACAACGAAACAATGGACCGTTCACTTTTATTCCGCTATTTCGAAGGACAGGCTTCGGAAGAAGAAATCAGGCGCATCCGCGAATGGGAGTCGCTCTCCGCGGAAAACGCCTCTGCTCTCCGCGAAGAAAGGAAACTCCACGATATCCTGATCCTCTCCAAGGAGCCGGCGCGGGCGGATGCCGCAAGGCGCGGCGGGCGTCGCTGGATCGCGTATGCCGTTTCGGCAGCCGCTTCCGTCCTCCTGCTTTCCGTCCTCTGGCTCAACTTCCGACAGCCGGACGTCACGGATCTGGCGCAAAATGTAATCACCGTTCCTGCCGGACAGCGGGTCAACGTACGGCTTCCGGACGGGACCGATGCCTGGCTGAACGGCGGTACGACCCTGACTTACCCGGCCCGTTTCGAGAAAGGCCGGCGGGAAATCTCCCTGGACGGAGAAGCGCTGCTGGAGGTTTTCCGGGACGAGAAGGCGCCCTTTGTCGTAAAGACCCACGCCGGGGACGTCTCTGTCCTCGGCACCCGCTTTGACGTGGAAGCATCCGCTTCGAGACAGGTGTTTGTCACGTCGTTGCTGTCCGGAAAGGTCCAGGTCCAGTTGAACGGAGACACGGATCCCGTTACCCTCAGCCCGGGACAGGAAGCCCGGCTAGAAGGGGGCCGGCTCGTCGTTTCCCCGATCGGGCACCCCGAGGTCTTCCGCTGGAGCGAAGGCCTGTATTGCTTCACGGAAAAGACCTTCCGGGACATCCTTTCCGACCTGGAGCGTTTCTATGAAGTCGACATCGAGCTGCAGTATCCTGCCGTACAGGGCATTTCGCTGACGGGTAAATTCCGGATTTCAGACGGTCCGGAGACGGCCCTGAGGGTCCTGCAGGGGAGTTTCCCGTTCCATTATACCAAAGATAACAACCATATTGTCATTTTCAAGTAACCGGTACGACCGCCCAAAACCACATCTGCCTATGAACGAATAACACCCAGGAACGCGCCATAAAAAAGAACCGGCAGTCTCCCTACAACCGCCGATTCAAAGCAAATTCAGTCAGTAACCAAATTCATTACAAATTTAAAAATCTTCCTGCAAATATGAGACTGCAAGCACGTATTTTTTCCGTGCTCTTAGCCATCGTAACCTCATTCTCTGCATTTTCACAAAATGTCGGACAAATAACGATTGAAAGGAGCAAAGCACCCATCTCCGTCATCCTGGACGATATTGAGCACCAGACGGACTATCTGTTTGTCTATCAGAAAGATGTCGACGTGACAACCGTCAAGGACATCAAAATGAAAAACGCCGGCGTGGAAAAAATCCTCGACCATATCCTGTCGGGGACCGGCATCGGCTACAAATTCTCCCAGAATTATATCATCCTCTACAAAATAGATAAAAACAAGCCCGCCACGGAAGCCGTTCCCACCTTGCGCGGAAAGGTCACCGACGCAAACGGGGAGCCTCTTATCGGCGTGTATATCCTGCAGAAGGGGAAAGATGTCGGAGAAATCTCGGACCTCGACGGCAACTTCTCCATCAAGGCAGACCGGGGGGATGTCCTTACCTTCTCCCACATCGGATTCGTCCCCGTCGACGTGACGGTCAAGAATCTCAATAACCTCGTCGTGCGGATGGAAGAGGACCTGCAGACCCTGGACGCCGTCGTCTATATCGGATACGGCACCTCCCGGAAGAAAGACCTGACGGGGTCCGTCTCCCAGTTCGTCGCGACCCAGGTGGAGAAAGAAGCCCCCCGCTCGATTGCCGACGCGATCCGGGGCGGCGTCGCCGGACTCACGCTCGGGATGTCCACCACGCCTGCCGGTACGGCGGATATCCAGATCCGGGGTAAGAACACCCTCAGCGCGGGATCTTCTCCCCTTTACGTCCTCGACGGCGTCATCTATAAAGGAGAGCTTACCGACATCAATCCGAACGACATCGAGAGCATCGACGTCCTGAAGGATGCCTCCTCCGTCGCCATCTACGGCGCCAAAGCCGCCAACGGCGTCATTGCCATCACGACGAAAAGGGGCAATGTCGGAAAACCGCGGGTGACGCTCAACACCAACATCGGCCTCGCAACGGCCGCCAATGTCGTCAAAACCGTCGACGGACAAGGATTCATCCGCTTCCGCCACGACTTTTTCGAAGGGCAGCGGACCGATGCGGAGCGGCAGGCAAAGCCGGGAATGTATGACGACCCCCGCACCCTGGACGCCGGTATCAACACCCTGGACTGGTACAACTACACGCAAAACGTGCCTGCGTCTTCGCTGCCGGACGAGGACGCGCTGGTGTCGACCTGGCTGTCCCGGCTGGCCTTCTCGGACATCGAAGTCGAGCACTACCTGAAGGGCATCGAAACGGACTGGGACCGGGAAGTCTTCAAGACGGGACTGCAGCAGGACTACACCGTCAGCATGTCCAACAAGAACGACAAGGCATCGTATTATGCCTCGCTCGGCTATGCCAACCGCGAAGGCACCGTCGTCGGCGCCGGATACGAGAATTACCGCGCGCGCATCAACCTGGATGCGGACATCACCCGCTGGCTGACGGTCGGCATCAACACGCAGTTTGCCGCCCGCAACAGCGGATGGCTCCGGGCGGATACCGACCAGCGCAGGAACCTCTCCCCCTGGTCCACCAACGACATCGACGACCCGACCAGCATTTACCGCCAGTATCCCAACGGGAACAACAACAGCGTCAACCCTTTCTTCAACAATTACTTCATTGACCGGCGCGCGTGGAATTACGAGCTGACGGCCAACATCTTCGCCAAGGTCAAACTCCCGTTCGGCTTTGACTATCAGGTGAATTTCTCTCCCCGCCAGCACTGGTATGAGTATTTCAACCACCAGTCCGCGGACAACCCGAGCTGGGCCGGAAAGGGCGGCGAATCGGAGCGGACAAACGAGCATACCTTCAACTGGATGGTCGACAACATCATCCACTGGAACAAATCGTTCGGAGCCCACCGCTTCGAGCTGACCCTGCTTCAAAGCGCGGAGCAGAACCAGTTCTGGTCTTCGAAGGCGACCAACAAGCAGTATTCCCCCAGCGACGTCCTCGGATACCACCGGCTTCAGTCCGGTACCGAGCCCACCGTGTCCAGCGAGGACCGGTACAGCACGGGAGACGCCCTCATGGCAAGGCTTTTCTATTCCCTCAAGGACAGATATATGCTGACCGCATCCATCCGGCGGGATGGATTCTCCGCCTTCGGCCAGGCCAACCCCTGGGCGACGTTCCCCTCCCTGGCCCTTGCTTGGGTCTTCAGCCGGGAGGATTTTCTGAAGGGCGCCACCTGGCTTGACTTCGGAAAGCTGCGGGCGTCCTACGGTATCAACGGCAACCGGGATATCGGTATCTATGCCGCTCTGGCTCAGCTGACGACCGGAATGAGCACCTATCTCGACCAGACCGGAAATCCCTACATCACGTCCCAGATCTACATCTCCATACTGGGCAATAAATCTCTGCGCTGGGAGCAGACCGCAGCCTGGAACCTGGGTTTGGATTTCTCCCTGTTCAACGGCCTGGTCGAGGGTAACATCGACGCTTACAAATCGACGACGACGGACCTGCTCGTCGACCGCACGCTGCCTCCCATCACGGGCTATGACTCCATCAAAGCCAATCTGGGCGAACTGTCCAACCACGGTTTCGAACTGGCACTGAGTGCGCATCCCGTCAGGAACAACAACTTCAAATGGGACACCCAGGGGACCTTCTACTTCAACCGCAGGAAGATCGTCCACCTGTACGGCGACATGGAAGATGTCCTGGACGAAGACGGAAACGTCATCGGCCAGAAGGAAGCCGATGACTATGACAACCATCTCTTCATCGGTCACGATCCGGACCAGATCTGGGCCTACGAACGGAACGGCGTCTGGCAGCTGGGTGAAGAAGAGGAAGCCCTGAAATACGGGTGCCAGCCCGGAGATTTCAGGTATGTCGACCAGAACACGAACGACATCCTCAACTCGGACGACAAGATCTTCATGGGTTATAAGACCCCGCGCTTCCAGGCTTCGTGGAAGAATGAATTCACGTTCTGGAACAACCTCACGCTTTCCTGCATGATGTACGGCAAGTTCGGACACTATGGAGATTACAACCGGGCGGCCAATTCCGCCAAGCTGCTGGATGTGTGGAGCATCTGGGACATCCCGTGGTGGACGCCGGAAAACCCGACCAACGACTATGGCCGCCTCGGCTCCTACAACGCCGGCACCAACTTCGTCAAAAAGAGTTTCGTCCGGGTCGAGAGCCTTACTCTGTCATACGCTCTTCCGAAGTCTATCCTGACACCCGTCAATGTCGAGCAGGCTAGGGTTTCTTTCTCCGTCCGTAATCCCTTCGTTTTCACTTCGTGGACCAACGGAGATGTAGAAGGTGGGGATTTCACGATGCGCACCTTCAATTTCAGCCTCAACCTTACCCTCTAACCGATTCCCATCATGAAAAAGAATATATTGATTCTCTGTTTCCTGTGCCTGGCGCTTGCCGCCTGTGACAAGAGCTGGCTGACGCCGAAACCGCTCTCTTTCTATTCGCCGGAGAATACCTATATCGACGCGGACGGACTGTATGCCGCGATTGCCGCCTGCGAGAAGAACATGCGCCACGAGTTTTTCGGTGACCATACTCCCATCGCCACGGAAGTGATGACCAGCGACGTGGGTGTCCACGCGGGCACGGACAAGACGAACTGTCTCACCAACTTCGACAACTATCTCACTCCCACCCACCTCCACTCCGACGGCCAGGGCCAGATCAGCTGGTACTGGACCCAGCAGTGGAACGGGGTCAAATACGCCAACATTGTCTTGAACCGCGTGGATGGCGGCACTTACAAGGATGAGGCGGAAAGGAACGCCGTCATCGGACAGGGCTATTTCCACCGGGCATACCGCTACTTCAACCTGGTCCATCAGTTCGGCAACGTCCCCTGGATCGGAAAAGAAATCGAGGAACCGACCCTGGATTTCTACACTTACGACAGATGGAGCATCCTGGAGCAACTGGAAAAGGATCTGGAGTTTGCCTACAAGTGGATTCCCGAGAAGCAGGATCGCGGCCGCTGCAACAAATGGGGTGCGGGCGTCCTGCTGATGAAGGTCTATATGTCCCTGTGCAAATGGGACGAGGCGATTGCCGTCGGCAAGGCCATCATTGCCGCCAATCCGATGATGACAAAGCGTTTCACCTCCAAGAAGACCAGTGACGACTCCAACCTGATGCTGGAACTGCACAGCGTGGAGGGAAAGCTGGACATGTCCAACACCGAGGGTATCCATTATGTCATGAACGTAACCGGCATCGCGGAGGACCAGGAACGCTGCCAGTCCATGCGTACGGCCACCCCTTATTGGGCGAAAGGAGCCGCCATCAAGACCCCTGACGGAAAGAATGGCACCGCCATCGCCTGCCACGCCGACGATGCAGGGACCGAGATCGACAATGACTACCGGTACGGCCGCGGGATCGGCACGCTCCGTCCCAGCAACTATTATCAGTATGAGGTCTGGACCGCGAAAGAGGCCAACGACCTCCGCGGACGGAACAACCACAAGAGCTGGACCCACATGACGGACCTGTACTACAACAACCCCAACCTGAAGAATTCCGGCAACAAGTATTACGGGCAGCATCTGGTCTTCCCGAAAGGAATGACGGTGGCCGACACCATCCGCTGCTGGTATTCCTGGCCCCAGTACAAGCTCTTCGTCCCGGATCCGACCGTAACGACGGACCGGCGGGGAGGAGAGACCCCCTGGTATGTCTACCGGAGTGCGGAGGTGTACCTGATGCTGGCGGAATGCTATTATTGGAAGGGCGACAACGCCGGCATCCTGCAGTATCTGAATCCTGTCCGGGAACGGGCACAGGCGGAACCGCTGAGCGGCACCGTGGGAATGGCTGAAATCCTCTCCGAGCGCGCCCGGGAGCTGTATTATGAGGAGCACCGGCACATCGAACTGGTCCGTATCTCCTATACCTACGCGAAAACCGGAAAAGCCTGTGAGGCGACCGGGAAAACCTATAAGCTGGAGACCATCTGCGGACCCGACAAGATTGGAGAAACCACCTACAACAAGGATAAAGGCTACAACTTCTATTTCGATTGGATGACGGCAAAGAACGGTTTCTTCAACATCGGTCTCAAGATTTCGACGGGTGAATACCTCATCAGTAATCACCACATCCACTGGCCGATCCCCGAAACCGCCATCAAATCCAATACCGGCGGTGTCATCAACCAGAACCCCGGCTATCCCAGCACGACACCGTACAAGGAGCCTCTCGTCGTCGAAGTTGAATCCAGAATGTAGGTTGTTCCCATGCGAAGGAATCCATTCTATCCGGCTGTGGCTGCTACGGGCGTCGTAGCAGCCCTGGCCGGTTGTACCTGCGACAATAAAGAACCGGAAAAGGAGAAAACGGTACCCCCCAACATACTTGTCTTCATCTCCGATGACCAGTCTTTCCCGTACGCTTCCGCGTATGGATGTACGGAGGTCAGCACACCGGGGTTTGATTTCGTCGCATCCCACGGCGCCCTGTTCACGCAGGCGTACGTGACTTCACCGGGCAGCAGCCCGTCCCGGGCCAGTATCCTGACCGGACTCTATCCCTGGCAAATCGAGGAAGCGGGCACACATGCCAGTTCGTTCCCCTCACGCTATCACTGCTATCCCGATATCCTGGAAGATGCCGGATACAGTGTCGGCTATACCGGCAAGGGATGGGGACCCGGGGATTGGAAGGTGTCCGGCCGGCGGCGCAACCCGGCCGGAACCGAATTCAATGAGTTGACGACGACGCCTCCGTACAGCGGTATCTCGAAGATCGACTATGCGGCCAACTTCAAAAAGTTTCTGGACCGGGTCCCCGCAGGCAGACCCTTCTGCTTCTGGCTGGGCCCCAACGAGCCGCACAGAGGCTATCAGAAAGACTCTTGGAAATCGACCTCGCATTCGCTTTCCGAAGTCCGGGTGCCGGGATATCTCCCGGATGCGGACGTCGTGAAAGGAGATATCCTGGACTATGCGGTCGAAATCGAATGGGCGGACAGCCACCTGATGGCCGCCATCCGGGAGTTGGAATCCAGGGGACTGCTCGAGAATACCCTGATCGTGGCCCTGGCCGACAACGGGATGGCCTTCCCGCACGCAAAAGCAAACTGCTACGATGCGGGGCTGCACGTCCCGCTGGCCGTCTGTTGGATGGGACATATCCGGAGCGGACAGACGATCTCACAGGAAGTCAGCACAATAGACCTTCTGCCCACATTCCTGGATGCCGCGCAGGTTGAAAGGCATTATGACTATGCTTTCAGCGGGAAAACCCTGCTTCCCAGCCTGACCGGCGAAGGGCCTCTCTTCTCACCCCGTCCCTCCCTTTCCGGCCGGGAACGCCATTCTTCGGCAAGGCCCGACAATCTGGGCTATCCCATCCGCAGCTACCGTTCCGGAGACTATCTGCTGATCTGGAACTTCCACCCGGAGAGATGGCCGGCAGGCGATCCGCAGGTTTTGAAGGAAGACGGAAGCCTGGGAGAAATGCATAAAGCCTATTTCGACATAGACGGAAGTCCGACTCTTACCTATATGGAGAATCATCGGGAAGAGGACGGCGTGTCCCCTTATTTCCTGGCAGCGACCGCCCTGCGTAATGAATTTGAACTGTACAATGTCGTACAGGATCCCGACTGCATGAAGGACCTTGCCGGCAATGATGATTATCAGTCTTTGTTTACCTCCCTGAAAAGCGGTCTGCTCGAATCCTTGAAAGAGACGGGAGACAGCCGTTTGGGAGACAATCCTGAAATATGGGAAACTTATCCGCGGCTCAGCGGACCCATGCGTAATTTTCCAAAATGAAACATCCATTCCTACTCTTTGCACTTCTCTGTGTTGCGTGCGGGCAGAAAACTTCCCTTCAACAATTCAAATTCCTCCCGGAGAAAATCCAGGTGGAAACGATCGGAAACAGAGTAGCCGAGCAATTCCTTTCCTCCAACCCCTTGGATTATGGTCCGGAAGGATATTCCGCTCCCTATACCTATGGGGGAGGAGGTTCGATGAATTATTCCGTTGTCAGCCTTTGGGTAAACTCCCTTGAATTTGCCCGCAACACGGGCAACAAAGAATTGGAACAGCGGCTCATCGACTTTTTTGAACCCTTTTTCGGTGAGAAAAAAGCATTATGCAATCGTGACAACCATGTGGATTTTTCCATTTTCGGAGCCATTCCCCTGGAAATCTACCTGTTGAACGGAGATGAAAGGGCACTGCAGATGGGTTTGAGATATGCGGACCATCAATGGGAAAATCCGGAAGGTGAACCTGGCGCGCGTGTAGGAGGTAACGGTAACTTTCCCCTGGAGGAGCAGCGTGCTTTTCTCGAAAACGGATACTCGCCCCAGACACGCCTGTGGATAGACGACATGTATATGATTACCGCGCTGCAGACACAGGCCTTCCGGGCGACAGGGGACAGTAAGTATATCGACCGGACGGCACGGGAGATGAAACTGTACATAGACACGCTGCAGCGGGACAACGGACTTTTCTACCACGCTCCGAGCGCACCTTATTTCTGGGGCAGGGGCAATGGCTGGATGGCCGCGGCACTTCCCTTGATTCTCACCTATCTCCCGACAGACAGTCCCTACCGGCCGGTGCTGATGGACGCTTATCAAAAAATGATGGCTACGCTGCTTTCCTATCAACATCAGAGCGGATTATGGGGACAAGTAGTGGATGATGCCGAGTTTTGGGAAGAATCTTCCTGTTCGGCCATGTTCGCCTACGCTTTCATCGAAGGAGTAAGACAAGGTTGGCTGGATAAAAAGACATTTGGTCATGCAGCCTTGAAAGCATGGGTATCCCTCTGTGGAAAACTTGACGGTTTCGCAAATATATCCGATGTTTGCATAGGGACGAACTGGAAGGACAGCCGGGAATGGTATATGGACCGTCCCAGGGCAAACGGAGACCCTCATGGACAGGCTGCCCTGATGTGGATGTGCAATGCCCTTACAAAATAATCCAGGATATCATCATGCAGGCGGTTAAAAGATTCTCTTTCCTCTTTCTGCTCGGGACGCTGCTCTCGTGCAGTTCCCCGTCGAACAATCCCCTCCCGGTCAACATGGGAGACCCTTTCCTGCTTTGTCCGTCCAGCGGAGGATACTATCTCTACGGGACCAGTGAAAAGTATGACGGGTTCATCACGTACCGGTCCCGGGACCTCGTCGCGTGGGAGGAAATCCCGCAGGTGTTTGACACGCATCAGGAGAAAGGCTGGGGAGTCAACTGTCACTGGGCGCCCGAGGTCTATGAGAGGGACGGAAAGTACTATCTTTTCTACAGCGCAAACTGGAAAGAGAATCCCGATGGGGATGAAGAGCGGTTCCGCATCGGGGTAGCCGTCTCGGACTCACCGGAAGGACCTTTCCTCAACCTTTCGGATGCGCCGCTCTTTGATCCGGGCTATCCCGTCATCGACGCCAATGTTTGTTTTGACGATGAGAAGGGTGAGGCCTATCTCTATTATTCAAGATGCTGCTATAAGCATCCCGTGGAATCATCAATCTCCCGAAAAATGAAGGAAAAGGGAATATTCCAGGAGATAGAAGAGAGTTGGATCTATGGCGTTGCCCTCCGGCCCGACCTGTCCGGAACGGAAGGAGAACCTGTCCTTCTGCTGCGTCCGGAAGTGGACGACAGTGACCCTTCATCGGAATGGGAAAACCGCTCCGTGCTTTCAGGGGAAGTCAACCGGAGATGGTCCGAGGGCCCTTTCGTCTTTAAGAAATACAATCTCTATTATATGATTTATTCCGCCAATTTCTTCGGCGGAAGCCATTATGCGATGGGGTACGCGGTATCCGAATATTCCCTGGGTCCTTACACGAAAAGCAGCGATAATCCGGTCCTGCAGGGCAACGGAATCGTCACCGGGACGGGCCACGGCATGTGTACGACCCTTCCCAGCGGGAAGACAGTCTGCGTGTACCACGGACGGACAGCGAAAACCGGACACGCTCGCATGGTGTTCATCGATGAGATGCAACTTACGAGGCAGGGGAAAATAATAATCAATGGCCCTACCCTGAAAGAGTAAGGCCATTGATTGATCGACTTTAATAATCCCGAAAACTAGTCGCTGAACTTGGCTTTCAGGAACTCGCGGTTGAGGCGGGCGATGTGCGAGACGGAGATACCCTTCGGGCACTCCATTTCGCAGGCGCGGGTGTTGGTGCAGTTGCCGAAACCCAGTTCGTCCATCTTGGCAACCATGGCCTTGGCGCGGCGCTTGGCTTCCGGACGACCCTGAGGGAGGAGAGCGAGGGAACTGACGCGGGCCGCGACAAAGAGCATCGCGGAACCGTTCTTACAAGTCGCCACACAGGCGCCGCAACCCACGCAGGCCGCCGCATCCATGCTTTCTTCTGCCCTGTCGTGCGGAATCAGGATATTGTTGCCATCCTGCGCCGCACCAGTGCGGACGCTGATGAAACCACCCGCCTGCAATATCTTGTCGAAAGCACCGCGGTCCACCACCAGATCCTTGATGACCGGGAAAGCGGCACTGCGCCAGGGCTCCACGGTGATCGTCGCGCCATCCTTGAAATGACGCATGAAGAGCTGGCAGGTCGTCACGTGGTCGTCCGGACCGTGTGCGCGGCCGTCGATGTAGAGCGAGCATGCGCCGCAGATACCCTCGCGGCAATCATGGTCGAAAGAAACCGGACCGCTGCTCTGGCAACCCTTGTCCACGGCCACCGGATCGCAACCTTCCCGGATCAACTGCTCGTTGAGAATGTCGAGCATCTCCAGGAAAGAGGCATCCTCTTCAATTCCGGAAATATGATAAGTCTCGAAATGTCCCTTATCCTTGGCGTTCTTCTGCCGCCATATTTTCAAATTGAATTCCATTGCTCGCTTAGTCTTTATAGTTTCTTGTCTTAACCTCGATGAACTCGTAGTTGAGCGGCTCCTTGTGGAGTTCAGGCTCCTGGCCTTCTCCCTTATACTCCCAAGCTGCTACATACATATAATTGGCGTCATCGCGCTTCGCCTCGCCTTCCTCGGTCTGGCTCTCGATGCGGAAATGTCCGCCGCAGGACTCGTTGCGGTTGAGCGCGTCGAAAGCCATCAGTTTGCCAATTTCGAAGAAATCCTCGAGCCGCAGGGCCTTCTCGAGTTCCTGGTTGAACTCATACTGGCTGCCCGGCACGCGGACATTCTTGTAGAAACGCTCCTTCAACTCGTCAATCTCCTTAATGGCAGTTTTCAGGCCTTCGGCGTTGCGCGCCATGCCGACGTACTCCCACATGATATTGCCGAGTTTCTTGTGCAGCGAATCGACGGTATCCGTTCCCTTGATGGCGAAAAGCTTGTCGATACGGGCCTGGACGGCCTTTTCCGCCTCGACGAACTCGGGGGCGTTGATGTCGGTCTTGGGCTCCGCGAACTTCTTGGAGAGATAGTCGCCGATTGTGACAGGCAGGATAAAGTAACCGTCGGCCAGACCCTGCATCAGGGCGGAGGCGCCGAGGCGGTTGCCGCCGTGGTCGGAGAAGTTGGCCTCACCGATGGCATACAAGCCGGGGATAGTGGTCTGCAGGTCATAGTCGACCCAGATGCCGCCCATCGTGTAGTGGATGGCGGGATAGATCATCATCGGCTCCTCCCAAGGGCTGGAAGCCGTGATCTTCTCATACATCTCGAAGAGGTTGCCGTAGCGCTCGGCCACTCTCTGGTGCCCCAGGCGCGCGATGGCATCCTTGAAGTCGAGGAATACGGCCAAGCCCGTCTCGTTCACGCCATAGCCGGCGTCGCAGCGCTCCTTCGCGGCGCGGGAAGCCACGTCACGGGGAACGAGATTGCCGAAGGCGGGATAACGGCGCTCGAGATAGTAGTCGCGATCCTCTTCGGGAATCTGGGACGGCTTGATCTCGTGCTTGCGGAGGCGGGCCACATCTTCCAGTTTCTTGGGCACCCAGATGCGGCCGTCGTTACGCAGGGACTCGGACATAAGGGTCAACTTGCACTGCTGCTCACCGTGGACGGGGATACAGGTGGGGTGGATCTGGGCGAAGCAGGGATTGGCGAAGAAGGCGCCCTTCTTATAGCACTGCATCGCGGCGGATCCGTTGCTGTTCATCGCGTTGGTGGAAAGGAAATAGGTATTTCCGTAACCGCCGGTCGCAATCACGACGGCGTGGGCGCCGAAGCGCTCCAGCTGGCCGGTCGCCAGGTTGCGGGCGATGATGCCTTTCGCCTGGCCGTTGATGATGACCAGGTCCAGCATCTCGTGGCGCGGATAAGACTTGACGGTGCCGGCGGCAATCTCCTTATTCAGGGAAGCATAAGCACCCAGGAGCAGCTGCTGGCCGGTTTGGCCACGGGCATAGAAGGTGCGGCTCACCTGCACGCCGCCGAAGGAACGGTTGGCCAGATAGCCGCCGTACTCGCGGGCGAAAGGAAT
>JAEEGF010767221.1_pt1 | contig 14081 bp, 12 predicted proteins | sample 9134171 | NCBI WGS metagenome assembly JAEEGF01 (sample SAMN16246542, study PRJNA631951) | gut metagenome | biome: gut microbiome; feature: rumen; material: AP-attached | host: Bos | place: Iran: Karaj | collected 2018-10
ATCGAAGAAAGGGCGAAAAGAGCCGGGAAGACTCCTAAGGAATTCGTCGACGAGACAGCCGGCGAGATCAGGCGTTTATGGGACCTGATGGATACGTCTTATGACCGCTTTATCCGGACCACGGATGAGGATCATGAGCGCCAGATCCAGAAGATCTTCCGGAAGCTCTATGACAAGGGTGATATCTACAAGGGCAAGTATGAAGGCCTGTACTGCCAGGAATGTGAGTCGTTCTACACGAAGAGCCAGCTGACCGAAGACGGCAAGTGCCCGGTATGCGGCGGTGATGTCAAGCCGATGGAAGAAGAAGCGTATTTCTTCCGTATGAGCAAGTATGCCGATCAGCTGATCGAGTACATCAACACCCATCCCGAGTTTATTCAGCCGGTCGCCCGCAAGAATGAGATGATGAACAACTTCCTGCTGCCCGGTCTGCAGGACCTCTGTGTTTCCCGTACCTCTATCAAATGGGGCATCCCGGTCGATTTTGACGACAAGCATGTCATCTACGTCTGGCTCGATGCGCTTTCAAACTATATCACCGGCTGCGGCCTGGACCTGGACGGCGATATGGCGGATGAGGCAGCAGCCTATGCAGGCGGCAAGTACGGCAATGGCGAGGTCACGGAGGAGACACGCGGCATTTATAAGAAATACTGGCCGGCGGACCTTCACCTGATCGGCAAGGACATCGTCCGTTTCCATACGATCTACTGGCCCACTTTCCTGATGAGCCTGGATCTTCCGCTTCCGAAGCAGGTGTTCGGCCATCCCTGGCTGCTGCAGGCGGACGGCAAGATGTCCAAGTCCAAGGGCAACGTCCTCTACGCGGATGATCTGGTCCATGTTTTCGGTGTGGATCCGATCCGGTACTTCGTCCTGCATGAGATGCCCTTTGACAATGACGGCAGCATCAGCTGGGAGCTGATCATGGACCGTTACAATGCGGATCTGGCCAATGTTCTCGGCAACCTGGTCTCCCGTACTGTCTCCATGAGCAACAAGTATTTCGGCGGCATCGTGGAGAACAACGATGCTTTTGAAGAAGTGGATGACGACCTGATCGATACCATCCTCAACTGCGTAGACAATGCCGAAGCCAAGATGAACGAGCTTCGCGTTGCGGATGCGATCTCTGAGATCTTCAACATCTTCCGCCGCTGCAACAAATACATCGATGAGACCATGCCATGGGCGCTTGCCAAGGACGAGAGCAAGAAGGACAGGCTGAAATCCGTACTGTACAATCTTACGGAAGGCATTACCATCGGCGCGTCCCTGCTTTACAGCTTCATGCCCGAGACGGCCGAAGCAGTCCTCGCGGAGTTGAACACAGAGAAGAGACCATTTGAAGAGATGGATACCTTCGGACTGTATCCCAACGGCAACAAGGTCACGGAGAGCCCGAAGATCCTCTTTGCCCGTATGGATATCAACGAGCTCGACAAACGCATCATCGCGGCAACGGGCAAATCGATCCTGAATCCGGAGTCCGAGGCGGAAGCGCCGCAGGAAGAGGCAGCTGCGATCGAGCATAAGCCCAATGTCCAGTTCGAGGATTTCGCAAAGCTGGAGTTCCGTGTCGGCGAAGTCATTGCCTGCGAAGTGGTGCCGAATTCCAAGAAGCTTCTCCGGGAGACCGTGAAGATCGGCAATGAGACCCGTACTATCCTTTCCGGTATCAGGAAATGGTACAAACCGGAAGACATGGTTGGCAAGAAGGTCATGATCTGCTGCAACCTCGAGCCCCGTAAGATCGCGGGCGAGATGTCCCAGGGAATGATCGTGGCAGCCGAGTCCGCGGACGGGAAGCTGATCTCCCTGATGGTTCCGGATAATGACGCGATGCCGTCCGGAAGCGAGGTCTATTGATAGGATCTGACATGACTGTTTCAGGCGCAGGCGACCGTAAAAAGCCCGGTCCTGCGCCGAAATGTCATTTTTAAAACCAGACATGTCCGCACAGCCGATCAAACTACAGTTCCATAAGCGCCGTCTGGCGGGATTTACAGGCAATCAGTTAAAAATGATTGCCTTTTTCCTGATGTTATGTGACCACATCGGATATATGCTGATCGAGAACGGCGTTCTGTATGGCCAGAATCCCATGTACTGGACCATGGCACTGGAGACCCCGGAAGGACAGCGCTGGTATTTACTGGCGACGGTGCTCCGATACCTGGGACGCATTGCTTTTCCGTTGTTTGCCTATCTCACAGTGGAGGGCTGTATTCATACGGGGAGTCTCCGGCGTTACAGCCTCCGGCTTTTACTCTTTGCGGCGCTGAGCGAAGTGCCGTTCGATCTTGCCTGCAAGGGCGTCGTGTTCTATCCGGAGTACCAGAATACGCTCTGGACGCTCCTTCTCGGTGTGCTTTCGGTGGCCGCAATGGAGCGTGCCCACAGGCTCCATATCCTGTTTCGGATCCTGACGGCGTCGATCTTTTGCGGCGTGGCATATCTGTTCCATACAGACTACGGGGCAGTGGGTGTCGCGCTGATCTCTGTCATGTATCTTCTGCGGCAGGAGAGGAATTTCCAGCTGCTCGCGGGCGCGGCGATCTCCGCGGCGGAGAGTATAGAGCTGTGCGGCGTTTCTGCCCTGGCATTTATCCTTATCCGTTTTTACAACGGTAAACGGGGAGATCTCCCGCTCAAGTACTTTTTCTATTTTGCTTACCCCCTGCACCTGCTGCTGTTCTGGGCACTGGTGTATATGGCCAACCGGGCATAAGGTCCGGAGCCGGGATCTTTGCGACAATGGGTAACCTATGACCAGGAATCTTACAGAGGGAAATATCACACGGGGCATGCTGTCCTTTTCCATACCCTATCTGATCAGCTGTTTTCTCCAGACTTTCTACGGGATGGCGGATCTGTTTATCACAGGGCAGTTCAATGGGGCAGCTTCCATTTCGGCGGTCGCCGTAGGGTCCCAGCTCATGCACATGCTGACGGTCATGATCGTCGGGCTTGCCATGGGCTCCACTGTTACGATCAGCCGGTGCATCGGCGCCCGTGACGAACGGGGCGCGGCAGCAGGGATCGGCAGCACGGTCTCGCTGTTTATGTTCGTTTCCGTGGCTGTGACGGGGATCCTCCTGCTGCTTGCGGATCCGATCCTGCGGATCATGGCCGTCCCCGGGGAAGCGCTTTCCGAAGCTCGTCGTTACTGCACGATCTGTTTCGCAGGCATTCCTTTTATTACCGCTTATAATATAGTCAGCAGCATTTTCCGCGGACTGGGAGACACAAAGCGTCCGATGTATTTTGTGGCAGTCGCGGGCCTGATGAATATAGGTCTGGACTACCTGCTGATCGGACCTTTCGGCATGGGAGCCGCAGGTGCTGCGCTGGCTACGGTGATCAGTCAGGCGGGATCGGTCCTGCTGGCGTTGCTTTCCCTTCGCCGTTTCGATATCGGTGTGAAGATGTCAAGCAGTGACTTTCGCTTCGATCCCGATACCGTCCGCAGGATCCTGGGGATCGGCGTACCCGTTGCGTTTCAGGAGGGACTCATCCAGATCTCTTTTCTCGTGATCACAGCGATCGCGAACAGCCGCGGTGTGGATGTGGCGGCTGCCGTGGGCATCGTGGAAAAGATCATCAGTTTCCTGTTCCTCGTTCCGTCTGCCATGCTCTCGACGGTATCTGCGCTGGCTGCGCAGAATGCCGGTGCCGGCAAGCACGAGCGGAGCCGGAAGGTACTGCAGACCGGCATTATCATCTGCGCCGGCTTCGGCTTTGTGATCTTCCTTATCTGCCAGTGCATCTCCGAACCGATCGTGTCCTGCTTCGTTCATGATAATACACAGGTCGTGAAGCTGGGAGGTCAGTATCTTCGCTCCTATACGCTGGACTGCATTTTCGCGGGGATCCATTTCTGCTTTAGCGGGTTCTTCAGCGCGTACGGAAAGTCCGGTTATTCCTTTCTTCACAACATGCTGTCAGCTATCTGTATCCGGATACCGGGCGCCTGGCTGGCTTCTGCATTGTTCCCTTTGACCCTGTACCCGATGGGACTCGCTGCCCCGGCGGGCTCTCTCGTATCGATACTGATCTGCGTGGTTTTGTATCGGAGACATGAATGGAAATAACAGAGACCGGAAATCGAAGAAACCGTTGCTTTTTGGAGAGATCAACGACAGGCAGAGAGAGATCATGAGTATTATGCATTTCAAAGAAAGTGAGCGCCCGGGGATGCGCGGCAAAGTGGTCGTTGGCATGTCCGGCGGTGTGGACAGTGCTGTGACCGCGTACCTTTTAAAAGAAGCCGGCTATGAAGTGATCGGGGTCATACTGCGGACCTGGCAGGATAAGTATGGGAAAGACAGCCGGTGCTGCGAGATCGATGCGGCGGATGAGACTGCGAGAACGTTGGGGATCCCCCTGCATATCCGGGACTGTACGGAGGATTTTTGTCATTATGTGACAGAACCGTTTGTCAATGAGTATCTTTCCGCACGGACACCGAATCCGTGCGTGGAATGCAACCGCTATGTTAAATGGGCCTGGCTTGTCAAAACAGCAGTAATGCTGGGGGCGGATCATGTAGCGACAGGACATTACGCATTTACAGAGCAGCTTACGAACGGCAGATGGACCATACGGCAGGCAGTTTCCCCCGAAAAGGACCAGACTTATGTATTGTATCGCCTGACACAGGCGCAGCTTGCACGCACATTGATGCCGCTTGGCGCACTGGAGAAACAACAGGTCCGTGAGATCGCGGAAAAGGCCGGGATCCCGGTTGCCCACAGGGCCGACTCCCAGGAGATCTGCTTTGTCGCCAAAGGCAGCAGCTATGCGTCGTATATTGAAGAAAATGCAGACCGGCCGATTCCGGGACCGGGGCATTTCGTGGATGAAGAAGGCCATGTACTGGGCACACATAAAGGGATCACGCATTACACTGTCGGGCAGCGGAAAGGCCTGGGTCTTCCGCTCGGATATCACGCTTATGTGCGGGAGATTCGCCCAAAGGAAAATGAAGTGGTGCTCTGCCGAGAGGAAGGACTCTACAGCCGGCAGATCCTCTGCGACCGCGTGAATTTCATGAGCATCGAGGGGCTGATACCCGGCACAGCGCTTCCCGCGTCTGTGCGGATCCGCTATCATCACGAAGGGACCCCGGCGATGATCGAACCGGCGGGGGACGATATGGTCATGGTTACCTTCGAAAAGCCTGTGCGTGCAGCGACGCCGGGACAGTCGGCAGTTTTTTATGATGAAGCCGGCCGGATCATTGGGGGCGGCAGGATCATTTCCTTCTATAAGGATTAAAGCGTGCCTTCAGGGGAAACGGTATTTGAAGCAGTTACGGAAAGTGGAGTGATGCGGATATGGCACAGATCGAAACGGTAAAAACAGAGCATATGGAAATGAGGTACTTCCGGTTCGGCAGCGGCAGCAGGCATTTTGTGATCCTGCCGGGCCTGAGCCTTACAAGTGTCCTGGGATCTGCGGATGCAGTGGCTGCTGCGTATGAGTGCTTTGCAAAAGATTACACCGTCTGGCTGTTCGACCGCCGAACGGACCTGCCGCCGGTCTATCCGGTGCGTGAAATGGCACAGGACACTGCCGAAGCCATGGGAGCCCTTGGGATCCGGGATGCATACATTTTCGGCGCCTCCCAGGGCGGAATGATGGCCCAATTCCTTGCGATCGACCATCCGGAACTCGTACACGCCATGGTACTGGGCTCTACCGCAGCGCGTGTTCCGGAGCTTTCCGGGATCCGGGAATGGATCCGGCTGGCAGAAGAAGGCGATGCGAAAGGGCTTACACTTTCATTCTCCGAAATGGTATATACACCGGCATTTTTCGCGCAGTACAAGGACCTGATCCTGGCGATGGCGGACGGGGTGACGAAAGAGGATCTGGCGCGCTTTATGGTCCTCGCGAAGGGCACGGAAGGAATGAACGCATACGATGAGCTGGACCGGATCCAGTGTCCGGTGCTTGTACTGGGTGCCGCACAAGACCGTGTGCTGGGTGCTGCACAGTCCAAAGAGATCGCGGACAGGCTCGGTTGTGAACTCTATATCTATGAGGATTACGGGCACGCTGTCTATGACGAAGCACCGGACTATAAAGACCGGATCCTCCGGTTTTTCGGAGAGGTCACAGCATAACGCAGCGTACGAAAGCAGCCGGCGTAGACCTGCGGTGGTCAGCCGGCCTTTTGTTTTTGCAGGGAGGCAGCGCAATGGAACATTTCGCGGAAAGATGCCGGGTCATCTCAGGTGACGATACCTGGCGCATTGAAGACGGGGGCGTTCGGTTTTTTCTTTTTTGCGGTTCGGAAAAGGCCTTATTGATCGATACAGGAATGAATGCACCGGATGCGCGGCAGATCGCGGAAAGTCTGACAGATCTGCCCCTTTTCCTGATAAACACACACGCCGATCCCGATCATATTTCCGGAAACGGCGCGTTTGAAAGATTTTATATGAGTTCTGCGGAAGAGGACAACTACCGTGCCCACGGAGGAAAAGGGGAACTGATCCCGGTCCGGGAAGGCGACGTGATCGACCTGGGCGGCCGGAGCCTTCAGGTGATCGATATTCCCGGCCATACGCCGGGCAGTATCGCATTGCTCGATGCGAAAAACCGGATCCTTGTCAGCGGCGATTCGGTCCAGGACGGTAACATTTTCATGTTCGGCAGCCGGCGGAATATGGAGCTGTATATCGAAAGCCTCCGTCATCTTGCCCTGTATGAAGGACAATTTGATGAGATCTATCCGATGCACGGCAGCTTTCCGGTGTCACCGGACCTTATCGGCAGGCTGCTCGACGGAGTCGGGCAGATCCGGGACGGCCTCGTGCAGGGAAGCCCGGTCAGCCTTCACGGCAATGATATCTGCCTTTACAAATTCCCGTATGCCGGTTTCTTATGCGATCCTGCCGTCTCTAACGGTTCTGCCAGCCCTGATGACCCGGCTGGTTTTAACGATCCTGTACACGCATGACGGCGTCAATGCTCGTAGCGTAGCCATCAGCACGGATCTCATTCAAAGCCTCGTTGAGGATACGACGCTCCGTATTATAGCAGATGAAGATCAGCGGCACGGAGGTCTTGCGGTCGTTGTCACCAGCCCGCTGCATGACAGACTGAAGGCCGATATCGTATTTGGCAAAGGTAGACGCAATGTGGCCAAGGATACCGGGCCGGTCAATGGCCGTCATGCGCATATAATACTGTGCGGAGCCTTCTCCGAGAGACGGCATCTTCGAGTCATAATGCAGCAGGGGCTGTACGTCGAATGCGGCGCCCTTTGCGATGCAGTTCGCGATATCGATTATGTCGCCGAGTACTGCGCTGCCTGTAGGAAGAGGACCGGCGCCTTTGCCGTAGAACATCAGCTCATCAACAGCATTGCCCCGGACGAAGACGGCATTGAATTCATTGCTGACGGCTGCCATCGGATGGGAGACCGGCAGCAGGGTCGGTTCCACACTGTAGGTCAGTCCTTCCGGCGTTTTCTGCGCATGGGCGATCAGCTTGATCTTGTATCCGAATTCGGTCGCGTAACTGATGTCGATGCCGGAAATGGAAGTGATGCCGGTCGTCGGGATGTCCTGGGGCAGGACACGCTTGCCGAAAAGCAGCGAGATCAGGATGGACAGCTTGTTGGCAACATCGATACCTTCCACATCACCGGTGGGATCTGCCTCGGCAAAGCCCTTTGCCTGGGCGTCCCGAAGCACATCTGCGTAATCCGCACCGTTTTCCGTCATTTTCGTAAGGATATAATTGGTGGTCCCGTTCAGGATACCCAGGACTTCGTCGTACTGGTTGGAGACCAGGGGATCCGCAACAGCATTGATAATGGGTATACCGCCGCCGACGCTGGCCTCGAAACGCAGCATGACGTGATTGTCCATCGCCAGCTGCTGCAGCTGTTTGCCGTTGACTGCAAGCGCGGCCTTGTTGGCGGTCACTACATGCTTGCCGGCTTTCAACGCGTCCGCCATATAGGTAGTGGCCGGTTCGATGCCGCCCATGACCTCCGCAATGATCTGGATCTCGGGGTCATTGATGATCTCGTAGGGATCGGCAGTGTATTTTTCACGCGGGACATCCACGGCGCGTTTCGCCTCCGGACGGCGGTTCAGGATCTTCGCGATCTCTACATGTACGCCGGCGGATTTTTCGATGGCCGCGCAGTTCATTTCCAGTGCCAGATAGGTGCCGGAGCCGACATTTCCGATTCCGAGCAGACCGACTTTGATCGTCTTCATACTTTTTCCCTCTTTTGAAAGTATCGTCATGAGTAATGAATCATTATGAGTAGTGGATCATCATGAGAAGTGTATCGTCATGAGTGTGGGTTTTGTTTTGCTGTAAAGGATACCCGCTGAGGGGATCCCGTTTGCGATGCAAGCGATCCGGCGGGCATCGCCGGCATGATGGGAACATTGTACTCCATGGCATCTGACTTTGGCAACAGGAAATCGTTCAGAACACAGCAGGACCATCCGGCCAAACAGACATGATGGGGGCAGGCTCGCCAAACAGACAGGGAGAGAATAGTCTCACAAAAAGGCGTTGGCAGAAATCGAGAGGAGAGTGCAAGAAAAATTTAAAAATAATTAGCACTCAACTATTGACAGTGCTAACAAAAGGTGTTATAACATAGTCAGTTCAAGGGAACAGAGAAGATTTGATATAGATCGAGATTTCGAGATCCGATCCCCTCCGTCCCGTGCAGATAACAATTTCGGTGTAAAGGAGGAATTGATTATGTTATATCCGAGTATTTTCAGCGAGAACCTGTTTGATGATTTTATGAATTTTGATTTCCCGACATTCCGTGGTTTCGACGATGTCGACAAGAAATTGTATGGCAAGCATGCAGCGCATGTTATGAAGACCGATGTCCGTGAACATGAGGACGGCTTCGAGGTCGATATCGATCTGCCGGGCTTCAAGAAAGATGAGATCAAGCTGGATCTGGAGCAGGGTTACCTGACCGTCAGTGCCGCGAAAGGCCTGGACAAGGACGAGAAGGACAAGAAGGGCAGGGTAATCCGTCAGGAGCGTTATGCAGGTGCCATGAAGAGAAGCTTCTATATCGGTGAGTATGTTACCGAGGAAGAGATCAAGGCTAAATTTGAGGATGGTGTCCTGAAGCTTTCCATCCCGAAGAAGAGCGCCCCGAAGCTTCCGGAGAAGAAGTCGATCATGATCGAGGGCTGATGCCATCAGATGCCGCGACTGCGGTTTGAGGATCACACAACTATAATAGCTTTACCAATCATTGAAAAGGGCTGACGGGCGACCGTCAGCTCTTATTTCATATTTGATTTAAGGAATATGTTCTGGTCAATCAAAATTGTAATGCCCCCGATGCTTTCTATAATACCTTGCACGGCGGGAGATTATTGTTATACGTATGTGGCCGGACATTGTTGTACCAGCCAAATGCGAAGTTAGTGATACCGGCATTCAGCTCTTCATCCGTATGATAACTGTGCAGGTTCACTTCTTCGGCCTTGAGTGTATTGAAATAACGTTCCATAGGCGCATTGTCGTAAGGGCATCCCGCTTTGCTCATGCTCTGGACAACGCCTTTTGATCTGCAGAATTCAACGAATTCTTTGGAAGTGAACTGAGTGCCCTGATCCGAATGCAGGATTATGCCCCGCGGAGGATCTGCTCTGGCGATCGCGGCTTCAAGTGTCTCTCTGGCCAGTGCGGCAGTGATCCGCCGGCCGACCTTGCTCGCGACCACTTCCCGGCTGTACAGATCAAGGATCGTACAGTTATAGCGCTTCGCACCATTATCAAGGAAAAGGTACGTGAAATCGGTACACCATTTCCGGTTGCGCGACGCGGCACTGAAATCCTGCTCAAGCAGGTTCCCGAATACCTCGTGCGGCTCACCGCCCCTGGTGTAATGGTACTTTGGCTTACGGGTCACTGATCTAAGCCCAAGTAACGTGTTCATGTATTTATGGACTGTCGCAGGGCTCAAAACGATACTTCTTGCCGCAAGCATCGCCGTCATCATGCGGTAGCCGGGTCTTCCTCCCGCATCATGATAAAGCTGCCGGATCAGATCAAGGGTCTTTTCCTTCTGCTTCTTTTGGTCGGTTTTACGGTTTTGCCTGTAATTATAGTAACTGTTAGGATAAACATTGAGCCGTTTGAGCAGCCATGCCGTGCCAAAACGTCTGGAATACCTGTCAATGAAACTGTACTTGCTTAATGATTTTCCTTCGCAAAGAATGCCGCTGCTTTTTTTAGGAAATCCGCCTCCTTTTGGAGTTCCGCATTCTGTTCACGCAGCCTGCGGTTTTCCTCCATAAGTCTCAGGTTTTCCGATTTATACACGTTGTTCCGGCATTCTTTGCGATAGTTGGTGATGATACGGTGTACAACGTTTACGCTGATGCCGTATTCATCAGCCAGGCTTTTCTGGGTGCGGCCCTGTTCCAGATGCAGCCTGATGATCGTCTTTTCTATTACGGGGTCTACCTGTACCATGGCAATATCCTCCTGATGATCATTATATAAAATCAATGGAGGTATTACAATTTAACTATAGCAGGTCAAAAAATACCGAGAAAAAAGTGTTCGAGGATAATGCTGAGAAAAAGGCAGGGAAAATGCTTAGAAGAGTGCCGCAGAAAATGTTGAGAAAAATGTCGCAGTGAACGCAAAACACCAGTGCCGGAAGGCTGGTTCCTCCGACACCGGTGTTGATCATGTAGTTGATAATGAATATGCGGGAATGGTCTGCCTTTTGGATCTGAAAAAATCAGATAGCGCAGAAGGCACCGACTGCTTTTCCTCAGTTCTGTTAAGAACGGTTCCTGATGCTAAGAAGAGCTCCTGATTTTAGGAAATGTTCCTTTTTTAGGAAATGTTCCCGGTTTTTAGGAAATGTGCCTGCCCGGCAGACTGCTTATCTGTTATAAGCGAAGCGGGTGCCTGCCAGCGAACGCCATACCTCGTCGCAGGCAGCGAGGGTCTCCGCATCGAGCAGTCCGCCGTCAAAGACCCGGATGTTCTGCTCAAGGTGGGAGAGTTTGCTGACGCCCGTCAGGATACCGGTGACATGCGGTTGGGACGCGCACCATTTGAACGCGAGCTCTATCAGGCTCATGCCTTGTCTCTCCGCGATCTCCTTCAGCTTCTCGACGGCGCGGAAATTCTCGTCATTCCAGTAGCGGTCGTAGTATTCCTTGCTGTTCGCGAAACGGGTGCCGTCGGTCGGCGCGCCCGGTTTGTGCTTGCCCGCAAGCAGGCCTGCCGCGATCGGGTTGTAGATCAGCATGCTCATATCGTGCGCCTTAAGGAAGGGGACAAATTCGCCTTCGATGCCGCGGGTCAGGGCATTATAGACATTCTGGGTAACGACGGGCTTCGCGTAACCGCGTTTCTCGCACAGTGCCAGGATATCAGCGATCTGCCATGCGGCAAAATTGCTGACGCCGATATAGCGGATCTTTCCCGCCCGGACCAGCATGTCCATGGTGTACATCGTTTCCTCGATATCCGTATCGTAATCGGGATGATGCAGGTAATAAATGTCCAGATAATCGGTGCCGAGACGCTTCAGGCTCCCGTCGATGGCATTCAATATGTGACGGCGGGAAAGTCCCTGCCCGTTCGGACCTTCACCGATCTGGTATCCGACCTTGGATGCCAGAATGATGCGGTCCCGGCGGCCTTTCAGGCCTTTGCCGACTACGGTCTCTCCGACTCCCTGGAGATAAATGTCTGCGGTGTCCCAGAAATACATCCCCTGGTCGAACGCGTAGTCCATGATCTTCAGGCTGTCCTCTTCGGACGTCTGGCCGCCGAACATCATCGTGCCGAGACAAAGCATCGGGACTGTGAGACCGGTGCCCTTGATTATTCTGTATTGCATAAAAGTGCCCCCTTTGATAATGATTTAAATATGATTTACAGAAGAACAGCCTTTGGGATGATCATGCAAGGCAGCCCTTAAAGAAATCGATGATCCCCTTTTCGACCTCGCATTTGATCTCGTCATAATTATGGATCTCATGGCGATATCCGGAATACAGCCTGGTGCAGACTTTATGGCCGGTGGATGCCAGCAGGTTGGTCGTCTGGTAAACGCCTTCTCCCCAGTTGCCGACAGGGTCAAGGTCACCGCCGATATTGTAGACCGGCAGCCCGGCCGGGACTTTTGCGGCCCATTCCGTTCCCTGGATGCATTCCATCATCTCGCAGAAATACAGCATGGACCGGTTGTTCGTGGGCTTTGTAAAAGCGTCGAACGGGTCCGCCGCATGGTCCTGCTGGACCCATTTGCTGTGGCAGATCCATTCATTTCCGAGCTGTACAGGCTCTTCGATACGGGCAAACATGAATCCGAAGAGCATTCCCGTAAAGGCGGGATCGGATTCATTTCCCTTGCCGGCGTCCACTGCCGCCTGCAGGGCAGCTTTGGTCTCTCCGAGGGACGGCAGGGCTCCGCAGGTGCCGCAGATCGTCACGCCCGTAAGCTCGCTGCCGTACTTTGCGATATAGTCTCTGGCGATGAAGGAGCCCATGCTGTGTCCGAACATGAAATACGGCAGTCCGGGGTACATCTCCTTCACAAGCAGGGTCAGCGTGTGCTCATCTTCCATCATGGTGTGGGGGCCCTTTTCGCCCCAGTCTCCCCAGGTATCATTTACAATGGCGGTCTTGCCGTGCCCGACATGATCATCGGCCGCGACGATGAAACCGGCGTCCATAAATGCGACGATCATATGAAAATAGCGCCGTGAGTGCTCACCGAATCCGTGGATCAGCTGAATGATGCCCTTCGGCTCACATGCCGGAACATAGATCCAGCCCTGGACCATATCCCGCTCGTTAAAAGACCTGAAACTAATTTCGTGAAGCATTTTGCTGTCTCCTTTCTGTAATTGCTCTTCGGGGAGTGATCATGGTTTCATTATATCACAGAAGCCGCGCTTCATACAGATATCAGGCGGGCACAGATCTGCGGTCTCCGGGGTCGTGCGCAAGCCATTATTAAGCGCATCCGCAAACATTTCTGCTTCTGCAGTATTCATTCATGTATTTGTGCGATACAATGTAATCGGAGAAAATATGAAACGGGAGAATGGGCAGCAGGGCGGCCGCTGAAAAAAGGATGGGCAGCATGAAGAAGTATTCCATAGGAGAAACCGCAAAAATGATGGGCGTGAGTGTGAACACGCTCCGTTACTGGACAAACGAGGGACTGATCGAGCCGGAAGTGGTGGACCCGGACAGCGGATACCGCTACTATTCCTTCAACCAGCTGCATTATATCCACAGGGTGAAATACCTGAGGGATATGGATGTACCGATCGCCGCCATCCGGGAAGCGATCGGCAGAGACAATGTCGCAGGTCTGATCGAATCGATGAAAATGCAGAAGACAAAGCTCGAAAATGAGCGAAAAGAGCTGGAGCGTTCCATCAGCGAGATCGACTGGTACATCGATTATTTTGAATACTCCCGCAGCGCCCGGTCGAAGATCCCCTATCCCTGCCTGCGTTCTTTCGGGGAAAGATATGCCATCGGTACGGATTTCGGAAGAGACGACAGCGCGGAAAGCACGGAGATACGCGTGGACCGCATCTGCAGCGGATCATCGGGAGAGCAGCTGTCCGTTCACAGGCAGTGGGGATATGTGTACGCTTATCCGGAATTCTGCCGGGGGCAGCTGCGCCCGCTCAGCCACTACATGTTTCTAAGGGAAATGCCGGAGGCCCCCATGGACAGCAGCTTCAAAGAAACGGCTTCCCACATTCTCACGTTCCCCGCGGGAGAGTATCTTTGCTACACAACGCCCCTGAACCCCCCCGAAGAAGACTTGAGGGAGATCGGAAAGCTGTTCAGCGGGTTTGCGGAGGACAGCCTGATCATAGCCAATGAATATGAAGATTCCTTCCGCTACACAAAAGACAGCAAGTATGAGATCCAGCTGTATTGCGGGAAGACCTGACAAGACCTGCTGAAATGTGCCAGGGTCTGCCAAGACCCGGAAAACCTGCTGAGATCTGCCAGGACTTGCCAAGACCCGGTGCAGGGAACAGATGACGGATGGGGGGCCCGGAGGT
>JAEEGF012202264.1_pt1 | contig 14079 bp, 9 predicted proteins | sample 9134171 | NCBI WGS metagenome assembly JAEEGF01 (sample SAMN16246542, study PRJNA631951) | gut metagenome | biome: gut microbiome; feature: rumen; material: AP-attached | host: Bos | place: Iran: Karaj | collected 2018-10
ATCAATTCCACAGATTATTCAAACATTAAAAACAAAAGATGTGAAATGATTATCATCTTTGACGTTTTGGATATGGGCGATATGATGAGTTTGTTGGATAATTTATGGTTGGTATTTAGGGTCTTGGCAGATGGAATTTTTCAATTCGATAACTACGATTTGTTCAGTGATAATGTTGGTATTGATTTGGAAGTATTCGAGGAGGAAATAATTATTTTACTCTTTCAATAATTCTTAACTTAGCACTTCTAGCAGCTTTATTAGCTTCTACTTCTTTATAATTAGGCTGAATAACTTTTTTATTTACTAAGTGGAAATTTCCACTTTCTTCAAGCTCTTTGAATGCGATTTTTGTCATTCTATCTTCAATACTGTGATATGTCATAATCGCACATCTTCCACCGATATTCAAACATTCTCCGAAATTTTTCAAAAAAGTTTCAAGCTGATCTAATTCATGATTAGTTTGAATTCTGATTGCTTGGAAAATTACAGCGATTCTTTTATCTCAAAATCAAAGTTCGTGTAGAGTAGTAGTCAAGTCACTTGTCGTTTCTATCTGACTTTTTTTTCTTTTTTCTATGATTCATTTGACTACATATTCAACATTTCTGGGAGTAAAATCTCCATATTTTACTAGCATTTCTTCTAGTTCTTCTTTGCTTCATTTATTGATTAAATGAGATGCCGTCTCTCATTTTGAAGTATCGAATCTCATATCAAGTGGAGCATCGGATTTTATGCTGAAACCTCTACTTCCATCTTTGAAATGTTCCAAATTCACTCATAAATCTAGTAGCATAAAATCAAAAAGTCATTCTTTCTGTGAAATCTCTTTGATATTTGCATAAGAAGAATGGTAAAAGCTGATTTGATTTGATCGTGCGGATACAAATTCTTTTCATTTTGCCATTACTTTTTCGTCCACGTCGCAAGCCACGATTTTCAAATTCTTACATTCTTCTGGATTATCCTGTTGTAGGTGTGTGAAAAAATATTCCACATGTCCACCATGTCAAAATGTTCCATCAAATGAAAGTTTGAGTGGATGTGGAAGATTTTCGTATGTTTCTTTTGCGAGTACTGGATGATGTCTAAGCATTATTTGGATAATCAATAAATCTTCAACTATTCATTTTATTAATTTATTATTTTAAATCAAAAAGAAATGGGATATTAATCTATTTCCTTGAATAAAAGGGGGAAATCATTATATTATGCATAATAAATAAAATGTCAAACAAATAAAAATAGGAGGTTATTTATGAATGATCAATTGGCAAAAGGTGCGATTTTCGGACATGAGAAAACTCGTTCTGCTTTGGAGACAATGGATGATAAAGAAAAAGATGTATTATTTTTACATTTTTATAATTATTCTAAACAGTTTTTTTTCACCAGAGAAATAGATAAAGCTAAAATAATCTATACGGTTAAGGGGTTTATCTCTACTCTCAAATTCAATTCTGATGATGTGAATCGCCTTGTTGAGCTCTTCTTCCGTTGGAAACAGTATTTTGATGGATTTGAAAAGAAAGTTTTGGACATTCTTTCAAATAATCCTGGATCACAAGAGTACCTATTTCTGAGATCTTCAACATTTCTAAAAAATAGAGAATCGTGGGAGAAAAAAGGAATAGATGATTCTGAAGACGAAATTATAAAATCGTATTCTGATTATCTGAATCGCATCTATAGGGCTGATGAATCTTTGGGAAAATATTATGTTATTAAGGATAATTATGATTCCAAGATTCTTGCGAATAAGTTTACTCATCAGCTTTACAATCTGAGAAAAACGATGGTGGTGTCCGGATTCGCAAGTGGAGAAGGATTTTCTTTGGTTCCGCTCATGATTAAGTACGAAGATGCGTATGAAACTCCAATTGAAGAGCATAAGACTTGGAACGAGGAACTTTAAGTTTATCAAAAAAGGATGCTGAAATTCAGTGTCCTTTTTCCTATTTTATTTCATCCATAATTTCATCAAAAATTTGATTTTTCTCAAATCCCCCTGCCTTCGGCTTCCCCCTTTGTCAAGGGGGAACATTTTTCTCCCCTCTTGATAAAGAGGGGTTGGGGGAGATTTGCTTTTTGTGATATATCTTCCAATAGGCAAAAAATCATAATCAAATGAATAAAACTACCAATACATATTTCTTCCGAGTATCTCCACTTTGTAGGAATATTGCATATTTTGCTCAAAACTGAGATAATCCGTAAATGATATTCATGAGTAGTTTTTCTGGTCGTATTCGAATACTTCGTGGAATTATTAATGATAAAATCAGACTAATAAATCCATAAATTGTTACTATTGGGATGATTGGAACTATGATTACGTTTAAGAGTATTCCGACTAGATTTACTCAATTCATAAAAAATATCAGAATTGGTGCGGTTCATAAACTGGCTCAAATTGTCGGAACTAAGTATTCTTTCCAGAATTTACAATCAAAAAAGTCTGATTTTTGTTTTTTATCTCACTTCTTTTTCTCTTTCCTTTTTTCAACCAAGTTTTGCGAGAATTTCTGGAATAATACAATTCAGATTATGGCTCCGAAACTCAGAATAAATCCGATATCGTATCATAAACTAAATGGATTGAAAATCAGGATTGTCATAAATGCGTACATCATTGACCTTCGGATTGAGATTTCTCTTCCTCGGAAAAGTGCGATTAAAGTCAAACTTCACATTACAGCTGCTCTGAAAACACTGGCATCGCTTCCGCATATCATTGCATAGAAAATGATTCACACGATTAGAAAACCATTTCTGACATAGAATGGCAGGAATGACAAAAGAAAAGAAAGCAGAATCAAAACCATGGCGATATTACCTCCACTTACAGCGATGATATGGACGAGTCAGCTATCTACAAATGTATTATAATTATCGCTTGGAATCATGGATTTGTCTCCGATAAAAAGTCCGAGCAACAATCATGAATATTTGTTTTCTCAAAAAATAGAGATTACTGTATTTTGCATTCGAGCACGAATTTTGTCTATCTTCCCAAGTGGCTCAAAATGAGGAGATTTTCATTCCATCGTGGATTTGCTACAGTCTAAGATTCAATCTTTTTCTTCACAGTCAGCTTTTATACTAACTTTTTCATACATTGAACCATCTACTCATTTCATGAAAAGCCATTTATCATAGTTGAAATCGTAATTCCAAAATTCTTTTGTAAAAATTGCATTTCCACTTAAAGAAAAAATATTAGAAAAATCTAAATCTTTTTGGTTGGCAGATAGATAAAGAACATCTCAGATATGATAGTCATTTTCGCTATTTAATGCATAAGTTTTTCAATCTTGAGTTTCTACATAGTATCTATGATATTTTTGGGTATCAGATATACGAACAAAATCATTAAAAATTTTTCGTTCAGGAGTAGTGTATTCATAATTTTTTATTCCGATAAACTGCTCGAAATATTCAGGATTCTTATGATATAAATGGTATGAAATTACTACGATTGCGAATAAATTTGCGATAATTCATCGTAATAGATTTTTGAGAAATTTTTTTAATCGGTGTTTTCTTCATTTGAAAAAAGCGAAAATGGTTGCCAATATAATAATCACAGGGATTAGAAAAATCTCAGAATTAATTAAATTCAAAAATAGAGTAAAAACTCGAATACTGCCTGCAAATGCTAGAAAAAACATAGTTTAGTTTTTATCTAAATCTGAAAGATTGACTTGAATTTTATGACTATCGTGGAGTTTAACGAATTTATTTTCAAAAAATTTCAGAATATATAAGAAATGTAATCTGGCTCCGATTCATCATTCTGCACAGTAAAAAAGTTTCAAAGTTTCAGCTATATTCGCTTGAGTCCAGTCAAATATTTCACAGTTTGGAAGAATTTCCTGAATATCTTTGAAAAACTTTTCATCTTCAGATTTATTACATGCAATGTAGATTGGCTGTAAATCCTTGTGTGAATCAGCAAATTCTCTAATTAATTTGAAACTTTTTTCTCTATCGCAAAGAGGAGAGTAATTCACTAAATAATAAGGATCTCTTTTTGATTTGATTTTTTCTTCAGCAAAAATTTCTTTGGTTTCTTCTAGGAGTGATAATGTTAAATCTCAGTCATATTCAGCTTTTTCCTCTCGATTTTGTCAGTCTTGTTCAAGGATTTTTTTAGTCAGTTCAAAAGAATTCTGATCACGAAGTATGATAATATTTGCATTTTTTACCAAAAAATTTTGCAAGAATGCAGTTCACAATTTTTTATTTGTTCCTAGTCCACCAACTATAGCAGTGATTCACTGCTTTATACTCCGTCCATATTGAAAAAACAAGTTCCATCAGCGATATAGAAAACTCCTACTTTCATCCACTACTTCTCATCATCAAAGAATTATATAATCATACATATTTCTTTTCATTCATAGGCAGATTTGTATTTTTTCTTTCCAATTTGGTCTAGGTAGAAAGTTTAATTTTTTGATAATTCATGGAATCAAAAAATCTCTATGTTTTAATATCCAATCCTCCAACCATTTTTTATCTCAGCATTCGATACTGATTTTATCTGGATTGAAACGTTCATCTGCTCGATTTAGTAGCGAAAAAATAATGAGTTCATCTCACAAATTCTTGTATCCATAATATCACTTGATGAGTAGATGCATTATTTCTTCTAAATTAAATATTAGTTAGTATATAGTGTTTTTGTTTATGAGTGCAAGAATTTATAGTTTTGAAATGATTCTTTGTGATAATCTTTCAGGATCAAAATCTGACTGCTCTTCTTGATATTCATTCAGAATTGTGGTTAAATTTTCATATTTTGGACAGATTATATTCAATTGAATATCGTTTAATTCATAAATTTTCATCCTGTTTTCTATCCGCTTTGTGAGCTCATCTGTATTTTCATGATCAGCTAGAATAAATAATTTTTTTGAATTTTTAATATTATTTATCATCTCTTCACTCCAATCTGCATTCAATTTTTGTAACACAAAAATGCTGACTTGTTTATTATGATTTTGAATTATTTCTCATGTTTGAATTGCTGTTGCAAAAAGACTTCCTGTGGCAAAGATTACTCAATCATTTCCTGCAAATCCATAAGTTTTGAGCGATATTGAATCTAAATTTTCAAGCATTGATGCATCAATTATTCCAAGTTCATCTACATCAAAAATTGCATCAGGCATTTCTTTATGTAATAAACGTATGTATTGTTTTTGATTTTGTTTGAAAATGTTCCGCATATTTTCCAAGTCTATCGGTTCGAAAATATTGAAATTCAAATTATAAACATAGTCCAAATCATTCGTTTCAGGTGAGATTTTTTTACCATAACTTCATAGTCATGCATGAATATTTATTATTGTTATGTAATCTTTTTTATTTAATATATCAAAAATAGGCTCTAAAAAGCTGAGATTCAATTCGTTTAGAATTATTAATGGATGCTTTGATACATTAATTGCATCTTTCCGAGCATCAAGTAGTGAAACATTCTCAGGTTTATTCTCTGGATTTATAGTTAATATTGGACAATCAGTGTAATTTATATCACTTACGATAAGGTCGAAATTTACATCACGATCAGTTACTTCATTGCGTAAATCTTGGATAAACATATTTGATTTGATATATTCTGTTAAGAATAATGATTGCATTTATTATTTTCATATCATTATAAAAATTATTCCATCATAGAGTATCAGATTAAGAATTCTGCGATTTCTCAGAAAATTCTTCAGGCAGTATAAACTCACCATTGATTATTTCTAGGACGTGATATCCATATTAATACTATATATTCTGGATTGTCTATCGAAACAATTCAAGCAAAAGTAGCCTGAGTCCATCAAACTCATCTTCTATATTTTCATTTGTAGGCTACCTGAGAAGTTCATGATTTAGCACCTAAGCGGTATCATGAAACTCTGGCACGTTCATATTGACTGTTTCTTTCTATTACAGAGAATAGTGCATTTCTCATTTCATCACTTACTTCAGGTCTAATTACTTGTCTTATTGAGTGTGCTACTTTTTCTTGAATTACTGTATTATCATCATTTGCAAATTTTTCTTTGATTTGTGAGATTATGGTAGGTTTTACGTATTTTCATCAGTTGACTAGTGTTGCATAGGCTGTAGCAAGTTGAATTTGTGTTACGGTTACTCATTGTCAGAAAGAGTTATTGAAAAATCATGCCATTGAAGTTGCTGACGATTTTGGTATATATCAGTCTTTTTCTTCAGCTAATTCGATTCATGTTTTTTCTCAGAATCAAAATTTACTTAAATAATTGTAAAATATTTCTTTACCTAATGCTTGGACAATTCTGATCATTCATACGTTACAAGAGTTTATTAATGCTTCTTGAAAACTGTGGTATCACATACATGCTGTTTTGTCTGCATCTTGGATTGTATATACGTCAATTTTAATACTTCCATCGTCTTGGTAGTGGTCATCGAGCCTGATTTCGTCGCTATCTAGTCATATTGCTGTAGTAAAAGCTTTAAAAATACTTCAAGGTTCAAATGCAATGGATATATTTTTGTCAACAAAAACGGATGCTCAATATACGTTTTTTGATATGTATTTTTTTAGTGTTGGATCTCTTCTTTCTTTTGATTTTGTTTTAATATATTTTCATCATGAGTAAATGTATACTGGTACTTCGTTATAAGTTTCACTGTCAATTAAATATGAATATTCTGGACTTAACGGTATCATAGTGTAGGCATCATTATAATTATTTGGATTATATGTTGGCAAAGAAACAGATGCTTTTACTTGTCATTTTTTTGGATCAAATACCAAAACAGCTAATGAATCGGCATGAAATGCTTCAATATATTTTTTTGCGATTGCTTCGACTTCTTTTTGAATTCAAATATCAATAGTTAGAATCACATCATCTCAATCTTTTGTGTTTATTACTTCAAAATCACTTCATCACATATTTCGATTTGAACGTCACGTAATTTCTCAATCAATTCATTTTAATATATTGTTGAAGTATTTTTCTATCCCGTAAAATGCTTCTCAATTTTTGTCTACGTATCCAAGAACGTTTGACATAAATTCTCAATATGGATAATATCTAGTTGCGTTTGGTTCTAAAATTATTCAGTGAACAATCGAATATTTGTTATAAGGACTTCAATCTAAGGAATATTTTTCATTTCCATAATCAATTTTTAATTGTTTTATATCTTGTGCAATTTGTGGGTTTGCAGAAGAGAAAAGTTTGATATATTTGTATTCTTGTTGCTTAAATAATAAATCAACAGTCGTGTTATCTATTGTTTCTCATCGTTTATTCATAAAATTTTTGAATAAAATCTTATTTTTATAACTATTGGACTTTCACGGAATTACGTATAAGTAAAAATTAGCTTCTAAAGATACGAAGCTGAACTTTTGTTTTTCAAGATCTTCAAGAAATTCTTCGTTTGTAAAGTATCATACATAATTTTTTTCTTTAATTCATGTTTTAATTTTCTCATTTAATTTGGCTGTTATTATTTCCATAGCTTTTTCTTTTGAAAATTCTGCTATGACCTTTTGTTTTTCTTCATTAAATTCTTCATAATTGAATGTTGAATATTCAGGTGAAATTACTGGAATTTCATTTCATTCAGCATCGTATTCTTTTCAAAAATAGAAAATTTCAGGTTCTTTTGGTAGTAATTCTACATTAGCAAAAGATTCTATATTTTTTATACACTGTTCTGTGTCTCATTGTATATCATCCATTCAGTGAATTACACATAAATGTTTATATACGATAGGTGAAATTAATTCAATGAAGCGATCTTTCATTAATTTTCATCCTGTATTGTATCAAATTTCTCTAGGATCTATAGCAATATCATAAAGGTTTATATTTTCTGTGAGTTTTACGGGTTGTCCAGTCTTATCTAGAGCATAAATATCTCATCTTTCAGCTTTAATTGATGCTAAAGATGTAGATTGTTTTATCAGTTCAGTGTTGTAACTGTTATGTTGAATTATTTGTAAATAAAAAAGTCTAACTAGAATAATCAAAAACATTGCTCAAAATAATGAAGCAAGTTGCATTTCTTTTGAAAAATTGAGGTTTCATATAAATGGAATTTTGCGAAAATAGAACGAAATTCGTTCTCGTATATTACGTTCTTTTTTGAAGGATTTTTGAAAATTACGGTAACTGTACATATGTGAGCTATTGTTTCATTGTTATTAAAAGTAATTCACGTTGTAGATTATTTATATTTTAATTATTTTCAATGAAAAATTGGTTGTTTAATTATTAAAAAATCTTTGAAAAAATTTGACAAAAATATGTTTGCTGAGTATAATTTACGTGGTAATGTCTTTTTATTCCAGATTTTGATATATTTATGACATTTAGGCCAAGTGATGATGTGTTGGATGAAAAGATGGCTGATCAACAGGTATCTTTGAATCAAAATGATGTTTGAACCCAAGAGAATGGACAAAGTATATTTAAAAATACTGGAGATTTTTCTAGTAATTGAATTGATGAGGGATTGAAAGTAAATCAAGCTATCATAGATATTCCAGTGGAAGAGGTTAAAGCACCAGATATTTCGGAGCTTCTTAAAGATAGTTGAGGAGGTAATATGGAAAATGAGGTTAATGATTTGCAAAAAGTTACTGAAAATGTTAATAATGTACAAAATTTGGAAAATATAGAAAAAGATTTAGGAAATGTTACTATTAAAGGGGAGACTCATGAGGGAGACATAAATAACAAATCAGATGAACTTGATGAGGGAAAAGATGAAGAAAAATCTGAGAGTTCAATTCAGAAAGAGGATTTGTATGCTACAGATTCAGATGAAATTACAGATGAGGAAAGATCATCGATTGTTTCTTGAATGGAGGGGGCAATTAATAGTAATTTAGATTTATTGGTTGATCATGATTGGTTTGATCTTGTTAAACAATATAAAAACTTAAATCGTTTGTTTTTTAGGTGGTGATTTTTTGCTTTTTCGGTTATAATTGGAATTGTCTCTTGAATATTTTTACAGACAAAAATTGGTTCTGCTAATAACATTGAAATGGTAAAAGAATCGTCTGTTGAAAATAAAAGTAAACGAAGGGATGAAACGCCGGATAAAGTATTATTGCCATTGATTGAGAGTTGAGTAAAAATAGATGTCTGAATACCTTATTGAGTAGTATCTCTTAGTTGAACTTCTTTTTACTCAAAAAGCAATCTGATTTTATATAAATGAGTGGTTCTTCCACAGTTAGCAGTTGTAGATTATGATTCTGAAGATTTTATTTCATTAAAAGATTTTAATGAAAAAAAGCTGAAACGTAAGGATATAGTTAATCTTATGAATTCTTTAATAGTCAATAATGATATTTATAAAAATACGGCGAACATTTCTAACGTTCAGGATTTAAGGTGGATAAGTAATGATTTTTGATGATCGTTAGAAAAATATTTTAATATATCTTGTATTAATAATTCTAAACTATCTGATTTTGTGTGTGATAAATTCTTGGAAATATTCAACGATTATGGTAAGTATTATGATTTAGGGCAAGGTTCAATTGAACTTTTAGATGTAGTTAAAAACTTAAAGAAGAAAAAAGAAGATATTGAGCCTATTTGTGATATGGTTAAAGAGTATACATTACATGTTGGTAGTACAACTGGATCATTGCTAACCATGATGGAACTATGTAGTCAAGATGAATCAGAATATTATAAAAAATTGGTTAATTTTATAGATTTAGAAAATTCTTTAGGACAGCCAGAACTTTCTAGTAAGGTCTTTGATAATCCAGATTTAAATGCATATAAACTTTTGTCAGCTCAGCAAACTGTATATAAGATTTTGTGATGAACATCATTGAATGAAGGGTATATAAAAAGTTATTTAGCTTTTGTACAAACACTTTTGGATAGGGATAAGGGTAGTAATCGTTATTTACATCCAATTTATAAAGATTTGTTGTATGTATTTAATATGGATGAATTGTATCAGGGGTTGATAAATAAATGAAAGCTTTCTTCAGATATAAAATTACAGATAGACCAAATTAATAATTGAAGTAGTCTTTGATCGATATCTTTAATATCACAATTGACAACTGCGGATATTGTACATAACGAATCAGATTTTACTGGAATGACATTAAATGAAAAAACGTTAGAAGATCTATTTTCTCAGTATTATGCTATGAATGATCGTTTAAAGGTAAGAAGGGCAGATGTTGTTTCAGATGATACCATTAAGGTACAAACGGAAATATTTACGGATGGAACTAATTGAGATACATTGAAAGTAACGACGACATTGCGTAGACAGGATAATCTGCTATATGTAGAGAGTATAAAGGTTGCAAATCAGCCTAAATTTACGGATATTTTAAATATTTATTTATCTGAGTGAAACATTACGTTCTATGCGATGTTGAATTATATTGATGAACAGGTTTGAATGTGGTATGAATCTATTCCAGAAAAATTGGAAGATCAGCCAACGTTTTGTGAGAAAATTATGGAAAGAGAAGATATTGCTGTTTATACGTGTGATGATGCTTGAATTTCGCTTTATAAATGAGATGTTGAGTATAATTTTGTACTAACAAATTGAGTATTAGATTCGTTTACAATTAGCGATGAAGATTTAGAGCAAGTTATAAAATCTAAGTTAGATGGAGCTTTGTTTATGAAAGATTCTACACCAAGCATTATTACTTCTATAATAGATTTTACAATAGAAACTGAAGATGGAAATTTAGAAAGAAAATTAGAAATTATTGACCAATTCCGTATTCATTTCAAGATGGTTCCAGATGATATACGTGACATTGAATGAAAGGCTGATTTATTCTTGATAGATTTTACATTGTGAGACTTTAAATTACAAGGTCAATATAATGTGGATACTCACGTATTGACAAAGATTTCTTATACAAATTGTGATAAACCTCTTGAAATAAGACAATTATCAATAGAAATTACTTCAGAAAATGAACCTCAATTACTTGAAATATTGAATAATCCAAGAGTATTCTTTGCAACTGTAAGCCCATCAATTTATAAAAAATATCAAAAAGCCTGTTTGGGAATTGTTGAAAATTCAGGTAAATAGGATTGTATAAAAAATGTTATTATAATATTTTTTCTATTTCAAATCATCAAGGGATATCTTTTATGTTATATCATTTTGATTGGATTTGATTTCTTATTTCATCAGCGAGAGTATAATTTTTCTCTTGTTTTGCTTGTAAACGCTGATTAGCGAATTCAGTAATTTCTGTAGGGATTTCATCAGTTCACGCAGATTTTTCTTTTTTTCATAATAAATCTAATTTCATTACATTTTTATCTAGCCAAATTATGATTCAAATGATTTCTGGATTTGGATTTTTGAGTCATGAATTGATGGTTGCAAGAAGTTTAGGAGAATTCAAATCATCTAATAGAGCATCCAAACAATCTGATAAAAATTTGATTCATTCTTCAGTTTTTAGTTCATTTGCAATTTCTTTATAATTCTTTCATTTTAAATCAACTCTTTCAGCTTTGTTGATTTTTTTAATTAGATTTTTTCTTTGAACTTTTGATTGCTCTAATACAGTTTCGTTGAAATCTAGGAAATTTCTATAATGAGCTGTATAATAGAGTAGTTTTAAATCTAAAGCTGAATATCATTTCTCTTCCAAATCATCAACAGTAACTAATCATCATGCAGATTTTGATAACTTTTTTCATCATAGATTTAGAAACTGGTTGTGCATCCGGTACTTTACTCGAGGTTTTTTTCAGAATGTACACTCACTTTGTGCAATTTCGTTTGTGTGGTGAACTCAAATATGATCTACTCATCATGTGTGGATATCGAATTGTTCTCAGAGATATTTGCTAGACATGGCACTACATTCGATATGCCATCATGGGAATCAAACTCACCATGGAGAATCTCGTTCCATTTGTCTTTTTTGATCTTTTGGAGAGAATTTCCATAAAGCGAAATCTGTATCATTTTTCTTGTTATCATTTTGAATTCTAGCACCAGCGATTCTTTCTTGATTTGCTAGTCATGCTAATTTTCCATAATCATCAACTTTACTTGTGTCCATATAAATTCCATCATTTGGAATTTTATATGTGTATCATTTTTCTTCTAATATTTTCACCATTTCAATCTGTTCTTTGATATGATCTGTAGCCCTAGGCATTACGTCAAATTTCTCTATCTGGAGTTTATCAAGATAGCTATAAAACTTTTCAATATATATGTCTGCTAGTTCCCAAACAGTTTTATTTTCTCTTTTGGCTCATTTTTCCATTTTATCCTCTCATTTATCTCCATCATCAGTCAAATGACCAACATCAGTCAGATTCATAACATGTTTAGTTTTATATCAGAGTATATTTTTGATCACATTTCTGAGTAAATCTGCAAAAGCAAAAGCTCTCATATTTCAGATATGAGGATTTCGATAAACTGTAGGACCACATGAATATATTCAAACAAAATCTTTTTTTCACTCACTCATTAATGGGATAAATTCTTCTTTTTGCTTACTCATAGTATTGTAGATATGCAGTTTTTTTTCTTCCATAATTTTATACGCAATACAAAAAATATAAATCTGAATATAACTTATTGATAATTATAAAAAATGCAAACGGTTATTCGTTTAATAGTTTTTTTAAAATATTTATTGCAACTTCTTGATTTAAAAAATAGGGACTAGTTGCAATTGTAATACATAAAGCAAAATTCCGAAATTCATTAAATTTTTTCTTTAGAATTTTTATAGATTCTTCATTTATTATATTTCTATCAATTCAATTTAGACAAAAATCTAAATCTATATCTAAAATAAAATTCTGATTTTTTTCTATTTTTAAATTTTTTAGTGCGGAGATTGAACGTATCTGTGTTTGATCTGAGATTATTCAACTTTCAATACTGGAGGGAATAAAATTTCCTACGTTGCATTTTTCGTTATAGAAATGAAAAACATTTTCTAATTCATTTTCATTTCAGTTTAATTTTAAATGATTTTTATTTTCCCAGCAATCTGAATGTTGGTCTATGTGAATTAATTCTACATTTTTAATTCTTTTGTTATATATAATATTATATCGAAAAACTGGAGCATGATTATGGTTGTCAAAAATGAAAATAGGAGGAATGCCTGTTTTTTCAATCCGTAAAAAGTTTTTAAGTCCATGAAAATATTCTATTTCTCATTTTTTATTTTTTTCAACGAATGCAAAATTATTCCTTTCTATTTCTAATTCTTTATATTGATCTATTTTTTCTAATGGAGCGACTCGTAGTGATGTTGAGCAACCAGAAATTTGAGAATTTGCACTCTCTTTATTCAAATAAAACCCATTGTATAATTTTTCAATTTTTTCCATGATTTATTCGTATTTATTTTCTACTGAAAATCAATTTTAAGAAAAACTCTGTATTTCTACAGAGTAATTCTTTTACTCAGAATTTTTGTTTTCTGATTATGTTGAGTTTTTGTTAGCTTTTTAATTAAGCATTTTTTAGCTCATTGATAGCGTTAACAAATTCATCAACAGGGTAAGCTCCAGAAACTAATTTATATTTTCCAGTTTCTCTATCGATAATTACGTTTCCAGGAGTTCCATTAACTCCGAATAATGTAGAAGCTTGAGTCATTCCGTCATTAATAGCTTGTTTATATTTTCATTCGTCTACACAAGATTGTAATGCAGATTTATCTACTCCAAGTTCAGTAGCTATATTAACTAAAGCATCCATGTCTACAGGATAAGCCTCAAAAGCTTTCTCAAATGTTTGATGATAGACTTCTGGTTTTAATTCAGCTACACATTCCATAGCAGAAGCTAAATTTAGAGCATCTTCTCCGTGAATGATGAAGTGTCTTGAAACAGAGTTTACTTCTCATGGAAATTTTTCAATTACAGAATTGATAGTTCCAGCCTGTGCATGTCTTTGACAATATGGACAATGTAATTCAGTGTATTCTACGATAGTGAATCTAGCGTCTTTATCTCCACGAATTGGACTATTTGAAACCATATCTTCAACAATAGTTTTTAC
>JAEEGF012360014.1_pt1 | contig 14079 bp, 5 predicted proteins | sample 9134171 | NCBI WGS metagenome assembly JAEEGF01 (sample SAMN16246542, study PRJNA631951) | gut metagenome | biome: gut microbiome; feature: rumen; material: AP-attached | host: Bos | place: Iran: Karaj | collected 2018-10
CAAGCTCCACGCCCTTATGGACAGTGCCTGCCTTCAGCGCGACCCTGTCTATTCGCCAAACGGACGAAGCATTGTCTTCTCGGTTGACAACGACCTGTACCTGAAGAAGATGGATTATGACGGCATTGTAATGCGCATGACACGCAACGGCGACAGCGCCAAGTACAACGGCGTTTCCGACTGGCTCTACGAGGAGGAGTTCTCGGTGAGAAACCTTTCCGTGTGGGCGCCTGACAACCGTTTCTTCGTGTTCGTCACTCTCGACGACATCGAGGTGCTGAAGCAGACTCTGATGACATACTCGCTGAGCGTGGACAACCTGAAGGACATCTACAACTCGACATCGTCGTACCATTACCCAAAAGCAGGACAGAACAACCCAGTGCCGGCCGTGTTCGTTTACGACGCGTTCTACAAGTCAATCAAGCGTGTGCCGCTGCCTGGCGACGGCTTCGACTATGTTACACGCATCATGTGGACCAACGAGGCTGAGACGTTCGCCGTCTTCGTACTCAACCGCAACCAGAACCATGTGCGCCTTTATGAAGTGAACTGCAAGTCGCTGATGTTCAATGCGCTCTTCGAGGAGACCGCCAAGCAGTACTACGAGCCGGAATGGATAAGCAAAGTGCAGTTCCTGCCAGGCAACAAATTCATCTTCCCTTCCGACCGTGACGGTCATCGTCACCTCTACCTCTACAACGCCAACGGCATACAGCTCTCGCAGCTCACCAAGGGCAACTACGATGTGACAGAGTTCTATGGCTGCGACACGGTGAAGAACATCTGCTACTTCCAGGCGGCGATGAAATCTCCGCTCTCGCGCGAGGTTTACGCCGTTGACGGCAAGAGTGTTGTGACGTGCCTCACAAAGGAGGAGGGAGTTTCTTCCGCTCAGTTCAACGCCAATTACTCATACTTCCTCTGTGCCAACTCGACGCTCAACGCGCCAGCCACAGTGACTGTGCGCAACGCCGCAGGCAAGGTCGTGCGCACTCTCGACACCGCCAAGCCAGCCGCTCGTGCCGGACAGCAGAAGAAGGAGTTCCTTCCAATCGTTTCGGGCAAGGATACGCTTTACGCATGGGTACTCAAACCTGATAACTTCAATGCTTCGACTAAATATCCGCTTGTCGTGATGCAGTACGCAGCGCCTGGTGCGCATAACGTGACCGATTCGTACTCCTACGGATTCGAGCAGGCGTTGGCAGCTAGCGGCTACGTCGTGCTTTGCGTTGATGTGCACGGCTCCGACGCTCGCGGACGGGACTGGCGCAAGTATTCGTACCAGCGTCAGGGCGTTCAGGAGGCTAACGACCTCGTGGCGGCTGCCAGAAAGGCAGGCTCGCTGCCTTACGTTGACGGCAAGCGCATCGGCATCTACGGCTGGAGCTACGGCGGCTACATGGCGCTCATGGCCATGACGACTGGTCAGCCTGTCTTCGCTGCCGGCGTGGCTATCGCTCCAGTCACCGACTGGCGTCTGTACGACTCGGCTTACGGCGAACGCTACATGCGCCGCCCTCAGGAGAACGGCAGCTACGACCTTTCGTCGGCTGTGAAACGTGCCGGCAACCTCAATGGCGCATTGCTGCTTGTGCACGGCACTAAGGACGACAATGTGCAGATAGAGAATACTTACACGCTTGCCGACAAGCTTGTGTCGATAGGCAAGCCTTTCAACATGATGGTTTACCCTAACCGCAATCACCAGATGAGCGACGCCGTAACACGCACGCACCTCTATAACACGGTGATTGACTTCTTCGACACTAAACTGAAATAGCACACCAAACAAGACATTATGCGACTGACATCCAAGACTATAGTCTTTCTGCTGATGGTGCTGATTTACTTCAGCATGGCGTTCATCACAGGGCTTAACGACCCGTTCTCCAAGGTCATACAGACCCAGTTCTCGCTCTCCACGTTCCAGTCTCAGCTCGGCGGACTGTTCTTTTTCATCGCTTATTTCTTTGTGGGCATTCCGTCGTCGCTTTTCGTTGACCGGTTTGGTTACAAGCGCTCGATTCAGACAGCCATGTCCGTCGTCGTCTTTTCGTTCGTTCTGGTGCTGCTTGGCGGCAATTTCGGCAGCCTTGTCGTTTACTTCTCGGGCATGTTCACGCTCGGTTGTGCCGTGACGCTTCTTCAGGTCGTTGTCAATCCGGTCATTGTGGCTGCGGGCGACCCTTCGGGCGGCAACACCCGCATGAACCTCGGCGGGGCGGCTTCGTCCATCGGCGCCACGCTCTCTCCGCTTATCGTCGGTTTCATTATGGGCAATGTGGCTGACTTCAGCTCCTTGTCAGTGTCCGATGTCAATCCGCTCATTTTCTGTATTATAGGCATCGCCATTGTTGTGTTCATCGCCGCAACGCTCATAACGTTCCCGGATTTGAATATCTCCGGCGGCGAGAATATGCTTTCGGAATTCCGTTCGCTTGTCAATCCTAAGTTCCTGCTCGGCATCGTGGCTATATTCCTCTATGTCGGCATGGAAGTATCTACAGCCAATATCACGAACTTATTCATGCTCAACGAACTGCATGTTGACCCGACATCGGCTGGCGCAGTCGTCGGCACATACTGGATTTTCATGCTTGTCGGACGTCTTGTCGGCGCGGCTGTCGGCACGGTCATTCGCAGTCGTACGCAGCTTATCATCGTGGCTTCGGTGGCTCTCTTGCTTTACCTCGGAGCCATCTTCACACCTCTCTCTTACACGCTCTCCCTGCCGGCTCTCGACAGCGACTTTAACATTGTAATGACCACGCTGCCGGTCTCTATCGCAATGCTCATAGCGGTGGGATTCTGCAACTCAGTCATGTGGACATGCGTGTTCATTCTTGCTACTCAGGGACTGGGCCGCAGCACCAATCTTGCAGCCGGAGTGTTTATGATGATGGTGTTCGGCGGTGGTGTTATTCCGGCGCTTCAGGGCAGGCTCGTCGATGTGTTCGGGTCGTTCCAGCCGACTTATGTGGTCGGGGCATTCTGCCTGGCTTTCATACTCGGCTATGCGCTTTTTGTTCGTAAATCTGATAAATAAAACATCATATTATGGTAGTCGGCATTGATATGGGAGGCACATCTATAAAGGTGGGGCTCGTTGACGAAAAAGGCACAGTGACAGAGAAGTTCTCTCTTATTACAAAGGATTATCCCGAGTTTTCGTCTTTTGTCGCGGCTCTTGCCGATAAGGTTAATCCTCTGAAGGCGAAGTACGACATCAAGGCTGTCGGCATCGGCTGTCCGAACGGCAATTTCTATACCGGCAACATCGAGAGCGCGGTCAACCTGCCTTGGCGTGGCACAGTGCCTGTGGCTCGTCTTGTGTCGGAGGCTCTTTCCGTGCCTTGCCGCATAACCAATGACGCCAACGCCGCCGCTCTCGGCGAGATGACTTATGGCGCGGCTGTAGGTCTGCGCGACTTCATCATGATAACTCTTGGCACAGGCGTCGGCTCCGGCATTGTCATCGACGGACGTATGGTTTATGGTCATGACGGTTTCGCCGGTGAGCTTGGCCATGTCATTGTCTGTCCCGACGGACGACTCTGCGGCTGCGGTCGCAAGGGCTGTCTCGAGGCTTATTGCTCGGCTACGGGTGTGGCTCGCACGGCGCGCGAGTTCTTGGTGGAGTCGTCAGAGCCTTCATCGCTTCGTTCTGTTCCTTCCGATGCCATCACGTCTAAGGATGTGTTCGAGGCGGCTGTGTCAGGCGATGCGCTTGCCAAGCGTGTCTTCGATTTCACGGGCGAGATTCTCGGTCGTGCGCTGGCTGACTTTGTGACGTTCTCTGCGCCCGAGGCTTTTGTGCTTTTCGGCGGACTGGCTCGTGCCGGAGCGTTGCTGTTCGACCCTGTGCGCGAGTCCATGGAGCGCTCGCTGCTGCCTCTGTGGCGTGGCAAGGTCAAGGTGCTGCCTTCTCAGCTGCCAGCCGATGATGCGGCGATTCTTGGCGCGGCTTCAATAGCTGTTCAAAGTTTGTAAATTCTAAAAAGGATGGATATTTCTGAACTGTTTTCCGCTTATTCAAAGCATCCGTTAGTGGCTGATGTGCGCAAGGCTCTCGCTGCTGGCAGGAATGTCGTGGCCGAAGGGCTTGTCGGCTCGGCGAGGTCTATGGCTCTTGCTGCCGTGTTCGCGGCGTCGAAGGACGACATGTTCGTCGTGGCTAACGACGAGGAGTCTGCCGCATATCTTTTCAACGATATGACGCACATGCTGGGCGCTGAGCAGGTGCTTTATTTCCCCTCGTCGTTCAGAAACATAAGCAAGGGCAAGGTCGATTCCATAAACGAGGTGATGCGCACCGAGGTGCTCAACCGTTTGTCGCAGGTGAATGGCTCGCGGCTGGTCATCGTGACTTATCCCGAGGCGCTGGTCGAGAAGGTGATTCCGTCGTCGTCTCTGCGCAAAAAGATTCTCACTCTGACTAAGGGCGAGGAGGTGGACACGCATACCGTCATCGACATACTTTTGGAGAATGGATTCGAGCGCGTTGATTTTGTTTATGAGCCAGGGCAGTTCTCGTCTCGTGGCAGCATCCTCGACATATTCTCTTATTCCAACGAACTGCCTTTCCGTATCGACTTTTTCGGCAATGAAATAGACAGCATACGATTGTTCAATATCGAAACGCAGCTTTCTGAGGAAATGCGCGAGTCGGTCAGCATTGTGCCAGACATAAGGCGTGAGCAGAAAGGCGTTACGCCGGTGCCAGTCTTGCAGTTCGTCAAGGAATCGTCGGTCTTTGCGTTCGATGACCTTATCTTCTCGTGTGATGTGCTCAACAAGGTTTATGAGTCAAAGCATAACTCGATGAAATCTGAGGTCGAGAAGGACAAGGAGGCGTACATCAATGGCGACGACTTCTTGCAATTCGTGTCGGGTTTCAGGAAAATAGAGCTTAACCACGGCTCGCATATGCCGAACTCCGACCGGGTGGCGTTCTCCACACAGCCGCAACCGCTTTACCACAAGAACTTCGACCTCGTTATCGACGGTTTCCGCAGTTATATAGCCGAGAACAAGCGCATTTTTGTGCTTTCCGACAGCGTGAAACAGACCGACCGCATACGTGCCATTTTCGACGACAAAGGTGTGGACATACAGTTCACGCCGGTGCTTCACACTGTGCATTCTGGTTTCGTGGACAACGATATGAACATCTGTGTATTCACCGACCATGAGATTTTCGACCGTTTCCATCGTTACTCGCTCAAGAGCGACAAGGCGCGCAACGGCAAAGTCCTCCTTACGCTTAAGGAACTGAATCAGTTTAAGATAGGCGACTATGTCACTCACATCGACCATGGAGTGGGGCGCTTTGGCGGACTTGTCAACATGGATGTGAACGGCAAAAAGCAGGAGGTCATAAAACTGATATACCAGAACAATGACATCATATTTGTCAACATAAACAACCTGCACCGCATATCGCGCTACAAGGGCAAGGACGGAACGCCGCCAAAGGTCAGCCGGCTTGGCTCTGGCGCATGGGAGAAACTCAAGGACAGGACCAAGAAGAAGGTCAAGGACATCGCTCGCGACTTGATAAAACTGTACGCCAGACGAAGAGCGGAGAAGGGCTTCGCTTTCTCGCCTGACTCGTTCCTGCAGAAGGAGCTTGAGGCGTCGTTCATTTATGAGGACACGCCAGACCAGATGAAGGCCACTGCCGATGTAAAAACCGACATGGAGAAGTCGCTCCCGATGGATAGGCTCGTCTGCGGCGATGTAGGGTTCGGCAAGACGGAAGTCGCTATGCGTGCGGCTTTCAAAGCTGTGACCGACAATAAGCAAGTGGCGGTGCTTGTGCCTACCACTGTTCTCGCCTTGCAACACTACAAGTCGTTCAAGGAAAGGCTCAAGAACTTCCCGTGCAACATCGAGTATCTGTCGCGCGCACGTACTGCGGCGCAGACCAAGGACGTCCTCAAACGCCTTGCCGAAGGACAGATTGACATAATTATAGGAACGCATAAACTTGTCGGCAAGAACGTCAAGTTCAAGGATTTGGGACTGCTCATCATCGACGAGGAACAGAAGTTCGGCGTTGCTGTCAAGGAAAAACTCAAGGCCATAAAAGTGAATGTGGACACGCTGACAATGACCGCCACGCCTATACCTCGCACATTGCAGTTCTCGCTGCTCGGAGCAAGAGACTTGTCCATCATCAGCACTCCGCCGCCTAACCGCTATCCGGTGCAGACCGAGTTGCAGGAGTTCAACACCGATGTGCTGAAGGAGGCCATCGAACGTGAGATGAGCCGCAACGGACAGGTCTTCATCATCAACAACCGCATCAACAACATCTACGACCTCGAGTCTTTGGTCAAGAGCGTTGTGCCGCAGGCTCGCGTCGTTGTCGGACACGGACAGATGGAAGCTGAGAAGCTGGAGCAGATTATTGTCGATTTCATGGATTATGAATACGATGTGCTAATCGCTACCACCATAATCGAGTCCGGCATCGACATTCCGAATGCCAACACAATCATCATAAACGGTGCGCAGAACTACGGACTCAGCGACCTGCATCAGCTTCGAGGCAGAGTGGGGCGCAGCAACCGAAAAGCCTACTGCTATCTGCTGTCGCCGCCTATGAGCACGCTCACTCCCGAAGCGCGTCGCCGCTTGCAGGCCATCGAGACGTTCGCCGACCTCGGCAGCGGATTCCAGATTGCCATGCAGGATCTCGACATACGTGGCGCAGGTAATATGCTCGGAGCGGAGCAGAGCGGCTTTATCGCCGACCTTGGCTACGAGACCTATCAGAAGATTCTTTCCGAAGCTGTCCATGAACTCAAGGATGAGGAGTTCGCATATCTGTATGAGGACGAGAAGGCTGCCGATGACGCTAATGCCAAGTACGTCACAGACTGCTCGCTTGAGTCGGATTTGGAGATGCTCATACCGGCCGACTATGTGGAGAGCATTTCCGAGAGAATGTCGCTTTATCGTGAGCTTGACAATCTGACGGAGGAAAGTCAGATTGATGCTTTCGAAAAACGCCTTGTCGACCGTTTCGGTCCTGTGCCGGACAATGTCAGAGTCTTGTTCTCTGCCTTGCGTTTGCGCTGGATAGCCATGAGCCTCGGCTTCGAGCGTGTTGTGCTTAAGAACGGACGCATGAGCTGCTACCTCGTCTCAAACGCAAAGTCGCAATACTACCAGTCGCCGGTCTTCGGTGCGGTGCTTATGTATGTGGCTAAGAACCCTATGCGTTGCAAGCTCAAGGAGAAAGCGGACAAACGCTCTGTTTCGTTCTCCGACGTCAGCGATGTGCCTACGGCTCTCGGCGTTCTTGAGAGGATTAGACAGTTGCAGACAGAGGAGACCGCAGGATAAATCTGCATTATATTATGTGTAAACAAAAAGAGATGCGCTTTTGCGCATCTCTTTCTTTATTTTGTTGTGGCTGTTTTCAAAGGAGGCCAACGCTGTATTGAGAAAAATTCCTAATAATAGGATTTGAGGATTTGTAACTCTTTGTAATCTGCCGTGCTCCGCAGAGCATAACCCGAAAGTCGCAGCCCGCCATTGAGATATAAAATTTACCCTCGGTTTGATTTAATTTGTTGAATTTTCCAATTTCTCGCGTCAGCCTATCACAAAGATAGCACCTTTATTTTTAATACAGCGTTGCCGACTGCGTTTTTTGTCTTTATTGGTGCTCTTTTCTGAGCAGGTCGTTCACCGTCTTCACAGGATTGAACGTCTCGATTGGCACTTCCACGAAGATTGTGTTCCAGTCGCTCATCGCGCCGTTCCACAGTCCTGGCAGCTCAAGCGCCTTCAGGTCTCGTCCGCTCTTCGACTTCAGCGATATGAATCCTGTCGATTTGTCCACGTGCTTTGTCAGGTCGAACTTCTCGCCTTTGTAGTTCTTCGTGCCGCACACGAGGTCCACAGGGTTGAAGTGTGTCGCCGTCTTCATAATCTCCATTGAGCGCGCGTCCTTTGTGTTTATCTGCGAGCTCTCGAGTATCTGTGGCGACACGCTGCCGTCATTATTTATAATAAGGTATGGGCCGCCGCCTGGCTCGCCTTCGTTCTTCACCATGCCGCACACGCGGATAGGGCGGTTCAGCTTGCCTTTCAGGTATTCTATCTGCTCTTTGCCTTGCTTCTTGTTTGGCTGCTTGTTCATCAGGTCGTTCTCGCAGAAAGCAGTTATCTCGCTTATTTTCTCGTCGCTTACGTTGCCTTCCAGCTCTTTCAGATACTCGAATGCCTTGGACTGCAGCTTTGCCAATATTCCAGCTATCGCTTTCTTGTATGTCACAGTTGTGCCTTTTATCTTGTCTGGCACCACATTGTCAATGTTCTTTATGAAGAACACGTCGCCGTCAAGGTCGTTCAGGTTCTCTATCAATGCGCCGTGACCTCCAGGACGGAACACGAGTTCGCCGTTGTCGGTGCGGAAAGGCTCGTTGTCCATGTTCGCTGCTATAGTGTCGGTCGATGGCTTCTGTATCGAGAATGTGATGTCGTATTTTACATTGTACTTGCTTTCGTACTTCGCCTTCACTTCCTCTACCTTCTTCTTGAACAGTTCCTTGTGGTCATTGGATACAGTGAAATGCAGATGCACAATGCCGTTCACGTCGGCATATAGCGCGCCTTCCACCATGTGTTCCTCAACAGGAGTGCGGTTACAGCAGTCGTATTTGTGGAACTTCAGCAGTCCTTTTGGCAGGTTTCCGTAGTTCAGTCCTTTCTCCTCGAGCAGGTTCTTCACTATGGTTTTATATTCGCCTGCGTCCATCAGCTGGTCTATGCTCTTGGCGTTATTGGTCTGGCATACGTTGTTCAGGTCGTCGTAGAAAGCGAAGTCCTTTATCTGTGTGAAGAACTTTACTTCGAAGTCTGACTTTGGCTTGTCGTGTGGCTGCTCCAGAAACTCAAACAGGTTCTTGAACATGCGGCTCGCTGCGCCAGATGCAGGAACGAACTTCACAACTTTCTTTCCTGACTTCAGATATTCCTCCCATGCTTTGGTCAACTCGTTAAGTTGCGCGTCGTTGAATCGCAAGATGCCGTCGCCTATCTCTGCGGCTTTTTCTATTTTAAGGAATGGAAACCCTTTCTTGAACGATTCCAGCTGCTCGTTTACTTGTTGTTCTGTTATGCCTTTGCTTGCAAGAACTTTAAGGTCTGTGTCTTTCATGTTATAATAATGTGTGTTGGTTATTTGTTGTTTGGTTTAAAACATTGACTTTAAAGTTAGGAATCTTTTTTTATAAAAAGAACCATTTTGTAAAAAAACTATCTAATTGTGCCACGGGCTCACACCCGTGTCTATGCTATTTCGCCCTTTATGGGCTGTGCGCGTTTGTAGTCCAGAATGGACGGTGTATTATAGGCAGGGGTGTAAACCCCTGATAACAAATCAATATCAAAACAGAACCCCTAAGGGGTGATACAGAAAGAAGAAATGTAGATGTCATTTCGATGTTTTTGGTCGTTGAGCCTTCGGTCACTTTCGGTCACTGAGCGTCAGTCGAAGTGCCGAAGTGTCTAAATAAAGAATGCCGCACTTCAACTCGGTTGCTGTGGTTCGACTACGCTCACCAACCAAGCGAAGCCGAAGCACCGAAGTGCCAGAAACTTTAAAATGTTAAAATCCGAATCTGTCCCAAGCTTCTATCAGTAGATGTGTTTCTATTGTTGATAATTATGTTAAGTTTATTTCTGCGTTTTGAGCATGAGTTTTTCTATATAATAAAAGGGTAGTGTGAGTCGTTTTTGTAGTACATGGGAATTATGATTTTTTTGCAGAAAGATTTCTTTAAAAAGGCGCTAAAAAGGCGTGTGGACTGAATTTTTTATGATATATTTGCCAAAATTATGCGTGGAAGCGTACGGTTTGTTGTGCATGCTCGTGTGCTATCCATCTAATAATTAATGTAGTATAATAACAATAAAGTAATAACCTTTAATTTTTAATCTATGAAAGAAAACCAGAGTAAATTCTCAAGCTTCAAACGCTTGTGGTTTATTATGTTGCTCTCTTGCATAGGTGCTCTTACGTCTTTTGCACAAGAGCGTACCGTTACTGGTACTGTTTTGGACGATATGGGAGAACCTGCAATCGGAGCTACTGTTAAGGTGCCAGGAACTGGTATCGGAACAATGACTGATATGGATGGTAACTACACTTTGAAAGTGCCATCTGATGCAAGTCAGCTTGAGTTCTCATACATGGGTATGGAGACTCAGACTCTTCCTATCACAGGCGGTAAGGTTGACATCAAGTTGGGTCAATCTTCTAAGCAGCTTGAGGAAGTCGTTGTGACAGGTTATGGTCAGACAAAGAAAAGAGATGTCGTTACATCTGTTGCTTCTGTCGGTGCAGACCAGATTAAGAACATCCCTGTGACAACAGCTGCTGAGGCTCTGCAGGGTAAGCTTACCGGTGTGTCTGTCACTACTACAGAAGGTTCTCCTGATGCAGATGTTCAGATTCGTGTTCGTGGTCAAGGTTCTTTGACTCAGTCTAGCGATCCATTGTACATCGTTGATGGTTTCCCTGTATCTAATATTAATGATATATCGCCTTCAGACATCCAGTCTATGGACGTATTGAAGGATGCCGCTGCAACAGCTATCTATGGTGCGCAGGGTGCTAACGGTGTAATTATCATCACTACAAAAGATGCAGATGTTAATGATGGCAAGGATGATTGTAAAATGCAGTTCCATGTTGACTATACTGGTTATGTAGGTTGGAAGAATATCTCTAAGAAGATGGATGTCCTTGACGCTAAGGAATTTGCAAAACTTCAGTATGAGAATGCAGCATTCAAGGCAATTGGAAAGTATAATCCAGAGAACGCTGAAGATGGAAAAGAGAATTTTGGTATAGATAAGTCTAAGGTTCAATCTAAGTTCAATGATTATTTTGATCCATTCTATGCTCAAAGTGGTGTTTATGAGGATGATCAGACAAAGATCTTTAAATACTATGAAAGCGCTCCTTATACAGATTGGCAGGATGAAACATTCGGTCGTACTGGTATAAACTCAAATCACAGTCTTTCTGTTTCTGGTGGCAATAAGAACGCTACTTTCAATTTGAGTTACAACAGAATTGACGACAAGGCCATCATGGAGGACTCTGAATATTCAAGAGACAACATCTCTTTGAAGTCTAAGTTCAAGCCTTTCAAGAACTTTACATTGGGATTCACTGCACGTTATTCTAAAACTCAGGTTTGGGGTGCCGGTTCTAATTCTGCAGAGGATAAGGGTTCTTCATCTCAGTCTCGTTTGCGTAACAGTGTAGTATATACTCCTGTTTCTTTATTCAAGAGCACATACGATGGAGATGATGATGAAACTGCTCTTGGCGGACTTTATGATCCAATCAAGACGATCAAGGACAACTACAAGTACAAGCATGATCAGAAGTATACCATCAATGGTTATTTGCAATATAAGTTCTTGAAGAAGTTCACTGCAAGAGTAGAGGCTGGTTATGAGAATAGAGATATTGTTGTTGATAGATTCTATGGTCCTACTACTTACTTCGCACGTTCAACAACAGGTTTGAGCGGTAAGGACGGTTCAAGCAACCTTGTTTATACCGATGAAAAATCAACAAGATTCAGAAACTCAAACACTTTCACTTACGAGGATAAGTTCAAAGGCGGACATAATCTGTCTGTAATGGTAGGTGAGGAGAATGTTGTTAATACAGGCGAACTTCTTACTTTGACAGGTTACGGCTTTGATCCTAAATATACAGGAGAGAAGGCATTCAACTATCTTGGCCAGTCAGCACATACTTTGATGGAAAACTATATTGATCCAACAGACAATATGCTTTCTATTTTCGGTCGTGCGCAGTATGATTACAAGGGTAGATATTATGCTACTGCTACAATGCGTGCCGATGCGTCAACTCGTTTCTCAAGCGACAACCAGTGGGGATATTTCCCATCTGCAGCTGTTGCATGGCGTTTGTCTGACGAGCCTTGGATGAAGTCTGTAGCAAGAGCAGCAAAACTCTCTAACTTCAAACTTAGATTCAGTTATGGTACGGCAGGTAATAATAATGTAGATCTTGGATATCTGCATCAGGATTATCTGACTAACACAAGTACATATATCACATTACCAGGTGTTTCAACAGAATTGGTAACTGGTGGTGACAAGATTATCGCTGCTAACCCAGAGTTGAAGTGGGAGACAACTGTGACAAGAGACCTCGGTTTCGATTACGGATTCTTCCAGGATCGTTTGAGCGGTACATTTGATTTGTACTGGAATACAACAAATGACCTTATCTGCCGTTACGGTATCACTGGCGGTTACAACTATCAGTATCGTAACATTGGTTCTGTAGAGAACAAGGGTCTTGAATTCTCTGTAAAGGGCGTAGCTCTCGACCACCACTCAAAGAATCTTGATTATAACTTGACTCTTGATGCAAATATCTCTTTCAACAAGAACAAGATCAAGGATCTCGGCGGACTCGGATATATCGAGGAGGCAACTGCGGTATTCTCAACATCTAACATCACTTACTCTGAGTTCTATCTGACTGTTGGTGACCCAATGGGACAGATTCTTGGTTATGAAACAGACGGTTGGTACAAGGCTTCTGATTTCGATGCATATGATGTGTCAACAGGATGGTTGAAGGATGGAAGTATTATTTCAACTCCATTTGATAGCAAGGGCGCATATCCTGGTTTGATGAAGTTCAAGGATAAGAATGGCGATGGCGAGATTACTGAAGCTGATAAGACTATCATAGGAAACACTCTGCCTTTGGCAACTGGAGGTTTCTCTATTTCAGGAAATGTCGGATCTAAGAACATTGGTATGTTCGATCTCTCTGCAAACTTCACTTATTCTATAGGTAACGATGTCTTGAACTTGAACAAGGTTGACTACACAACAATTACAAGTACAGACGAGAAGACATCTTATAGAAACAGTTTGACTGATGTTGCAAGTGGCAAGCGTTATTCTCAGTTTGATGCAAACGGACAGTGGATTCCTGGTCAGTATGGAATTTCAGGAACTACAGGAAGCCTTTCTGGTGCAGCATATCAGACAATGGCTCAGGCTATGGATGCTATGAATGCAAATGCATCAATCTGGTCGCCAATCATGCCTGCATACGCAGTAACAGACTATGCAGTTGAGGATGGTTCTTATTTGAGACTTGCTTCTTTGACTGTTGGTTATTCATTGCCAGAGAAGTGGATAAGCAAAGCTCATATCACAAAGGCAAGAGTATTCTTCACAGCATCTAACTTGTTCGTTATAACAAAATACTCAGGATTTGATCCTGAAGTTGATGCTTTGAGCGGCAAGAACCCATTGCTGCATGGTGTAGATTTCTCTGCATATCCAAAGAGCCGTGCCTTTAACTTCGGTCTTAACCTTTCATTCTAACAAAAAAGAATAGGAGAAAATAAAATGAAAAAAATCATATATATAGTTTCAGCATTGCTGGCAGGTTTTATGACTTCGTGTCTTGACACGGATTCACCATCGGCGATGTATGATCAAGAGACTTTTTCTTCTTCAACGACTGCAGAACAGGCAATAGCTGGTATCTATGAGGTTTTTGGAGAACAGAATGCATATAGAACTCGTTTGCTCGGCGGATGGGTCGGTCTGAATACAGACTTAGAGTATTGTACAAAGACTCCAATCAGCTATGCTGATTATTCAATGGACAAGGTTGGACATTCTGACTTGACTCCAAAGGATAAGAATCCATGGGCATATTTGACCTCTATTATAGAGAGAACAAATCTGTGCGTGAGAGGTATCGAACAATATGGTGATACCGCAGGTACATCAGCAGAGGCTGTTAAGATGAGATATCTCTTGGGTGAAGCTTTGACTCTTAGAGCTTTTGCATATTATGAGATGACAAAGCTTTGGGGCGATGTTCCTTACTCATTTGAGCCAGTGGATTTGAATGATCCAAATAGCATTTACAAAGCTCAGACTGACAGAAGCGTGATTTTTGCAAAACTTCGTACTGATTTGAGAAGCGCTGCGAATTTGATGCCTTGGTCTGCTCAATGTCCAGATGGAGCG
>JAEEGF010668269.1_pt1 | contig 14078 bp, 12 predicted proteins | sample 9134171 | NCBI WGS metagenome assembly JAEEGF01 (sample SAMN16246542, study PRJNA631951) | gut metagenome | biome: gut microbiome; feature: rumen; material: AP-attached | host: Bos | place: Iran: Karaj | collected 2018-10
GCTTGATTATGAAAACGAGCTTACCGATGAGCAGTTCAGGAATACTGAAGAGGCACTTGATAGATATCACAGAGCTGAAGAAATCTACAAAGCAGATCACAACGAACATGTCTGCGTAGACCACCTTCATGCTCAGTAAGAAAATAGAATGCTCGAAAATCCCATACCTATGACGATAAGTATGGGATTTTTTTAGTGTACAGAAAATGTTTGTGGATAAGGTATGGATTCAACCAGTAGGGTGGATTTTAAGAGAATAGACGTAGCGTAGAGATGCAAAAGTTGACGCAATTACGTTTGTGGTACACCAATAACCCTTTATACAAGATTTTTGACTGAAAAATCATGAAGGCAGAAAAGCAAAAAGAGATTCCTACGAGGGGACATATATGAAAAGTTCAGTCAGTCTTCTGAAAAGAAAACATGCCGGCGTAAAGCAAGATAAAAAAGTAGTCTGTTATCCGTGAAGCGTTACGTCTATACAACACATAATAGTAGGACTGGTTGACCGGAGCGCTGGATAGCATCCTCTGAACAACCGCCCTGAATAACCGCCCTGGACAATCGCCACCGCCGCCACCACCTCCAGCCACCACCTCCAGCCACCACCTCCACCTAGACATACCAGTATAGAACCAGTATAACTTAAACCACCACACTCTTCTCGACCTACGAAAAATATTTATCGCAAAACGATAAATTCTTATTGACACACGAAAATGACCATGATATAAACTAATTAACATACGAACAACGCATGCAACCTCGTACGTATGCAAGCACAAACAACACAAACCAAGCAAAGGAGAACACAGCAGACAATGAACGACAAGCTGAACATATGGTTTAAGAGATTCCTGGACTTTAGTCTGGTAGTAGGAATTCTGATGGAAGTGACGGTTCCTATAGGACTTAGGAAGGCAGTAGACATCACCTTAGCGACAATGGGAGAGACATCAGAGTATGCAGCTATCCATGAGAACTTCATTTTCGCAGTGGTGTCCATCATGCTGGCAGGAGCATTTGCACTTCTGATTCTGTATGAGCTTCGCAAGATGATGATAACAGTGATCAATGATGACTGCTTCATCCAGGAGAATGTCACCAGTCTTTACAGGATGGGGAATTATGCATTTGCCATTGCACTTGTGAAAATCCTCAGGAACTTCGTTTACTTTACGCCGGCAGCACTTGTCACAGCGGGAGTGTTCCTCTTTGCGGGAGTTTTGAGTAAGGTTCTTGCGAAGGTTTTTGACAAGGCAGTCAGATATAAAGAAGAAAACGATCTCACGATCTAAGATGTAAGCGGAGGAAAAGATGGCAATCATTGTAAATCTGGATGTAATGATGGCGAAGCGGAAGATTGGTCTTACCGAGCTTGCAGGGAAGGTTGATATCACGCTTGCCAACTTATCTATATTGAAAAATAACAAAGCCAAGGCGGTCCGTCTTCAGACGCTGGATGCGATATGCAGAGAGCTGGACTGCCAGCCGGGAGACATACTCGAATATGTACCCGATGAAGAAATCTAATGAGGGAACAGTATGGAAAACCAGTACACAGGAGGGAATGGTATGGAAAACCAATACACAACTGAAAACAACAATAACAATACTTTTAACAATAATCAGTACAATGGCTCCAATCTTGCTGTAGATGAGGAGATGGCTGCCAGAGTTAATACATATTTTTCCGGGGATAAGGATGCACAAAAAGCTTCTAAAGCAGATGCAGAGTCCTTTAGAAAATACGGACTTATAACAGTGATTTATGCAGTATGGCATACATTTTGCCTTTACAAAAATTCATCAGGAATCACATATCCCTTCTACATGCTCGGAACAATTCTCTTAATTGCATGGGCAAGAAGAAAAGATGGACTGTCCATTTTAAAGGACAGAAGTGGGAAGAGTGCCTTGAATATTTTTTACATTATTTCGTTAATGCTTCTTTCAGTATCAAAGTGCGTGACTGCAAACGATAGCCTGCTTTGGCTTGACGGACTTGCAATAAGCCTTCTGATGATCAGCTTTCTGGTGCATATGTATGTTGATACAAGAGAGTGGGATGTAATAGGATGGTTTATCGGAATAATGATGACTGCACTTAAGCCCATAATTCATCTTCCGGATCCTGTTAATGATTTTGCAGGCTGGCTTAAGAGCCGCAGCAACAATATGAGCAGCGAGAAAAAGAGCAACCTCTTTGCTGTAGCCGCAGGTCTTTGCATAGCCCTTCCGATGCTGTTTGTAGTTATGGTACTCCTTGCTTCAGCAGATGCGGTTTTCTCAAAGACCATCGAGAATACCTTCAATTTCATCTATGAATTTGATTACATCTGGGATCTCATCTGCATCGCATTTATGATAGTTTGGTCAATATGGCTTTTCTACACAGTAATTAAGGGCCTTTATACCAAGGGTGTGGAAATTGGAAGCGGCAAAAACGCAGGCCTTAACCCCATCATCGCGATAACCTTTACAAGCCTTCTCAGCATTGTATATCTGTTCTTTAGTGTGATCCAGATATTTGGACTTTTCATGGGTAAGATGACTCTGCCTGAAAACTATACCTATGCTGAGTATGCTCACGAGGGCTTCTATCAGCTCCTTGCAGTCAGCATCATGAACCTTGCGCTTGTAACCTTGTGTCAGCGACTTTTCAAGGAAAATATCGTGCTTAAGGTTCTGCTTATGGTAGTAGGTGCGTGCACCTACATCATGATCGCTTCCAGTGCCTTCAGAATGATCATGTACATCGGAGCTTACCACCTGACATTCCTCAGAGTGTTCGTGCTCTGGTTCCTGGTTGTGATCTCACTGTGGCTGGCATACCTGCTTGTGAGCCTTATTTATGAAAAGACTCCGGTATTTAATCTTTGCATGACAACAGTTACGGTTATGTACCTGATTTTCGCTTTTGCTAATCCTGATTATCATATTGCAAAGTATGATATTGCACATGCAGGAGTTATGGAGAAAACCGAGATCGGAGACCGCTACGAATATACAGTCTCAATGAGAAATTATCTTACACATGAGATATCTGAGGACGCAGTTCCTGCTTATGTTGGACATGAAGAGCTTCTTGTGGGCTATGATCCTCACTATGAGATAGATCCGTATTCCGAGGAGTACAAAGAGATAAGAAAGTTCAATTTCTCAAGAAACAGAGCAAGCAAGCTGGTAAGAGCAGCTAAGGGTTATTAAGAATTATTATTAGAAAAACAGGACAAAACATTTATAAAATAAAAATACGGATGGAATCCTGAAAAAGCAGGGTACCATCCGTATTTTATTGAAGTTTTAATCAGATTTTTACAAGGCTCTGCCCAGCCTCATAAAACCATCTTAAATATCAGCCTTCCAGAGACCATGAAGGTTGCAGAACTCATAAGCTGCAATAGCCTTCTCGCCATCAGCAAGAACGAACTCAGCCACAGGCTTGTCTGAAGGAGTGAGGTTCTTCTGCATGAAGCCCTTATCTGTTACAAGCCAGATGTACTGAATGTAATGGTTGTCCATCATGGGATGCTCAACTTCGCCAACCTTTACGTTTACCTTGTTGCCACTTACTTCAACAACGGGAACATGCTTTTCATGAGCGCCGTCAGATGTTCCGGGTGCGAGAGAAGTCATGGGATCGCCGCAGCAAACCGGTGTGCAGGCTGCATCATTGATCTTGATTACCATACTACCGCATTTTTCACACTTGAAAATATTCATAAAAACCTCCTTGATAATATATATTCGCCCCTGAAAATGGGGGAAGGGTACATTAGTAGTTCTCAGCCTTTAACTGGAAGTATGCCTGAGGGTGATTACATACAGGGCAAACCTCCGGAGCGGAAGGACCGATAACGATGTGACCGCAGTTTCCGCATTGCCAGATAGCATCGCCATCTCTTGAGAAAACGATCTTATCCTCGATATTCTTAAGAAGCTTTCTGTAGCGCTCCTCATGCTCTTTCTCTATTGCAGCAACACCTTCGAAGAGCTCGGCGATTTCATCAAAGCCCTCCTCGCGGGCTGTCTTTGCAAAGGACGGATACATCTCTTTCCATTCGTATCCCTCACCTTCAGCAGCATCCTTCAGGTTCTCGACGGTGCTTCCTATTCCTGTGAGGATCTTGAACCAGATCTCAGCATGCTCCTTCTCATTAGCAGCGGTTTCCGCGAAGATATTTGATATCTGAACGAAGCCGTCTTTTTTAGCCTTGGAAGCATAGAAAGTATACTTGTTTCTCGCCATTGATTCTCCTGCGAATGCCTCCTGCAGGTTCTTCTCGGTCTGAGTCCCCTTTAAATCTTCAGCTCTGCATCTCCATTTGTTTTCTGCCATTATGTCCATCTCCTTCCTGTAAATAAGCTCACGTTGTGTTTTGCACAATTATTTTATGCAATTGCCATCTGCATATAATTCTAGCATAAACGGTATGGAAAAGTTATTAGATATTTATTAAATTTTCACACGCAATTTCGTATCCTTGAAGTCTGTCAGACAACTTAATGTTAAAATAAATCAATAAAACTGATTAAATCTGTCACTATTAAAAAATATTGGAAGTGTTAATATAAAAATCATCAATATTCGTTGATGAAATTTATTTTTATGCCGATATCAATAGGGAATACGATTAATTCCGCTACGAATCAATATGGCTAATATAATAAATCGACTGAAAATACTGAATATTCATGACTAGGAGGAGTATTATGAAGAACTACGAGAAATATCAGAGACAATATTTCATGCCACCGCAGGTAACCTTCGATTGGGTGAAAAAAGATTACCTTGATAAGCCACCGATCTGGTGCAGTGTTGATCTTCGAGACGGAAACCAAGCGCTTATCGAGCCTATGAGCCTTGATGAAAAGCTCGAGTTTTTCACAATGCTTGTAAAGCTGGGCTTCAAGGAAATCGAGATTGGTTTCCCTGCTGCATCTGAGACAGAGTTTGAATTCGCAAGAGCTCTTATCGAGAGAAACATGATTCCTGACGACGTTACCGTTCAGGTTCTGACACAGGCGAGAGAGCATATCATAAAGAGAACCTTCGAGGCTGTAAAGGGTGCGCCCAGAGCAATCATTCACCTTTACAATTCCACATCAGTTGCTCAGCGTGAGCAGGTTTTCAAAAAGAACAAAGAGGATGTTAAGCAGATCGCTATCGATGGCGCTAAGCTTCTTGATAAGCTCGCAAAGGAGACAAGCGGCAACTTCTCATTTGAGTATTCACCGGAGAGCTTCCCCGGAACAGAGGTGGACTATGCTGTAGAAGTCTGTAATGCAGTTCTTGACGTATGGAAGCCTACTAAGGAAAACAAGGCTATCATCAACATTCCTACAACTGTAGAGATTGCAATGCCTCACGTATTTGCAACTCAGGTTGAATATATTCACAAGAATCTTAAGTACCGTGATGCAGTTACACTTTCACTTCATCCGCACAATGACAGAGGCTCAGGAATCAGTGATGCAGAGCTTGGCTGCCTTGCAGGTGCAGACAGAATAGAGGGTACACTTTTCGGAAACGGTGAGAGAACAGGTAACGTGGACATCGTGACACTGGCTCTTAACATGTATTCCCACGGTATTGATCCCGAGCTTGATTTCTCCAATATAAATGAGATCGGAGAGACCTACGAGCGTCTTACAAGAATGCGCATTTTCGAGCGTCAGCCCTATGCAGGACAGCTTGTGTTCACTGCATTTTCAGGCTCACACCAGGATGCTATCAGCAAGGGCTTCTCATGGCACGATGCAGGAAAAGATCAGGGCATCTGGTCCGTTCCCTATCTTCCCATTGATCCCAAGGATCTTGGAAGAGAGTACGACGGCGACGTTATCAGAATCAACTCCCAGTCTGGAAAGGGCGGCGTAAGCTACATCCTGAAGACAAACTATGGCATGATGGTTCCGAGAGAGATGCAGGCAGATATCAGTTACACTATCAAGGACGTATCAGACAGAGAGCATGCTGAGCTTGCACCCGGAAGAATCTACCAGATATTCGAGGATAAATATGTACACAACGATTCCGTATTCCGAGTCATGGATTGCCATTTCAAGCAGGTGAACGGAATCCTCGCAGAGGTTACTATTGCTCACGCAGGAAAAGAGCATATTGTAGAGGCTAACGGAAACGGACGTCTTGATGCTGTAAGTAACGCCTTCAAGCAGTACTTCAACGTAAGCTACGAGCTCTCTGTATACGAGGAGCACGCTCTTAGCCGCGGATCATCATCAAAGGCTGTTACCTATGTAGGAATCACCTGTGGCGGCAAGAAGTTCTGGGGCGTTGGTATTGACGAGGATATCATCAGATCCTCAATCAATGCGCTCACAATCGCTGTTAACCAGCTTGACGAGGTAAAGGCAAGCACAGATGCCAAGGACGAGAGAATCAGTGCTATCCTCAATTACATTCAGGAGAACTACCTGTCTGTAACTCTGGATGATCTCTCCAAGGAATTCTATCTTTCCAAGCCGTATCTTTCCAAGTACATCAAGGAAAAATCCGGTATGACCTTCGGTGAGAACGTTAAGAAAATCCGCCTTAAAAAGGCAAGTATTCTGTTAAAGAACGGTAACATGAAGGTTGAGAGAGTAGCTGAGGCAGCGGGCTATCAGAACGTTGAACACTTCAACAGACTTTTCAAAAAGAAGTATGGTATGACTCCTGTTCAGTACAGAAGCAACAGCAGATAAAAGATTTTATTGCGCTAAAGTGTTTAAAACACTTTGAAATAGTGTTATAATAAGTAAGGTTTTTTGGGTTTTAAATATTTTTTATGAAGTGGAGGAAAAAATGACTTACGAAGAAGTAGTAGCAAAGGTAAAAGAATCACTTAAGGATGCTGACGTCAGCAACGTTCAGGAGCACGCAGCTTACCAGTTCAATATAACCGGCGAGGGCGAAGGCGCTTTCTATGTTGAGATCGTAGACGGCAAATTAAACGTAGAGCCTTACGAGTACTTCGACCGCGACATTCTTGTTTACACATCAGCAGCTGATCTTTTCGACATTCTGGATGGCAAGACCGATTTCGTTAATGCTAACCTGGCTGGCAAGATCAGTGCAGAAGGTGACCTCAGAAAAGCTGAGCTCTTAAAGGGAGTAGGCAAGAAGACAGAAGCTAAGGAAGCTCCTGCTAAGAAGGCACCTGCCAAGAAGGCAACAGCAGCTAAAAAGCCTGCAGCAAAGAAGACTGCTGCTAAGAAGGCTCCGGCTAAGAAAGCTAATAAGAAATAATAGCTGGTTAAAAAACTAGATGATCAAACGAACTAATGGCTGCTGCAATTTCTGATTGTAGCAGCCATTTATGCGCATAGCGCACCGGGCAGGATATCCTGTTCGATTTATGAATTTTAAAATGAGGTAATCAAATGGCAACAAGCAAAGAAGTAGACGTACTGATAATCGGAGCAGGCCCTGGTGGTATTTTCTGCGCTTATGAACTTGCAGAGAAGAGACCTGACCTGAAGGTAATGATTATTGAAAAGGGCAGATCAATTGAAAAGAGACAGTGCCCCAAGAGAACAACCGGAAGATGCATGGGCTGCAAGCCCTGTTCAATCACAACAGGCTTTGCAGGCGCAGGCGCATTTTCAGATGGTAAGCTTTCTCTTTCACCGGATGTAGGAGGAACACTTCCTGATATCCTGGGCTACGATGAGGCAACAGCTCTTATCAAGGAGTCTGATGACATATATCTGAAATTCGGTGCGGACACCAATGTATATGGTGTTGACAAGGCTGAGGAGATCCGCGAGATCAGAAGGAAGGCTATCAATGCCAACCTTAAGCTCGTTGAGTGTCCCATCAGACACCTTGGTACCGAGGAAGGCTACAAGATTTATAAAAAGCTCCAGGAGCACCTTGAATCCAAGGGCGTTGAGCTTATGTTCAATACAATGGTTGAAGAGGTCATCGTCGAGGATGGCGTCTGCAAGGGCGTTAAGATCCATGACGGCAGCGTAATAACAGCGAAGGAGATCGTATCTGCTGTTGGACGTGAGGGAGCTGACTGGTTCCATTCACAGTGTGACAAGATCGGAATCGAGACCAAACCCGGCACAGTTGATGTCGGTGTTCGTGTGGAAGTAAGAGATGAGGTTATGCAGTTCCTCAATGAGAACCTGTATGAGGCTAAGCTTATTTTCCATACTCCTACCTTCGATGATAAGGTTCGTACCTTCTGTACTAATCCTTCAGGAGAGGTTGCTACAGAATATTACGAGGGCGGACTTGCAGTAGTTAACGGTCACGCTTATAAGAGTCAGGAGTACAAGACCAATAACACTAACTTTGCACTTCTTGTGTCTAAGAATTTTACAAAGCCCTTCAAGACACCTATTGAATATGGTAGGAAAATTGCAGAGCTCGCAAATATGCTCTGTGACGGCAAAATCCTTGTTCAGACTTACGGTGACTTTAGAAGAGGCCGCAGAACAACTGATGAGAGACTTGCAAGAAACAACCTCATTCCTACACTTAAGGATGCGGTTCCCGGAGATCTTTCACTTGTATTCCCTCACAGAATAATGGTGGATCTTGATGAGATGATACAGGCTCTTGATAAGGTTACACCCGGTATCGCTTCTGAGGAGACACTCCTTTACGGTGTTGAGGTTAAGTTCTACTCCAACAAGGTAATCGTTAATAAGGATTTCGAGACCAGCGTTAAGCATCTTCGTGCTATCGGAGACGGCGCAGGTATCACAAGAGGACTTCAGCAGGCCAGCGCAAACGGTCTTAAAGTTGCAAGAAGTATTCTCGCTACTTTATAATAAAATAATTAAAACCCAAAAAAGTCGATCCTATAGGCGTATGCTTATAGGATTGACTTCTTGTGTGTATAAAACAAAGAATGTGGACTAATAGAATGGTGACAGTTTTTTTTACTGAAAAAAGAATACGGAAAATGGCTAAGACCATAGCTGCACTTATGCTTTCTGCTTCAATGGCTTTTTCTCTGACCGGATGTGCCAATCTTGAAAATACCAAGATTGTGCTAATTACAGGCTTTACGGAGAACGAGCTTTTCAGAATAGAGGATAAGTCCTGCTCTGAGTCTGAGTTTATGGTATACCTTGTGAATACTCAGAATTCCTATGAGGCAGGCTTTGGAGACGGAATCTGGAACGTAAACATCGGCGATGAGAACATGGAGAGCTATGTTAAGGATAAATGCCTCTCCACGATAGCCCAGGTCAAGGCTATGAATATTCTGGCTGCCGAGTCCGGAATAGAGCTTACTGAGCCTGAGATTTCAAACGCTCACGCTGCAGCTTCCGATTATTATTCATCACTTACGGATGAAGATAAGAAGGCCATGAAGGGCATAAATGAAGAGACTCTCCAGGAGATGTATGTTGAGTATGCAACAGCTGATAAGCTCTATGACTACATTATTAGAGATATCAATCCTGAGATAAGCGACGACGAAGCCAGAACCATAACCGTTGAGCAGATTGTTCTTAACGCATGGGAGCTGGATTCCAAGGGCGACAGAGTTGCACTGGAGGGTGACCAGAGAGAGGCTGTAAGAAGTAAGGCGCAGCAGATTCTGAATCAGCTTAATGAAGGTACGGATTTCAGCGTTTTGATGGAGCAGTACAATGAAGCTGAAGAGGGAACTGTTTCCGTAGGTAAGGGTGATGTAGCACCTGAGATAGAAACTGCAGCCTTCAACCTCGATAACGGCGAAGTCAGCAGTATAATTGAAACAGGCGACACTTATGTTATACTTAAATGTATAAGTACCTTCAACAGAGAAGAGACTGAAGCCAATAAGATCAGAATAGTTGAAGAGAAAAAGCGTGAAGTTTTCGGCGAGCAGTATGATGAGTTCGCTGCAAAGCTTTCAAGGGTTCTTAATGAGGATTTATATAAGAAGATCCACATCTCAGAGACAGTAGATGGAACATCAGTGAACTTTTTTGATGTTTACAGGAACCACTTCGGTGAAAAATAAAATAAAGAAAAGTAATTAATACAATGTAGAAAAGCGTATCTTATGGAGGGATTTTTTATGAGGATTTTGGGGAAAGCACTTACATTGTTTATGGCTGCTGCAGTAGCAGTTCCTTCCTTATCCTTAACAGCACCTATGGCTGTTAAGGCTGAGAATGTATATAAGCCTGAAGACTTTGGGGCTGTCGTTAATGATGGAAAGGACGACAGACAGGCTATCAAGGACGCTGCTGATGCTGCAGGTAAGGCCGGTGGCGGAACCGTAGAGTTTAGCTCCGGTCAGTATGATATAGATATTCTCGATTTTGGTGGGACAGGTATTGGCGTTTATGTAGATCAGCCAAATGTTACCTTTAAGCTCACCGGATCGACTGTTTTGAATGTCCTTCCGACATCCCACGGCGAGTTCTGCGCCATTCATGTTAAAGGGAATAATTTCAAGATATTCGGCGGCAAAATTGTCGGTGACAAATCAGATCATAAGGGATCATCAGATGCAGACGGGCACGGAATAGGTGTCATTGACTGTAGCAATGTAGAGATCCATGATATGACAATTGAAAATAACTGGGGCGATGGAATATATCTCGGTTCAGCTACTGATGATGGCTCCAATCCCGGATGCAGTCATGTCACCATTACAAACTGTAATGTGAAAAACAACAGAAGAAATAACATTGCGATAGTGGATGCTGACCATGTTGTAATCGATGACTGCAAGATAAGTGGTGCCAGCGGTGCTTCACCCTGCTGCGGAATACTTATCGAGCCTAATACTGATGAGGGCAATGTTCCGAAAAAGGCTGTCTGCTCATCTATTCAGATAAAGAACACAACCATTAAATCCAAAAAAAAGCATCAGAAAAACGGAAAGTATTTTGCACTTAATATACTCAATCCCTACTATCAGAAAAACAACAAGGTGGCAGCGAAAAATGTAAAGATAACAAACTGCAAAATTACAGGGGATTGTGGTAATTATTCCGGAAAAAAGGTTATAATTAAGAATACAAAGATTAAAGGAACATTTTACGACCACAAAAAGACTAACGTAAAGAAATGCACTATTAAAAACCATTATAGATTCTGATCGTAATTTTGGAGTGAAACATGATTAATGGCAAAAAACTGGTAGCTTTATGCACATACCGAATTTACGAGTCACAGGTTTTTGGCTTTGTTACTGAGCTTAACAGACTTCTTCAGGCCAATGACTGTTATCTTTTTATATACACCCTTAATTATGAGATTGGTAATAGCGGAGATGAATCCGATGAGACCGCGGTTTTTGACCTGGTTCCTTATGATAAGGTCGATGCCGTTGTGATCATGGACGAGAAAATCAAGAGCCGAGAGGTTGTTCAGAAAATTTTGGATAAGGCGGCTTCACATGATGTTCCGGCTATTGTAATTGATGGTGAATATGAGAATGCATCCCTTGTCAGATTCGATTATGCCAAGGGATTTGAAGCTGTGGTTCGTCATGTAATAGAGTTCCATAAGGTTAAGAGACCTCATTTTATGGCAGGAAAAAGGAACAGTCCTTTTTCAAACGAGCGAATCGAGGTATTTAAAAAGGTCATAGAAGAAAACGGCTTCACCTTTGATGAGAGTATGCTCAGCTATGGAGATTTCTGGGCGACGCCCTCGAGAAAAGCAACCCTTGAGCTTCTGCAAAGACCGCTTCTTCCTGATGCGATCATATGCGCTAATGACATTATGGCTATAAATGTCTGTGATGTTCTCCAGACAAAAGGCATCAGAGTTCCGGATGAAGTTATCGTTACCGGTTTTGACGGAGTTGAGGAAGCATTCTGGTCAAAGCCCGGAATCACTACAGCCAAGTGCGATAGCATTGAGCTTGCAGTGACCATAATGGATGTGCTTCTATCAGTGTTCAAGGGACAGAGGAATATCGATAAGTGGATTACGCCCAGCTTTATAGAAAATGATTCCTGTGGATGTCATCACAGTGAGCTTGATCTTTTGGAGGCTGTAAGCGGCCTTAATAACAGATTTTATCATCATCAGGATGACATACATGTAATGCAGGCTATAACTGCCAAGATACTTACAGGTAAGAGCTCGGAGGAGAGTATTAAATACATCAGAAATCCTTTGACTGCATATATGTGTATCGTGATCGAGAAGTCCTGTCTTGACCTTGAAAATAACTTCATTTTTGAGAATATCGAAAAGGGTGAAAAGGTAGTCATTTACGACTGGTATTCCGGAGAGGACAAAGTAACTGATTTTGATTCTGACGAGATAATTCCGCACTTAAATGATGTATTGGATAAGGGGTATCCTCTGATTTTCAATTGCCTTGAGTATATGGGAAAGTCTCCCGGATTTATATGCTATTCGTACCCGAGAGCTGAATTTGTTGATTACTCACTGATGCCGAGCCTTACCAACTATTTGGGAATGGCCTTTGGCGGATACGTTATTAATAAGTACCAGAAGTATCTTCGCGATAAGCTTCAGAGAACCTATCAGTATGATGCTCTGACAGGACTATACAACAGACTGGCTTTCCTTGAAAAGTTCGAGGAGGTTCACAGCAATCCTGAGAATCTCGGTAAGAAGGTCACTCTTGTTATGCTGGATTTAAATGGCCTTAAGCAGATTAACGACAGCTTTGGACATCTTGCAGGCGACAATGCCATTGCAACCATCGCAAGAATATTGAAAGAGGAATGTCCTGAGGATGCGCTCTGCGTAAGAGTTGGCGGAGATGAGATGCTTGCACTTATTCTGGGAGAATGTGACTGGGATTCCATGGAAGCAGCTATGATCGGAAAGATGGAAGAGGCTACGAAAAAGCTCGGCTACACGGTTTCAGCAAGTATGGGTATAGCTACAACAGTCATGGATGATGACATCAACCTCGACAGGATCATTGCATTGGCTGATGAAGAGATGTATAAGATGAAGCGAAATAAAAGAAAATAAGAAAATGGTCATTGTTAGCACTCATTTATAATGAGTGCTAATTTTTTATTGACTTTTGCCTTCAGCAGTTTTAAACTCATATTTGTGGGTATTCTATGTTTAGTAGAACAGGACCACCAGGTTAAATAATTACGCGGTTGTGATATTTTCATATAAATCCGCGATAGTAATGGAGGCAATACAATGGAGAAAAAAGGTAATCTTTCAATTAACAGCGAGAATATGTTCCCGATTATCAAGAAGTGGCTGTATTCAGATCACGACATATTCTATCGTGAGGTGATTTCCAATGCCTGTGATGCCATCACAAAGATCAAGAAGATGGACATGATGGGTGAGTATACACTTCCCGATGGCTTCAAGCCCCGTGTGGACGTAGTTCTCAACGATAAGGATAAGACTATCAAGATCATAGATAACGGTATCGGTATGACAGCCGAGGAGGTTGAGGAGTACATCAACCAGGTAGCTTTTTCAGGTGCTACAGACTTCCTTAACAAGTATAAAGACAAGGCGAATGCTGACCAGATTATTGGACACTTCGGACTTGGTTTCTATTCAACATTTATGGTATCCGATTATGTAGATATCGATACACTTTCATATAAATCCGATGCAGCTTCAGTTCACTGGACCTGCGATGGCGGCTCTGATTTTGAGATGTCAGACGGAGATAAGAAGGAAATTGGAACAACTATCACACTTCATCTTTCAGATGACTGCCTTGAGTTCTGCAACGAGTACAAGGCTCGCGAAGTAATCGAGAAGTACTGCTCATTCATGCCCTATGAGATCTATCTCTCAAGAGAGAATGAGGAAGGCACAGAGACCATCAAGGAATCTGAGAAGCGCGATGATGATATCGTTATAGAAGAGATCGAGCCTGAGAAGAAGGATGATGCTAACGCTGAGAACTCCGAGGAGAAGAAGGAAGAGGAGAAGAAGCTCAAGATCAAGAGAAGACCTCAGCTTCTCAATGACACACATCCTCTTTGGGGCAAGACTCCTAAGGATTGCACAGATGATGAGTACAAGGAGTTCTACAGAAAGGTATTCCGCGATTACAAGGAGCCTCTTTTCTGGATTCACCTTAACATGGATTATCCATTCAATCTCAAGGGGATTTTATATTTCCCAAAGATTA
>JAEEGF011028102.1_pt1 | contig 14074 bp, 9 predicted proteins | sample 9134171 | NCBI WGS metagenome assembly JAEEGF01 (sample SAMN16246542, study PRJNA631951) | gut metagenome | biome: gut microbiome; feature: rumen; material: AP-attached | host: Bos | place: Iran: Karaj | collected 2018-10
CTTCCTACCTTCTATTTTGTATATACTAAACGGACAATTTCTGACGAAATTGTCCGTTATAAATCCTCGGCAATTATGAAAGCAATTTTGAATTATCAATTATGAATTTTGAATTGTTCATTGTCAATTGTCAACTGTCCATTGTCAATTCTGAATTTTTCAACTTTCAATTTTCAACTTTCGAATTCTCAATTCCCGTCTTCAGGAACTTCACATACTTGTCGATATCCTCGTCGTAACTGTATGCTGCATTCAGCGGATTACCGTTGCCATCTACCAAGACATAGAACGGCTGCGTGTTGCTTCCGAACTTGTGACGTTGCAGATAACTCCACTTGTCGCCAAGAGTGCGGAGAGTAAGCGTGCTGCCATCAGCCTCGGTAACAGTAAGTTTCTGCGGAAGCGGCTTCTTGTTATCGGTATACAACTCTATCAATACATAGTCGTTCTCGAGCATCTCGCGCACCTTAGGGTCAGTCCACACGGCAGCCTCCATCTTTCGGCAGTTTACGCAGCCAAGACCAGTAAAGTCGAGCATGACAGGCTTGTTGTGCTTGCGCGCATACGCCATACCCTCGTCATAATCGCTGAACATCGGCTTAACCGAATTATCCACAAGTTTCCACTTCTGCGTACTCATTGGCGGCGTGAAGGCACTAACGAGCTTGACAGGCGCGCCCCACAGTCCCGGAACGAGATAGCAGACAAACAGCGCGACAATAGCACCTATTAAAATACGAACCTTTCCGACAGACTTCTTTCCCCTATGGTCGTCTGGAATCTTGACAAGCCCGAACAGAAAGAGGGCAAGCCATGCAAAGAGCACAATCCAGATGCCAATGAACAAATCGCGGAACAACAGATTCCATCCGTAAGCCATATCGGCCACAGAGAAGAACTTGAGGGCAAAAGCCAGTTCGATGAAGCCAAGGAACACTTTTACGACCACCATCCAACTGCCCGATTTTGGCGCTTGCTTGAGCCATGCAGGGAAGAGTGCGAACAACGTGAACGGAAGAGCAAGCGCGATGGCAAAGCCCAACATACCGAGCGATGGGGCGAGCAACTCGCCTGTTGTTGATATCTCTACCAGCAAGAAACCGATAATAGGGCCTGTGCAACTGAACGACACCAACGCCAAGGTGAATGCCATGAGGAATATGCTGAGTAAACCTGTAGCTTTGTCTGCCTTGCTGTCAACGGCGGTGCTCCACGATGCAGGCAGAGTAATCTCGAACAAGCCGAGGAAACTGAGTCCGAACACGACGAGCAGCAGGAAGAAGAATATATTGGCAACGGCACTCGTAGAAAGCGCGTTGAGTTGGTTGGCACTCGACAGAAGCGTTACCACAACAGCCAGAAGCATATAGATGACAACAATGCTTGCGCCGTATGTAAACGCATCGCGGATGGCTTTTGAGCGGTCGGCACTTCGTTTAAGGAAGAAACTTACCGTCATAGGGATTATAGGCCACACGCACGGAGTGGCGAGAGCCACAAGTCCGCCCAAGAAACCGAGCAGGAAGATGGTAAGAAGAGAGCGGTCTGCCCCACCCTGTCCTTCGTCTTCGCCGAAAGAGTTGAGTTTGTCGATTACCGGAGTCCACAAATCTGACACGGCAGTTGTATCGACATTCATTACTACTGCCGAAGAAGCCGATGCAACAGAATCAGCAGAAGCGTTCTTCTCATCTGTCTGAGCCACATCCTTTGCGGCATCAGTCTTGGCTGCGGCAACCTTGCCCGAGAAAGAGAAGTCCACCGATGTTGGCGGAAGGCAGTTCTCGTCGTTGCATGCGCCATATTCAAGATATCCGTTAGCCTCGTAGTCGTCGCCAGTTATCTGTATTCGCTGCACGAACTGCACGGAATGTTCGAAATACCGAACGTCCATGCCGAACATATCCTCGTACTTCTTTATCTCGTTGCCTTCGGGCTTCAGTCTGCCCACAGCCTTAACGTTGCGGCTGTCTTCGAGATGGAACGAAGCAGAGATTGGTCCGTCGTCGGGCAGACCGGTTGAATACACATGCCATCCGTTGGAAATTGTTCCGCTGAAGATGACGTCAAATTCACGTTCGCTTACCTGTTTTTGCTTGACAGCAAACTTTACAGGACTTTTGATTTGCGCAATTGTCGGTATCATTATGCCGAGCAAAAGCATGATTGTTGTTATAATCCGTCTCATTTTGCGCAAAAATAATGAATTTATGGGATTCTATGCTACATTTTATCATTTATCTGCAAGCAAATCACACTCTACGATACGAAGTTCGTTCTTGACCTTATCGCCGTCCTTAGCCTTGAAAAGGTCAAGTTCATTTGCGACTGGGGCTGCAAGCTCGACGATCTGCCCAAAAGCATCGCTGTTTGCGGCTGCGCCCTTCAGTCGTATGGTTATGCTTCGGGATTCCTTCGGGTTCAGTTCGAGATGAACATAGCCGAGACTTGTAGGAGTTTCGCCTTTCCAAACCAACGTGCTGTCGGCATAAACCTCAATAGGATATTTGCGTTTGCGCCAGCCTGTGAACTTAGCAACCACCTGTCTGACGACTTCGGGCTTTGCAAATTTGTATGTTATCCATGCCGTTGAAGATAATCCGTCGTTCTTCCATTCTGTCTCCTCGTTGTCGTCGATACTATATCGCGCCGTGCTCTGACTGCATCCGGCTACGACATCGGCAATCTTTACAGTACGGAATATCTGTTTATAAGAAGGCGTAGAAGGAGTTTCGCCACGCAGCATCGTAAACGGAACGGTTGTGCTCTTGTTATCGGTCGTAGAAATCATAGCCGAAGCACTACTTGATGATCCATCTGTTGGCTTGACAGTCTTCAATATACATGAAGACTTGCCAAGTCCGTCGGCATCAGCAGAGACAACTATCCTGCCCGGATTTGTCGTGCCACGCAAAAGCACACGATTCACGCCACATTCAACAGGAAGAATCTGAGAGCCTACACAGTTTGTTCCAAGCGAGTCTTTAGCCAAGCCTCCACACCACTCAGCCGCCCCCTTCAGACTGAAACGGATCTTATTGTTTGCAAGCGGACAGCGGTTTCCGTCTTTGTCAACAACCTCAACCTCAATCATAGCCATATCAGCCCCATCAGCCTTGAAGCCACGCGCATCGGTCATGGTGGTGAGACGAATATGATGCGGTTTGCCAGCAGTTTTCAGGCTGTATGATGAAAGTTCGCGTCCGGCCTCATCGTAAGAAACCGCCTTAATCTCGCCAGCCTCAAACTTCACATTATCGAATGTATATAAGAAATGATAATCGTTTCTGCCGCCTTCAATCTCCCTGCCGTTGACAAAGAGTTTTACCGATGGGGCATCGCTAACAACATACACAGGCTTTACGGTTTCTGCCTGATAGTTCCAATGTCCCATTATATAGGTCTGACTGCTGTCTGGCGTAATCCATCCGTTCCACATAACCTGATGAGCGTAATACGAATCCTTTGGCAAACGCATGGCATCTACTATTCCGCTTGTACGATAGTTACTCTCGCCACGGTTGTGCGTATTTGTGTCGGAGAAGATTATTTTTACGCCGCCGTTGCTCACCCTCTCGCCTGTTCCGGGACGTTCGAGCCAGTAATCGTACCAACGGCGCACATGCTCAACGGCAAGTTGGTCTTGGTTCAGGTTGTAAGCCGAAGCATCGGAGTTTCGGTATAAAGGTCCGTCACCACTCTTATGGTAAGGGAAACTCCAGTCGTCCCAATATCGGCGAAGCCCTTCGTCTCTGCTATACTCCATTGCCCATACCGGCTTTGTGGCACTTTTGTTTATGTAGAGCATTTCGCCACCATACTCGGCTACAGTTTTGTTGCTGAGCATCTCGCGCGAACCTATGGCACGACCGCCGTTAGGGTCGAACCGATTGCGAATTTCGAGCATCTGTTTCATGTGTTCCTCGCTGATGCCCTTGTTTCCGCATTCATAGAATATGATGCTTGGATTGTTGCGATTGTAGACAATTGCATCTTTCATCAGTTCAATACGATGTTCCCATCTGCGGTCGGAAACATCTTTCTCGGCATCGCCTGCCGGCATGGCCTGCATAAGTCCAACGCGGTCGCACGATTCAACATCTTGCTTCCAAGGACAAACGTGCATCCACCTGACAAGGTTTCCGCCACTACGAACCATGAGCGAATTGCTGTAATCGCTGAGCCATGCCGGAACACTCATTCCAACACCCGGCCACTCGTTACTTGTGCGCTGGGCAAAACCATGAACCATTATTGCACGGTTGTTCAGCCATGTTATTCCATCATGGAAATCGGTTTTCCTAAAGCCGGTTCTTATTGTCTGCTCATCGAGAACTGCTCCTTTTTCCGACACAATCTTCGTCTTTACATCATAAAGATAGCCATATCCCCAACTCCAGAAATTTAGATTTGCAACGGGCGATTCGGCTTTTAACACAGCCTTTGAGTTCTTGGCTATCCTGCCTGCCGTAGAGAATGACTTTATCATTCTGCCTTTGTCGTAAACCTCGCATACAAGTTTTACAGGCATATCCGAATCGGTCTCGTTCATAACCTCGGACTCTACACAGATATCAGCCTTACGGCTATCAACATCTATTCCACGGGCATAGACGTATGTGCCCACCGTTCCTAAACTTGAATACAGCGGAAGCGTTTGATAAACCTTGTCGAGCACATGAATACGGACGTGTTTAGGAAGTCCGCCATAGTTGGCGTTGAAGTTTTTGTCGTTCCATTGGAATGAACTGCGTGTGCTTTTCTCCTTGTATTTCCAGTCGTTGTCCGTCAGGACTTCGAGTCTGTTTTCCTTTCCGAACACAAGGTGCTGGGTAAGATCGACTCCGAAAGCCATAACGCCGTTCTCGTGCATGGCTATCTGCCTGCCATTAAGAAAGACAACGGCACATTGCCGCGCTCCTTCGAACTCGATAAAAACCTTCTTTCCGCGCCATGCCGACGGGACTTTGAATACTTTGGTATATCTTACCGTATCGGTAGATAGTTTCTCGATATGGACTTTGAAAGCCTCACTCTGATTCCACGCATAAGGCAAAGTAACATTCTTTGTCTTTCCTCCACGGCTGAAACTCCAGCCCGAATCGAATTTTACGTTGTGTTGCGCCGCAGCCGACAACGATATCAACATCGCTGCTGCAAAAAGGGTTAAGTTAGTAATTCTGTACATTATAAAAGTTTTAACACGTGACAAAAGATTTTATTAACTTGCGCAAAGATAAATCAAGGCAACCGAAAAAACAAATAAATTGATTATCTTTGCATTTTCAATAGAAAACAATACAAACTGATGGACAAATCAAGCACCAAAACGCCATACAAATGCAGCGTGCTCCCTACTGCGGAGCTTAACGCCGAGATAAAACTTCCGTCGTCGAAGAGCATCAGCAACCGTGCGCTGATAATAAATGCTCTGGCAGGAAGCAAGGAGATACCCGAAAACGTGTCGGACTGCGACGACACGTTTGTCATGATAAGAGCCTTGAAGGAGATGGGCGACACCATTGACATAATGGCTGCCGGAACGAGCATGAGATTCCTCACGGCATATCTGTCGATAACCGAGGGCGTGCGCACCATCACCGGCACGGAGAGAATGAAGAACAGACCGATAGGCATATTGGTAGACGCACTACGCTCAATGGGCGCAAACATAGAATATGCCGAGAAAGAGGGCTTTCCGCCGCTGCGCATAACGGGCTGCAACAACCTGAAGGGCAAGTGTACCATTGCTGGTGACGTAAGTTCGCAATACATATCGGCAATACTGATGATTGGCCCGGCACTTAACGACGGTCTTGAACTGACCATAACGGGAAACATAAACAGCCGCCCTTACATCGACCTTACGCTGAAGATTATGCGCGACTTCGGGGCGGTGGCCGAATGGAGCGGCAGCAACACAATAAAGGTAGAGCCTATAAAGTACAAGCCTACGAGATATTTCGTTGAGAGCGACTGGAGCGCATCGTCATACTGGTACGAGATGCTGGCACTCTCAGACGACGGCACGGTACGGCTTCCGCTTCTGTTCGAGGACAGTTATCAGGGCGACAGCAAGGTTGCCGACATCTTCACGAATCTTGGAGTTGAAACGACCTTTGCCGACAAGCAGGTTATCCTTACAAAGAAGGGCGAGCCTGTAAAGCATCTTGAATACGACTTTGCACAACAGCCCGACCTTGTGCAGACATTTGCCGTGACGTGCTGCATGATGGGCATAACCTTCCACTTCAAGGGCACGCAGAGTCTGAAGATAAAAGAGACCGACCGCATAGAGGCACTAAAGACCGAACTACACAAGATGGGCTTCGTGCTTAACGACTCGGACAATGGCGCAGAACTGTGCTGGAACGGCGAGAGATGCAATGCCGACGAGGTGGCTGAGATAAGCACATACGAAGACCACCGTATGGCAATGGCTTTTGCCCCGGCGGTGATAAAAGGCGTCAAGATGCAGATTCTGAAACCTATGGTGGTAACAAAATCGTATCCAAACTATTGGAACGACCTGAAGAAAGCCGGCTTCGGAATTGAGAACGAATATAACTAACATTTTTTATGCACATACTTATATATCTGCTTATAGCCGCAGGAATAACGGCTCTCGTTGCCGGATACTTCCACAACAAGAGCGTACAGAAGAAGATTGACAAGGGAGAACTGCCGCCCGATGCACTTAACATCGTCGACGTGCAGAACATGGAATGTTGCGGACAGCACGAGACATGCGAGAAAGACAGTCTGCTGGCAGCCATAAGCAAGGAAATAGAGTACTACAACGACGAGGAACTCGACGAATACCGAGGCACTCCGTCAGACCAATACACAGCCGAGCAGATTGAGGAGTTCCGCAACGTACTGTTTACCATGCGCGAGGACGAGGTGGCAGGCTGGGTTCGTTCGCTTCAGTTAAGAGCCATCGAACTGCCCGACGAACTGAAGGACGAGGTCTTCCTGATTATCGGCGAGCGAAGGAACCACTAATATTCATCTTTCTGAAAAATGAGCATTTTCGAATACATATTCTTTCAGCATGCAATTCTGGGAAGCCTGCTTGCCAGCATTATATGCGGACTGGTGGGAACGTACATCGTTACCCGCCGACTTGTATTCATCAGCGGCGGAATAACGCACGCATCATTCGGCGGCATAGGGCTTGGCGTCTTTCTGGGCGTGAACCCTATATTGTCGGCAGCCGTATTCTCGGTTCTGTCGGCGTGGGGAGTACAATGGTTCAGCCGCCGCTCCGACATGCGTGAGGACTCGGCTATCGCCGTGTTCTGGACGTTCGGCATTGCCATAGGCATCATCTTCTCGTTCCTTACGCCGGGATTTCTGGCTGATTTGTCGTCGTTCCTCTTCGGAAACATTCTGACAATAACCACAGGCGACCTCTGGCTTCTTGCCATTCTCGCCACCTTCGTGTGCTTGCTCTTTGTGCTGATGCTCAGACCGATAGTAGCCATAGCGTTCGACCGTGAGTTTGCACGCTCGCAGCGGCTGCCAGTCGAGGCAATAGAGTATCTGATGATGACTGTAATCGCGCTAACCATCGTGTCGTGCCTCAGAATGATTGGCATCGTGCTCGTAATATCGCTGCTCACCCTTCCGCAGATGACGGCAAACCTGTTCTGCAACCAGTTCAAGCACATCATGCTGCTTTCAATCCCGATAGGATTTCTGAGTTGCATCGGCGGTCTGTTCATTTCTTACCAGTTGAACATTCCGTCGGGAGCCACAATCATCTGTGTATCAATACTTATCTATACTCTCTGCAAAATTTACCAGAACATAAAGTCAAGATTCTGCGCATCTGCCGTACAATAAAAACGAGATGTGTGAGTTTTGTATTTTAGATATGTCATGTTGAAACGATTTGCCACATACGCAGCCTTTCTTTGCCTGATGCTTGCCACAGGCTTTATTGCCGGGTGTTCTTCGAGCAAGAACACGGCACAGACGCGTTTCTACAAATCGTTTACGGCACGATACAACACTTATTTCAACGGTCACGAGGCGTTCAAGGAGGCTAAGGAGGAGCAGGAAAAGCAGAATAAGGACAACTACATGGAGATTCTGCCCTACTTCATCGTGTCGAACAAAGAGACTGCCGAGGTTGGAAAATCGCTCTACGACCGCACCATACTGAAGTGCGAGAAGACAATCAAACTGCACAGCATAAAGGCTAAACCGAAGGTTGCTCCCGACAAGAAGAGAACGGAGAAGAATCGCAAGTGGCTGGCACAGAAAGAGTATAACCCGTTTTTGTGGAAGGCATGGATTCTGATGGGCGAAGCGCAGTTCAACAAAGGCGAGTTTATCGAGGCGGCATCGACATTCTCGTACATCAACAGGCTTTACAGCAACAATCCCGATGTTCTGGCACAGTCGAGGATATGGCTGGCAAGATGCTACAGCGAACTCGACTGGTTCTACGATTCGGAAGACATCCTTAACAACGTGAACCGCGACAGTCTGTCGTGGAAACTAACATCGTCATACGCCGGAGCACGAGGCCATCTTCTGCTAAGACAGCAAAAATACAAAGAGGCTATTCCGTATCTCGAAAAATCGCTCAAGAGCGTGAAGGGCGCGTACAACAGAGCCAGAATGTTCTACCTCATCGGTCAGTTGTGCCACCAGACAGGCGACGATGCCAAGGCATACAAGTATTTCAGCAATGTGATTGGCGTAAATCCGCCTTACATCCTCGAGTTCAACGCGCGCATAATGCAGACCGAGGTGATGAGCAAGGCAAACTCGCAGAAGGTTCTGAAGAAACTGAACTCGATGGCGCGTAACCCGAAGAACAGCGAGTATCTCGACCAAGTTCACTATGCCATCGGAAACGTATATCTAACACGGGGCGACACCGCCAGAGCCATAAAAGCCTACGAGCAAGGCAGAAAGGCTGAGGCACGCAACGGCATAGAAAAAGGTATTCTGAACCTGAAACTCGGCAACATATATTGGGAAAAGCACAAGTACAAGAACGCAAAGGAATGTTATACCGATGCGCTCGGACTGATTGGCACAACTCATGCCGAATACAAGGAGACAAGCCACCGCTCGGAGATTCTCGACGAGCTGGTTGAACATACTCAGAACATCGAACTTCAGGACAGCCTTCAGCGGCTTGCAAGAATGTCTGAAACCGAACGACTTGCATGCATAGACCGCATAATCGAGGAGGTGATAAAGAAAGAAAAAGAAGAGCAGAAAGAAGCCGAACGCGCCGCCCGAATGGCTGAGCACGACGAGCAGATGGCAGAACTGGAAAGCAAGACGAAGACAGAAGCTCCGCAGATGCCTGTTGCCGGAAAGGGCGACAACGCGTGGTACTTCTACAACCCTACGGTTGTGTCGCAGGGAAAGACGGCCTTCCAGAAGAAATGGGGACGCCGAACGCTCGAAGACAACTGGCGACGAAAGAACAAGGGCGTTCTGCAATCGGACGAGGAAGAACCAGCCACGGCACAATCTTCCGATGAGCCTAAGCAGGAAGAGGAACAACTGCAACGGCCTGTAAGCAATCCTACCAAAGGTCTAAAGGAGATGGCGGCCGAGCCGACAGCCGAGGACAACAAGAGCCGCGACTTCTACCTCAAGCAGATTCCGCTTTCGGAGGAGAAGATGAACGAGAGCAACGACATCCTGAAGGATGCTCTCTACGGCGCAGGCGTGGTGTGCCAAGACCGTCTGGGCGACTTCAGCCTTGCACGAGGCTCGTTCCTACGCCTCATCAACAACTATCCAAAGTACGACAAGGAAGAAGAGGTGTTCTACCGCCTCTATCTTATGGACATAATGGACAACAGACAATCGTCTGTATATCAGCAGAAACTGAAGGAGTCATATCCCGAAGGCGATTACACCAAGATGGCTAACGACCCCGAATATCTGTACAACGCAAAGTACGGAAAGCACATCGAGGATTCACTCTACGCCGCAACATACGAGGCTTATCGCAACGGCGACTACGAGACGATAGAGAAGAACGTGAAAATCTCGGACGAGAAATATCCGCGAGGCAAGAACCGCGCCAAATTCATGTTCCTCGACGCCATGAACAAGTTGCATGGCAACGACCAGAACGGCTTCGTGGCCGAACTGAAGATTATTGCCGAGAGATACTCGAACGACGGCATAAGCGAGATTGCCGGACTGATGGTTAAGGGCGTTCAGGAAGGCAGAATACTCCAGAACGCAAGTCTTACAGGCTCGCTGTGGTCGCGCCGTGGCATGAGCACGCAAGAGGAGAACAAGGAAGCCGGAAAGATTCCGGAATGGAGCAAGAACGAAGAAGGCACTCACCTATTCATGCTCGCATACGAGAGCGGAAAGGTAAACGAGAACCAACTTCTGTTCGAGATTGCCCGATACAACTTCGGCAAGTTCATGGTGCGCAACTTCGACCTATCGTTTGTGCGCAACAACGGCATAAGCATGCTTCAGGTTAAGCCGTTCATCAACATGAAGGAGGCAATAAGATACTCGCAGCAACTCTTTGCCGCCGACGGAATGAGCGAAAAACTCGCCGGACTGCGCGTAGTAATAATATCCGAAGAGAACATGAAACTCTTGGGCGACTACTACAGTTTCGACGACTATCAGGAATATTTCGAAAAGACATATCATAACCAGTTGCCAAAGATTATGAAGGAAATTGACAGCATCGACTCGCTAAACGAGCCCGACTATGATGTGCCCGAGAAGAAAGAAGAACAATCTGCTGACGACGCCGAACAACAAGGCGCACCAACTGATGACTTTAACCCCTTTAATTTCTAAAAGCGTATGAGTAACGGAAAACTACTTTGGGTAGATGATGAGATTGAGTTACTGAAGGCTCACATCATCTTTCTGGAAAAGAAAGGCTACGAGGTCACAACCGTGAGCAACGGAACAGATGCCATAGACCTGTGCAAGGAAGAAGAGTTCGACCTTATACTGCTCGACGAGAACATGCCGGGCATAAGCGGACTTGAAACGCTGTCGCAGATTAAAGCATTCACGCCGTCGGTGCCAATCGTTATGGTTACAAAGAGCGAGGAGGAGAACATCATGGACCAAGCAATAGGCTCCAAGATTGCCGACTATCTGATAAAGCCCGTGAACCCTAACCAGATTCTGCTGACGCTGAAGAAGAACATTCACCAGAAGGAAATAGTGACCGAGGCAACAAACAGCGGCTATCAGCAGAATTTCGGCAAACTGAGCATGCAGATTAACGACTCGCTAACCTGCAACGACTGGATTGAGGTGTACAAGCAACTGGTGCATTGGGAACTCGAACTGACCAACACCAACAGCGAGATGACATCGATGCTCGAGATGCAGAAGAGCGAGGCAAACAACGCCTTCGCCAAGTTCATACGCAAGAATTACGAAAACTGGATTGTGAACCGTCAGGACGCGCCGCTGCTCAGTCCCGACATATTCAAAAAGAAGGTCTTTCCGCTGCTCGACAACGGCGAGAAGGTATTTCTGCTGGTTCTCGACAACTTCCGCTACGACCAATGGAAGATGCTAAGTCAGGAACTTTCAGCCGACTTTACCATCGACGAAGACCTCTACTTCACCATCCTTCCAACGGCAACGCAATATGCGCGCAACGCCATATTCTCGGGCTTGATGCCACAGCAGATTGCAAACATGTTTCCCGACCTTTGGGTTGACGAGGACGAGGAAGAAGGCAAGAACCTGAACGAAGAACCGCTCATCGACACGCAGATGAAGCGTTTCAGACGCAAGGAGTCGTTCTCTTACAACAAGATTAACAACTCAGCCAACGCCGAGAAACTGCTCGAGAAATTCAGTCAACTTACAAAAAACCAGCTCAACGTCATCGTGCTCAACTTCATCGACATGCTGTCGCACGCCCGAACAGAGAGCATGATGGTGCGCGAACTGGCAAACAACGAGGCAGCCTACCGAAGCATAACGCTAAGTTGGTTTCAGCACTCGGCAACGCGCGACCTCTTCAAGGCTCTGGCGGCAAGCGACTACAAAATTATCATAACCACCGACCACGGAAGCATAAGGTGCAACAACCCTATAAAGGTGGTGGGCGACCGCAACACCAACACCAACCTGCGTTACAAACTGGGCAAGAACCTGAGTTACAATCCAAAGGAGGTGTTCGAGATAAAGAATCCGAAGAAGTGCGAACTGCCGTCGCCAAACATCAGCACAGCCTACATCTTCGCCACCGGAAACAGTTTCTTTGCATATCCTAACAACTACAACTACTACGTTAGTTACTACAAAGATACGTTCCAGCACGGCGGAATATCGCTTGAAGAGATGATTGTTCCGCTGATAACTCTACAAGGAAAAAAACGAAACTAAAAATATATAAGAATTATGGAAATAAAAATCGACTCATTAGATAACATCAAAGAGGCAGCCAAGCAGTTTGTGGCAGCCATCGACCAGAATACAGTATTTGCATTCTACGGCAAGATGGGCGCAGGCAAGACAACCTTCACCAAGGCCGTATGCGAGGAACTGGGAGTAACCGACACGGTGGCATCGCCAACATTCGCCATCGTAAACGAATACCGTAGCGACACAACGGGCGAACTAATCTACCACTTCGACTTCTACCGCATAAAGAAACTCGACGAGGTTTACGACATGGGCTACGAAGATTACTTCTACAGCGGCGCGCTCTGCTTCATAGAGTGGCCCGAACTGATAGAGGAACTTCTGCCAGAAGATGCCGTAAAGGTAACCATCGTAGAGAACGAGGACGGCTCAAGAACCGTTTCGTTCTGAAACGAAGGAATCAAAATAATTATAAAAAGTGCATATTCTCATCAGAATAAGATGAGTAAAAAACATTACTCCAATTATAGAAATATACATATTAGATAAATAATAGGATATATATGCTTATATGGTAAACAAGTGGACAAGAGAAGAAACTATTATTGCCTTTAATGTGTATTGTAAAATACCATTTAAAGATAGCAAAAAGACACATCCTATGATTAAGGAATATGCAAAAATCATAGGAAGGAGTCCGAGTGCACTTAATATGAAAATTGGAAATATTGGACGACTTGACCCGAAATTAAAAGAAAAAGGAATTGTCGGGTTATCTCATGGCGCAAAAATAGAAAAAGACATTTGGACTGAGTTTTATGAGAACCCAGATAAACTCACATTTGAAAGTGAATGTTTGATAGCTAAATTCACCCAACAAAATATTGAGAACATGGCAAATATTGATATAAAAAAATTGCCAGACGGGAAAGAACGATTAACAATAGTGAAACAGAGAGTAAACCAATCATTCTTTCGCTCTGCTGTTATGTGCTCTTATGATTTCAAATGTTGTATTTCTGGTATCGGAAATTCAGAACTTTTAGAGGCATGTCATATTGTGGACTGGAGTGAAGATTCAACCAACCGAAGTAATCCAGAAAATGGGCTATGTCTGAATTCTTTTTTTCATAAAGCATATGACAATTATCTTATAGCCATAACTCCAGATTATCACATCGTAATATCAGATGTTTTGTTAGACAAAACAGAAAACGGCGATTTCAAGAATTATCTTATAGGACTGGATAATAAAAAAATAATTTTACCAAATAGATTTTGTCCCAAGCAAGATTTTTTAGAGTATCATTATCGTAAATACCTAAATGCCCGATAATATGGTCGAACTAGATGTAACATACTTACGTTTTATAGAAAAGTATCATCCAAGATATAGTTCTGATGATAGAGTATTACTTTGCGATATTCTTTTCCGTTATCTTTCTAATGATGAAGTATCAAATGAAGATTTAAAGTGGATAAAAGATGAATTCGATTCAAAGAAAGAAGTTCTCCAAGAATTAAAGCGTTTGGAGATTAATCTTTTTTCCGAAGCTTTAGGATATTACTATGCCAATTTAAATCTTATTCAGTTGTAGATTTCTGAACCCTTCTTCAGACACAAAAAAATCCACCCTCAGAACTTACGGAAAACTACCCATAAACAGAAATATACATCTGCAATCAGTTCAAAATGCCTTCGGGATTCGTTCGGGATTTTTTC
>JAEEGF011052447.1_pt1 | contig 14074 bp, 13 predicted proteins | sample 9134171 | NCBI WGS metagenome assembly JAEEGF01 (sample SAMN16246542, study PRJNA631951) | gut metagenome | biome: gut microbiome; feature: rumen; material: AP-attached | host: Bos | place: Iran: Karaj | collected 2018-10
CAATTCTTGCGTTCTGCGCAGCAGGGAACGCCCGTGATTCCTTGTTGTCAACAATAGTTGCATAATTAGATTCCGGGTCAAGCCCGGAATGACGTAGGAGCTGAGCGATGCAGAAACATGCTTGCATGTTTCTATATCCGAAGCGAACTAGTCATGCCCTGAAGGGGAATGACGAGGGAGGAAAATAGGGTGAAAGGGCCAGTAACAAAGCCCTTTTTTTGTTCATACGCAAATTTATTTCCTAAATTTCCTCTCATGGAACAAAATACCCAACAAACGATTAGCGTTGCGGCTGTGGCTCAACCGCAGTCCGGCAACACCATCACCCTCCTCGAGGCTCTTGTCATCCTCTGGAAGAACAAGTTCAGGCTTATGTTGTTTGTCTTGTTTGGCGCCTTTATTGGTGCCGTGGTGGGTTTTTGGATACGTCCGGCCTTTACGAGCGACGCGCTTTTGCAGATTGACGTGCGCGGCAGCAAAAAGGGCAACGTGATGAGCCAGGCCATGGGTGACATGGGTGCGCTGCTCGACGTGACGACCCCCGCCGATGCGGAAATTGAATTGCTCAAGAGCCGCATGGTGCTGAGTTACGTGGTCGACGAGGAGCACCTGGCTTTTAGCGCGACCCCCACCAGCAAGTTGAACCGGCTTTTGCACCGCGAAGGCCGTATGGATGTCGACAAGCTCAACATCCCCGCTGCGGCACGTGCCGAGGAATTGACTGCTGTCGCGACAGGGGACAATACCTACAAGGTGGTCAACCCTCAAAATACGGTGCTGGTGCAGGGCAAGGTGGGCGACGTGCTCAAGGCGCTCTATGCGGGCGATACTTTGGTGATCAGGGTAAAGTTTTTGAGTGCAAAGGTGGGTGAGGAATTCGCCCTCCGCCAGGGCAACCCGTTGAGCGTGGTCCGCGCGCTATCGAAGTCCATTAAGGCTTCCGAAAAGGGTAAGCAGTCGGGTATTATCGCAGTCTCTTATTCGCACCGCTACGCCGACCGTGCGGCGGGCATTTTGAACACGGTGCTCAACACCTATGTGCGCCAGAACGTGGAAATGCGCAGCGCCGAGGCCGAGAAGACATTGGAATTTTTGGAAGAGCAGTTGCCCGGGGTCAAGGCAAAACTCGACAGTGCCGAGAAGGTGCTTGCCGACTACCGCCACAGCATTGGCTCGGTCGACATGACGGGCGAGACCCGCGCCCACCTGGACAAAGAGGTCAGCCTGCAGAGCCAGATTATCGCCTTGGAGCAGGAGCGCCAAAAGGCGACGCGCCTGTTCAAAGAGGAACACCCCTCGGTGCAGACCATCAAAAAGCAGCAGGACAAGCTCCGCGGTGAACTTGCCAAGCTCAAGCGCAGCGCCGAGAAAATGCCGCTCACGCAGCAAGAGGTGATGCGCTTGCAAGAGGAAGTGCAGGTGAACAACCAGGTTTACACCACCATGCTCAACAATATCCAGCAGCTGCGCGTGGTGCGTGCGGGCGAGGTGGGCAACGTGCGCATTGTGGACGCGGCGCAAATCGAGCCCATCCAGAGCAAGCCTAAAAAGTTCAACATCTTTGTTTGCAGCATCGCGGCCAGCTTCATGGTCGGGGTGCTCCTGGTATTTGTACTCCGCATGTTCAAGAACGGCGTGCGCAGCTCCACCGAGATCGAGCGCGAGACCGACATGAGCGTTTACGCCAAGATCCCCGAATCCCACCACAAGCACACGCGCTCCAAGCACAAGACCTCTTTGGTGGAGGCGGCGCCAAACGATTTGGCGAGCGAGGCTTTCCGTGGGTTGCAGACCGCCCTTGACTTTTCGCTGGGCGAGGGGCAGAACGTGGTGATGGTGTGCGGCCTGGTGCCGGGCGTGGGCAAGTCATTTGTTTCTAAGAACCTTTCGGTGGTGTATGCCATGAACGGCAAACGCGTGTTGCTCATAGATGCCGACATGCGCAAGGGTGTGATCCGCAGCACCAAGTACGCGGGCCTCACCGACGTCCTGGCTGGCAAGGTGGACTGGCACGACGTAGTGGCGGACTGCCCGTGCAAGGGGCTGTTTATTTTGGGTCGCGGAAGCGTGGTGATGGCGCCCAGTGAACTGCTGCGCCACGACGACTTTAAAAAGCTGCTCGACGAGGCCAAGAAGGAATACGACATGGTGATTGTCGATACGCCGCCACTCTCCCTGGTCACCGACTCCGAGCTCATCTACCCGCACGTGGACTTCCTCCTCATGGTGCTGCACTACGGCATTCACTCCATGGAACAGATCAAGGAGTCCGTCAAGGGGCTCAAGCGCTTTGGGGATAAACCCGGCGCGTTTGTGATGAACCATTGCGAGCACGAGCCGGGCCACTACGGCTACGGTTACGGCTACTACGGCAAAAAATATTACGGGAGCAAGTAAATGCAGATTCTTTTGACGGGTGGCGCGGGCTACATCGGTAGCCACACCATCATTGAACTCGACAAGGCAGGCCACTCGGTGGTGGTCGTCGACAACCTTTCCAATTCTTCGCCGGTGTCGCTTGAGCGCGTGGGCGAGATTATTGGCAAGGAAGTGCCCTTCATCAAGGCCGACGTCCGCGATGCCGCCGCCATGGACACTGTGTTCAAGCAGTACCGCATTGACGCGGTGATCCACTTTGCGGGCCTCAAGGCGGTGGGCGAGTCGGTGCAAAAACCGCTAGAGTACTACGAGAACAACATGAACGCGACATTTGTGCTGGTAAACGCCATGCGCAACAACGGCTGCAAGAACATCATTTTCTCTTCGTCGGCCACCGTGTATGGCAACCCGGCCATAATTCCCATTACCGAGGAATGCCCCAAGGGCGCCTGCACCAACCCCTACGGCAAGACCAAGTCCATGCTGGAGGAGGTGTTGAGCGACGTGCAAAAGGCCGACCCGGAGTGGAACGTGGTGCTGTTGCGCTACTTTAACCCGATCGGCGCGCACCGGAGCGGCCGCATTGGCGAGAACCCCAACGGTATTCCGAACAACTTAATGCCCTATATTACCCAGGTGGCCGTGGGCCGGCGCCAGGAGCTGGGCGTATTCGGCAACGACTACGACACTCCTGACGGAACCGGCGTGCGCGACTACATCCATGTGTGCGACCTTGCCGCGGGTCACGTGTGCGCGTTGCACGCAATCGAGCGCAAGTGCGGTCTCGCCATTTACAACCTGGGCACGGGCCACGGCTACTCGGTGCTCGACGTGGTGAACGCGTTTGAGAAGGTTAACGGAGTCAAGGTGCCCTACAGCATCAAGCCCCGCCGCGAAGGCGACATTGCCACCTGCTACTGCAACCCCGCCAAGGCCTTCAAGGAACTCGGGTGGAAGGCGCAGTACGGCATCGAGGAGATGTGCCGCGACTCCTGGAACTGGCAAAAAAACAACCCCAACGGGTACGAAGGCGCCTAACCTTACAAAAGAGGAAAGCACTATTTTTTGCTAATAGTCGCAATCACGTGCTCGGCGCCAAAATTCTTGAGGCCGAAGGCTGTCAACAGCTTGCTCATGCGGTGGTCGTTCTGGTAATTGAGGGTCTCGATTTTGAACCCTTCCTTGTCACAGAGCGTGTGGAAGTCCTTGAGCGTGAGCAAGCGGATGTTCGGCGTGTCATACCACTCGTAGGGCAGTTCCTTGGATACCGGCATGCGGCCACGAACCATAAGCGACCCGCGTGCTGACCAGTGCCCGAAATTCGGGAACGTCACAATCACGCGCTTGGCGATACGGGTAAGTTGGCTCAACAGCGCGACTGGGTCGCGGATTTCCTGGATGGTGCGGTTGATAATCGCGTAGTCAAAACTGCCGTCCTTCAAGTCCGAGAGCCCGCGCTCGTCGAGGTCGCGCTGCACCACAGGGACGTCGTTCTCCAGGCAGTCCAAAATCCCTTGCACGTTCTTTTCAATGCCAAAGCCGGTCACACCCTTTTTGCTCTTGAGGTATTCCATCAGCTCGCCGCCGCCGCAACCCAAGTCCAGCACGTGGCTGCCGTCGGCGACCAGGCTGCCGATGAGGTCGAAGTCGCTCTGCTCGTGGAACACGGGCACCGCCTGCGTCCCTTGCTGCGGGATGATCTTGGAATCGAGGAAGCGGCCCACGGCCTTGCCGAGCTCGCCGACCTCGATCAAGAATCCGTCGTGCCCGAACTGCGTGTCGAGTTCGAGGCTGGTCACGGTCTTGCCGTCGTTCAAGAGGGCGCTCGTAATGCGGCGGCTCTCGTGCGGCGGGAACAGCCAGTCGGTGGAGAGGTTCACGTTCAGCACCTCGGCCTTGATGCCGCTGAACGCGTTCTCGATGCTGCCATATTCGGTTTCCAAGTCAAAGGCGTCGGTGGCGTGCGCGATGTGCAAATAGCTGTTCGCGTCAAAGCGGTCCACGAACTTTTTGCCCTGGTAGCGCAGGTAGCTTTCAATAGGAAGGTCTAGGTCGAACGGCGTGCTGTAAGTGACGGCGTGGTTCTTGTTCTCCTGTTCCTGCGAACGCTTGAACTTTTGTTCCATGCCTATAGCGCTGAGGTACGTGATGTGGGCGAGCTTGCGGGCGTTCGCGAGTCCCACGTCGGGCTTTTGCGCCTTGTCGTAGTAGTCGCCGTTGTTGAAGTCCGGGTCTTGCGTGATGATGTCGCGGGCCACGACCTCGAATCCGAGCGCCTGGCTACTAAAGCGCGGGCTGCTCGCGATGATCACGATGCGCTTAACCTGCTCTGGGTAGTAGATGGCCCACTTCATGGCCTGGAAGCCGCCCATGGAGCCGCCAAGCACGCAGTAGAATTCCTTGATGCCGAGGCCGTCGGCAAGTTCCTTTTGCGCATGCACCATGTCGCCGATGGTGATGATGGGGAAGGTGCTGCCGTAGGGACTCCCCGTGCGCGGGTTGATGGTCGCCGGGCCCGTGGTGCCCTTGCACCCGCCCAATATGTTGCTGCACACCACAAAAAAGCGGTCGGTATCGATTGCCTTGCCGGGGCCAATGAGCTCGTCCCACCAGCCGGTTTTCTTGTCGTTTTCGGTGTACCAGCCGGCGGCGTGTGCGTCGGCGGTCAGGGGCGAGCAAATCCACACTGCGTTGTCGGCAGTAGCGTTCAGCTTGCCATAAGTCTCGTAGCGGATGGTGAGCGCGGGCAGCGTCTTGCCGTTTTCGAGCATAAATCCGGATTCTCCGTAGTCCTTGTTGAAGTCCTTCGGGGTAACGGGTCCGTAGCTTGATTTATGCAAATATTCACTCATATGCATAAAATATAGTAAAAAAACGCCATCCTGTCCCCCCCGCGTCCGCCTTTTCCCTCCCGACGTCATCTTGAGGAGAATGGTTCGCCTCATAAATAATTTATATATTACACACATATTATGCCGAATTTTGAACAAAAAGCCCAAATTGTACAGTTGCCCAAGTTCCTGGACGAACGCGGCAACCTGAGCGTGCTGGAATCCGAGATCCAGGTTCCGTTCAAAATCCGTCGTTGTTACTGGATTTACGACGTGCCGGGCGGCGAGCTCCGCGGGAGCCATGCCTTCAAGCGCCAGCACGAGATGATTATCGCGCTCTCGGGGAGCTTTGATGCGTTGATACACGACGGTAAGCGCGACACGCGCTACTCGCTCTCCCGTTCGTACTACGGGTTGTATCTACCACCCATGCATTACCGCACGCTCGACAACTTTTCGACGAACTCGTTGGCGCTGGTGGTTTCTTCGACTCCCTACGAGGAGGACGACTACATTTGGGAGAGGGACGAGTTTTGCAAGCTCGCGGCGCAGAACAAGACCTTGCCGCAGCCCTCGCCTTCTAAGCCAGCGGAGCCTTCCGCCGCCCAGCCGGACCCGGCCAAACTCCGCGCCGCCACCATCGACGATTGCGAGCTGATCACGCTCCCGCGCCACAGCGAGCGCTCGGGTAGCCTGACCTCCCTCGAGAACTCCAAGGACGTGCCCTTCGACGTCAAGCGTATCTTTTACCTGTACGACATTCCCGGCGGCGAGAACCGCGGCGGGCACGCCCACAAGGCGTGCCACCAAATGCTGGTCGCCGCGAGCGGTGCTTTTGACGTGAAGGTCTCCGACGGCAAAAACGAGAAGGTCTACCGCCTGGACCGCCCGTATTACGGGCTCCACGTGCCGCCCGGAGTGTGGGCCGAAGAACTGAACTTCTCCTCGGGCTCCATTTGCCTGGTGCTCACTTCCGAGCATTTTGACGAGGCCGACTACTGGCGCGACTACGCCGAGTTCCTCCACTTTAAGCAGGAGGGGTAGCATGGCCTGGGTCGAACTTTCGGCACAAGATTATGCGAAGCATTTCGCCAACCCGCTTACTTGTTACCTGGGGGCGGATTTCAACCTGCTCAACGCCCAAAAGGTGGACGCCGTCCGCTTTTTTGCCTACGACCGAGAGGGCTTTAGGCTGGGCATTGTTTTTGGGGAGACTCCCGCACAGTGGCTGTCGCCTTTCTCTGCGCCGTTCGGCGGATTCGCCTGCGCCAAGGGGGTCGCCATCGACGAGATGGACGGGGCCATTGCGAGCCTGCCCGCTTTGGCAAGGTCGCAAGGCAAGAGCATGCACATTACGCTCGCCCCGGTTTTTTACGCGCCCACTTTCCTCTCCAAGTGCGTATCTTCGCTTTTGCGAGCTGGCTTCAAGGTGGACCATGCCGACTTGAATTACGCCCTCAGTTTTGTGGACCCGGTCCCGTACGAAAAACGCCTGTGGAACATGGCGAAGCGAAACCTTAAGCAGGCGCAAAAATGTCAAAGCGAGTTCAGGCTCGAGACGACGCCCGAGGGCGTTGCCGCAAGCTATGGCGTGATTGCCAAGAACCGCGAGTTCAAGGGCTACCCGCTCAAAATGTCGCAGCAAGCTTTTGGCGCGACTTCGGCGCTTGTGCCTATCGAGTATTTTACGCTGTACTTGGCTGGGACCCCGGAGGCAAAACTGGAACCCGCCGCGGCTGCCATTGTTTACCGCGTTTCGCCCCATGTGGCGCACCTCATTTACTGGGGCGACGCCCCCGGTTTCGAGGAACTGCGTCCCATGAACTTGCTCGCGCTGCGCCTTTACGAGCATTACCAAAAAGAGGGTGTGCATTATTTGGACATCGGCCCCTCTTGCGAAGACGGCGTGCCCAACGTGGGGCTTTGCGCCTTCAAGGAGAGTGTGGGCTGCTTTGCCGACCTCAAGTACACATTCAGCCTGGAAGGGGGCGTTTGCTAATGCAAAAGATTCCGTTTCTCGACTTAAAACAGCTGAACGCGCCCTACATGGACGCGCTCAAGGCCGCCGCCGCGCAGGTGGTGGAGTCGGGCTGGTATATCCGCGGTTCTTTTTGCGAAAAGTTCGAGAAGGCGTTTGCCGACTATTGCGGTGTAAAGTACGCCGTGGGCGTAGGCAACGGCCTCGACGGGCTCACGCTCATGCTCCGCGCCGAGATTGAACTCGGTCGGCTCAATGCGGGCGACGAGATTCTGGTGCCCTCGAACACCTATATTGCGACGTTGCTTGCGGTGAGCGCTGCGGGGCTCGTGCCGGTGCTTGTGGAGCCTTGCGAAAAGAGTTTCAACATGGACCCCGCGCGGCTCGATGCCTCCTGTGGGCCGCGCACCCGCGGAATCCTCGTGGTGCACCTGTACGGACGTCTTGCCGATATGCCCGCCATTTGCAAGTTTGCCAAGGAACGCGGGCTTTTGCTCTTTGAAGACTGCGCGCAGGCGCACGGGGCGCGGCTTTCCGCTGCTGCGGGCGACCCGCAGGCCTGTAACCGTCCGCGCTTTGCGGGTTCGTTTGGCGCGGCTGCCGCCTACAGCTTTTACCCCACAAAGAACCTGGGGGCGCTGGGCGACGCGGGCATGGTCGTCACCGACGACGCCGAAATCGCCCGCGTGGTGCGCATGCTGGGGAACTACGGTTCCGAAAAGAAATACGTGAACAAGTATCGCGGCGTGAATTCCCGCCTCGACGAGATGCAGGCGGCTTTGTTGTTGCAAAAACTCCCGAACCTGGATCGCGACAACGCCCGCCGTCGCGAGATCGCGGCCCGCTATGTAGGCGAAGTGAAGAACCCGCTTTTGCGCCTTCCCGAGATTCCCGCCGATCCGCGCGAACACGTATGGCACGTGTTCACGCTGCGCACGCCCGACCGCAAGACCCGCGATGCGCTGCAGAAATATCTCGAATCCCGCGGCATCGGGACGCTTATCTTTTACCCGATCCCGCCGCACAGGCAAGAGGCCTATGCGCCGAGCCCCGACGGCAGGGAATCCTTGCTGCCTGCGGACAGGCTCGCTGGCAAGTTCCCGATTGCCGAATCGATGGCCGAGACTGTGCTGAGCATTCCCGTGTCGCAGGTACTCACGGATGCCCAAGTTACCGAAATCATTGGAGCCCTGAATGAGTTTGTGTTCTAGAATTCTCCGAAAGCTGGTCCGTACGTCGCGAGTGCGTTTTTACAGGTGCATTTCGACGGTCAAGGCGAAGGGCAAGTTCTGCTCTATCGCTCCCGTGCTCTGTGAAGGCAAGGGCAGCGTTACGGTCGGGGACGGCACCATTTTCGGCTATATCGCCGATGCCGATTTCTGGACTTCGTATGTCTTTTTGAACCCGCGCAACGATGATTCAAAAATCGTTATCGGCAAGAACTGTCAGATTTGCAACCGCTTTACGTCCGTCTCCGAAGGCCCCGGCATCGAGATTGGCGACAACGTGCTCGTCGGTACTTCGGTGACCGTGATGGATAGCGACTTCCACGAAATCGATCCGGAGCGCAGGCTTACGGGAACTCCGAAAACGGGGAAGGTCGAAATCGCCGATAACGTCTGGATTGGCGACCGCGTGACGATTTTGAAAGGCACGACCATCGGCAAGAATTCCGTCGTGGCGGCGGGTGCCGTTGTTTCTGGAACGTTCCCCGCGAACGTCGTCATCGGTGGCGTCCCGGCGAAGGTCATCCGGGAAATAGGCGGTTGATGGTGGACAGTTCTTCTAAAATATGGAAGCTTTTTTTCGGCTCTGGCTCGGTGACGCTCTTTAACACGCTCCGCGCCTTTGTCATCAATAAGCTGCTTGCGGTTTTCTTGCCGCCTGCCGCATTCGCGTGCGTGGGGCAGTTCGTGAACTGGATGAGCATTGGCCAGGCCACGTCTACTCTCGCGATGCAGAACGGCTGGGTGAGCCTGACCGCGCAGAACAAGGACAACCTGAAGAACCTTCACGGCGTGTGGCGCGGTGGGTTCAGGCTTACGACTTTCGCGACCATATTCACGTGTATCGCGGCGGTGCTTTTCTGCTTCGTCGCCCCGCTCGACAAGATGCTGCCGGGAGTCCCGCCGCGTCTTGTGCAGGCGGCTATCCTGTTTGCGCTCCCGGGAATCCTGGCCATGAATATTGTCACCATCTGCTCTTCGGTGATGAACGGGCTGGGGAAGGTGCGGCGCTGGGCGGTTATCCAGATTGTCGCTTCGCTTTTCCAGATGCTCTGGGTGGCGTTTTTCCTTTATACCGGCCGCCTTTCGGTGCTCTCCATTATCGCGACGCAGTCGGTGGTGGCGGGGTTCTTTGCGGCCCGCGTGGCGTCGCGTGCCGGGTTCAACATCAAGACGTTCAGGGAATCGGCCTTGGACATTCGCGGCCCGTGGCTTTCTTATGCCGTGATGGGGCTCGTGCCTATGATTGTGGCGCCGCTCGTGCTCATGTTCGTGCGCTCGCTCGTGGGTGCCGAACTGGGTTGGAACGCGGCCGGAATCTGGCAGGGCGTCTACAAGATTTCGGATTTCTTCGCGTCGATTTTCTCGGCGGTGCTCGGAGTGCTGATATTGCCGCGCATTAGCCGCGAGATGACCCGTGAACGCTTTGGCAAAGAATTCTACCCGATATTCGCGCGGATGATGGGATTCACGTTTGTCTTCTGCGTCATATTGTTCTTTTTCCGCAGCCTGGTCGTGTCGATTCTGCTTTCCGAAAGCTATGCCCCCGCGGCTTACTACATGCCGATTCAATTGCTGGGCGACCTTTTCCGTTCGGGCGGCTGGTGCTTTGGCATGGTGCTCATTGCCCGCCGTGAAACCGGGAAGTTCCTCTTTGTCGAGGTGGGGGCGAACCTGCTGTTCGCCGTCGCCACGTTCGTGGGCATTCGCCTGTTCGAGATGCATGGTCCCATGATGGCCTATGCGCTCGAGAACTTCGTGACGTTTATTGTGCTTATCGTTGTTGTGCGGAGGCTCAAGTGGAATATTCAATAACCAACTTGGCAGTCGACAACGTGGGCGAGAACGTTTACGCGAAGGCCTTTGCCATTGGCGAAGAGATGGAACAGCGCAAGCGCATCCCGCTGGTCTCGGTTTTGCTCGCAAGCTACAACCACCAAAAGTATGTGGAGGCCGCCGTGCGCTCGGTAATGGAGCAAAAGGGCGTGGACTTTGAGCTCATTGTGGTGGACGACGGCAGTACCGACGGCTCGCCGCAGATTTTGGAACGCCTGCAGCGGGAGCTGGGCTTTACCTACGTGCACCGCGAAAACAAGGGCTTTATTGCGACCATGAACGAGCTTTTGCAAATGGCGCGAGGCAAGTACTACTGTTCTTTTGCCTCCGACGACGTGATGCCCGCCGAGCGCCTTTACAGGCAGAGCCAGTTTTTGGCGAAGCACAGCGGTAGCGTGGCGTGCTTTGGTCAGGTGGTGCCCATGACCGCCGAGGGCGTGATCGGCAAAAAGATGATCCCGCTCTACCTGCACAACGTACCCGAGGTCAAGTTCGAGGAAATCTTTGTGAGCGACAAGGCGCTGCACGGGTGCTCCGAGATGTTCGTGACCGAGGCAGTGCGCTCGCTGGGCGGTTACGACACACGTTTTTACTTTGAAGACATGCCGCTGTACTTTGCGCTTTTGACCAAGTACGGCCCGCAGCCGGTTTCGCCCGACATTGTGTGCTGCGCCTACCGGGAGCACGGCAGCAACATGCACGGCGACCACAATAAAATGTACCGCGAGATTTTGCGCCTGCTTGAGCTGTACAAAAACCACCCGCTCTACGCCTACGCCTGCAAGCGCTGGAAGGCCCGCTGGTTCTCGACGCTCGCCTACAAAAACAAGCGGGAGGCGTTGCGCCGCCTGCCCGAACTTGCGAGTCTCACGCCGGCGTTCATCAAGCGCTTGCCCAAACTGTTTATCCCGAGCTGGTTGCTAAAATGCTAGAAATCTCTGTGTGCATGGCGACTTTCAACGGCGCTCCGTATATCGAGGCGCAGTTGCAGAGCATTTTGGAGCAGCTGCCCGGCAATGCCGAGGTGGTGATTGCCGACGACGGCTCCACCGACGCGACACTCGAGAAGGTCAGTGCCATGGGGGACGCGCGCATCAAGGTCTTGTGCCCCGCGCAGCCCACAACGCAGGGGAGTACCGCCGCGCCGCTCGGCCCGACGTACAACCTGGAACGCGCTCTCGCCGCCGCCCAGGGCAAGTACATTTTCATTGCCGACCAAGACGACGTTTGGCTCCCGGGGAAGGTCTCCCGCGTGCTCGAGGCGCTTGAGCGCCATACCCTCGTGATGCATGACGCCTTCATGTTAGTCCCTACCGAGGGCGACTCCGAACCCGATACCCCGTCAAAACTGAGCTCTTTCCATCGCGACGGCCTCCTCTCCGACGTGCGTCCGTTTGGCAGGGGACTTTTTAGAAACTGGCTCAAGAACGGCTACCACGGCTGCTGCTTGGCGTTCCGCAGGGAGCTGTTGACGCGCGCCCTCCCGTTCCCCAAGAACTTGCCCATGCACGACCAGTGGCTCGGCCTGATTGCCGAGAAGTACTTTGACGCCGTCTACCTGCCCGATGTGCTTGTAGAGTACCGGCAGCACAAAAAAAATGCCACCCGCATTACGGGCGGCCCTGCCGGAATCCTTCAAAAAATCAAGTGGCGTCTGGATTTGCTTAAAGCGCTGACGAGGCCATCCCACATCCCGCACTACACATCTCACATCGATTGAACAATCTCGCCCCAGCCCGCCTGCAAAAAAGCCCCTGCGCGCACCAGGTCGGCCTGCTCCTTTTCGTAGGTCTTTAGAATCTGGTTGTATTCCGAGACGTCGCGCACCATCTTCACGTCGTGCTTGAGTTTTTTCTCGAGCATGTCCTGTTTCCACTGCGCCACGGCGGCAAGGCCCTGGCAGCTTTTGTCGAGGCTCTCGAGGTAGGCGGGGAGGGCGTCCAAAAAGCGCTTTTCGAACGGCTGCGCCACCCCCTTTGCCTGCAAAAGCAGGTTGTTTTGCACAATGATGTTCTTGCGGACTTCGCTCATGAGGCGCACAATGCGTTCGTAGTCCACCTGCGGCCAAATGAGGCTGAACGGCCACATCTTTTTCCAGTGGAACTTAAAAAGGGATTCGTGCGCGGTGTTCTTGGCACGCAAAAGTTCCTTCAGGTTCTCGAAAATAATCTGCGACGGGAGCTTCTTTTGTTCGCTAATTTGGTCCATGGGCAGCAATATAGCCTTTTTTTAAAATATTTTTCTTGATTTGCCTTAAATTATGTATTATTTTGAAAGCAAACTCATTCATTTTTGAAGGATTCACATGGATAAGAAAAAATTCAAAATTTTGGCGATTGTGGACGCTGTCCTCATAGTCGCCCTCTTTGTGGTGATGTTCACCCTCAAGGGGCAGTACAACGAGCAGGCGCAGACCTCCGTTAAGGAGCAGGTGGGCGCTTACCAGAACACCGCCAACGGCATGCTGCAGGATGTGTGGAAGTCGGTTGACCAAAACGGCATGGCATGGAAACTCGTGTACGTGACGCTCACGGGCGACAAGACCGAGGCCAGCTTCGACGCCGCCGTCAAGGCAATCGAAGAGGACAAGGCCGCTCGCGAAAAGCAGCTGTTCTACGCGTTCACGGCCGCTGGCATCCCGCCCAAGGTCCAGAACGACATCAACGAGAAGGGCGGTCTCGCCGAATCCTTTGTGATCAAGAACGAGAAGGGCGCCAAGGAAGTCGCTTGCGGCAAGAACTGCTCCATCAGCTTCACGTTTGCCAAGGGCAAGCTCAAGAACGTCGACTACAAGGCGCTTGTCGAGTACAATATCGCCGAACAATTTAAACTGGAAGCTCCGGCTGCCTACCACTTTGAATAAGGAGCGTTTCAAATGAATATCAAGTCTATTGCAATTGCTTTGACAATCCTCTTGGTCGCCGTTTTGGCGACGGTCCTTATGCAAAAGGGCAACTACGTTTCGCAGGCCACCGAACACTACGAAAAGACCACGACCGCGACCTTCAAGGGCTCGAGCAAGATTATCGAGTACGTGGCTACTTCGCTTGAACAGAACAAGCTCCTTTGGGCGCTTGCCTGCGACGCCGTGCAAACGGTCAAGACCAGCCAGGACATGGCGAAACTCGAGGCCAAGTACTTCCCGACCACCAAGGGGTCGAACAGCCTCTCCAAAAAGACCCGCCGTTTCGAGGCGACCAGTTCGTACTTCATTGTCTCCAGTTTCGACAAGGTCGACGAAGATAAAAAGACGCAACTCAAGACGCTCTCGGGCTTAAACAACATTGACGTGAGTGCCCTCCTGGGACTGGTCGCTCCGGCCGCCCCTGCCCCGAGCGAAGAAGAGGAAGAGTACGAGGAATAAATCCTCGTAAACCACTATCTTATTGTCTCTCAACGAGATAGAATTTCATACGAAACGACCCGCCCCGCGGGCCGTTTTTTATTGTCTTTACCGCTGCATTTTGAGGCGAAAAAGCGCCGCTATTTTTCTAAATTTACGGCGTAAAATTTAAACCGAGGTTTATAATGCTCATTCTTCGTGGTACGCCGGCTCTGTCGGATTTCCGTCTCCAGAAACTTTCTTCCGATTTCAAGAGCGCAGGCCTTTCTGTCGCTTCCGTTTACGCTGAATTCCTGCACGTGGTGGACCTGTCCGCCGAACTTTCCGATGCGGAAACCGAAACCTTGAAGAAGGTGCTGCACTACGGTCCGGCCCGCGAACCCAAGGCCCTTGAAGGCGAACTCTTCGTGGTGTGCCCGCGTCCGGGTACCATCAGCCCGTGGAGCTCCAAGGCGACCGATATCGCTCACATCTGCGGTCT
>JAEEGF012394360.1_pt1 | contig 14074 bp, 16 predicted proteins | sample 9134171 | NCBI WGS metagenome assembly JAEEGF01 (sample SAMN16246542, study PRJNA631951) | gut metagenome | biome: gut microbiome; feature: rumen; material: AP-attached | host: Bos | place: Iran: Karaj | collected 2018-10
ATACTCCTCTATTGCGCCGTCTGCATATCTGACTGTGACCTGGCACAACTTCTTTTCCGGAGTCTCTTTTTTGTCGCGCTGCCAGAACATGGTAACTCTTATTTTACCATAGAGAATAAGGGTTTTTTATGGTCTGTTTATAGATGTCTACTTATCTCTGTAGGCTTTCCTGGCTCCGTAATCAGCCTGGTCGTCGGTGAATTTCTCTTCTTTTAGTTCTTCGATGAGTTCTTCCAAGGAATAATGATAGTCCGAAAGCTCTTCTTTGGCGAAAAGATAAGCATTTTCGTACCAGTCTATGTTGAGATGATCTACGGCAAACTCAGCATCTTCTTTCGGGTATTTGTCGTCTATCAGTTCATCTATGAGACTCTGTCTGGAGTATGCCCAGTATTCCAAATAGGATTTCGCTTCGAGATATGCGTTCCGCTGGGATTTAGTGAATCCTTTTGTTTCTATGGGATTATCTTCTTCGTCATTATCGGATATGACGTTATCCGGAGTAAAAGCTGATTCGCAGTACTGGCAGACCACTTTGCCGTCTTTGTGCTTGAACTTGTTGGCGCCGCACTGGGTGCAGATCCTAGTCTTTTCAGTATCCTTCTTGCCTGAGATGCTGCTCTCGCTGCTGGCAGGATTGGGCAGTACAGGAGTCTTACTGACTGGCTTTGATCCATCATCAGTATCGGTCTTTGGGATATCATCGGGGATGTCCGTGATCGTATAGTCTTTTGTAATGATCACTCCCGGATCGTTCTTTCGCTTCTTCTTCCTTATCAAGCCGAATATGGCCCTCACGGCTACAGTGATCACGAAAGTGATGATGATGAGGCTGGCAGCATCCAGATCAGTGGCGCAGATGAGTATCACACCGGTGATGACAAACGCCACCACCGATACCAAACAACCCTGACATCCATCTAGTTCTTTATTTGCCATGATCATCTCCGTTGCATTTAATCTACCATATCAGAGGGACAATTTGTCAGAGTATGGTGGACCGCCTGTTAGTTAGTTGGTTTTTTGTAAAGTCTTTATTAAAAACCAACTATAGCATTGATAATGGAGAATATTCTTTACAATGAACTACGATACAGGGGCTTCAATGTTGATGTGGGTGAAGTGGATATAAATGAGAAGACCGACAGGATTGATGTGAATGGCAAACGGATTTATTCTCCACAATCCTATGAAGTAGATTTCATAGCATCATTGGGAAATCTGAAGTTCTACATCCAGTCTGCTCTTGATATTACATCGGAAGCAAAACGGATAAATGAGACAAAGAGCCTTTACTACATCAACGACTCTTTCAAAAAGATCATAGTGACTAGAAATGGACTTGCTCCATCGGTAGATGATAAAGGTGTGTTGACTATTGATCTTTTTGATTTCCTCAGAGATGAGAACATCCTTAATGCCTGATCTATACTACAGTTTCAAATGACAAAAAACGGGTTCTTATTCTATAATCAATAAGTACGATCCGAGGAGGGATGGCCGAGTGGACGATGGCGCCGGTCTTGAAAACCGTAGATGTCTCAATGGCATCCGTGGGTTCGAATCCCACTCCCTCCGCCATATCGTCGATAAGCGACCCGTTAATACGCTCACATAAGAGACTTCTGTTCAGGCAGGAGTCTCTTTTTTTTATACCTGAAAATGTACATATTCTGAAAGGAGAAAGACCAAATGGCATGGACTGAGGAAGAGGTCAGGGCAGTCGTCGAGAAGCAAAGATCTTTCTTCAAGACCGGCAAGACCTTAGATGTTAAATGGAGGATCGAACAGCTCAAGAAACTGAGAGCTGGCATGCTCTCCCATGAGAAAGAACTGGAAGAGGCACTGCATGCCGATCTCGGCAGGAGCGTCTCTGAAGCATACTTCTGTGATATCGGCGACGTCATCATGGAGATCAACGAGACCATCCACGGTCTCAAGAAATGGAGCAAGCCCGAGACGCATTTCAGCGGACTCGTCTGCTGGCCCAGCATCACGACTAAAGTCTATAAGATGCCTTACGGCGTCTCTCTCATCATAAGTCCCTTCAATTTCCCGTTGCTCCTGTCTCTCGGTGTCCTCGTCGCCAGCATCGCCGGCGGCAATACCGCAGTGATCAAGACCAGCTCCAAGGCAGTAGCCTGTACGGCAGCCACTCAGAAGCTCATAGCGGACATCTTCCCGCCGGAGTACTGCACTGTCATCGACGGCGGACATGACGTCGCAGATTTCTGTCTTGCACAGCGGTTCGATAAGATCTTCTACACCGGTTCCCCCAAGGTCGGCGTTCACATCATGGAATGCGCCGCCAAGAACCTCACTCCTGTCGCACTGGAACTGGGAGGCGAGACCGGCAACTGGTGTGTCGTCCGCAAGGATGCAGACATCAAAGATGCCGCCAGGAAGATCGCATTCTTCAAGATCCTCAATTCCGGTCAGGTCTGTATCGATATCAATCAGGTGGCCGTGGCCGAGGAAGTGGCCGATCAGTTCGTCGAAGAACTGAAGAAAGCCATCATCAGTCAGGTAGGGGAGGATCCCGTCAATAATCCCGAGTATCCGAAACTCGTTGCCAAGAGCGCTTACAATGCCTGTGCCAACGAAGCTGAAGAATACCGTGACCGCATCGTATTCGGAGGCAAGGGCGATCCTGAGACGTTGAAATATGCTCCGACCATCATCTATCCCGTGGGCATCGATGAGAAGATCGTGAACCACGAGCTCTTCTGTCCGCTGCTTCCCGTAGTAAGATTCAAGGATTCTGAAGTTGATCAGCTCATGTCTACGATCGCCGACCGCGAACACGGATTGTCCCTCTATGTCTTCACCAAGGACATGAAATGGGCTAAACATGTCATGAGCACTCAGCAGTACGGCGGGGGCTGTATCAATGAGGTCTGCCTCCAGCTCATGGTCAAGGGCGTGCCTTTCAACGGTACAGGCCATTCCGGCATGGGCGCCTATCACGGCGAATGGGGCTTCCGGGAATTCACACATCCTTCCACCGTCCTCAAGGGCCATTCCCATTTCAACCTGCCGCTCCGCGAACATCCTTATGACGGCGAGAAGAACAAGTATAAGATGACGGTATTACGAAAGTTCCTTAGATAGGGAGGAGTAAGAAAAGATGGGAAAGATCTACTGCAGAGTATTCCAGGGAGTCATGAAGGTAGGCAGCTACTTCATGGGCTACCGCATGCCTGAATATATCGAAGGCGCCGGATGCGTCAGACGTCTTCCCGAACTCATCAAAGGCAAGGGCATCAAGAAGGTCCTCCTGGTCACGGATAATGTCTTGGTCAAGCTCGGTCTCCCCAACGGCCTCATCGAAGCCATGGATCTGGCCGGTCTCGAGCATGCCGTATTCTCCGATCTCCAGCCTAATCCTACCGATGTGGACGTGGAAGCAGGCTTCAGAGCATTTAAGGAGAACGGGTGTGAGGCCATCATCGCTTTCGGCGGCGGTTCTCCCATGGACTGCGCCAAGGGCATCGCGGCGAAGAATGCCCATCCCGATAAGAGCGTCGTCCAGATGCAGGGCGTATTGAAGGTCCATAAGAAGATCGTTCCGTTCTGGGCTGTCCCCACCACTTCCGGCACCGGCTCTGAGACGACCGTTGCGGCCGTCATTACTGAATCCAAGACCCATCATAAGGCTTCCATCAACGATCCTTCCATCCTTCCCAAATATGCGGTCCTGGATCCTGAGCTTACGGTAGGACTGCCTCCTCATATCACTTCGACTACCGGTCTCGATGCTCTCTGCCATGCAGTTGAGAGCTATACCAATTGGACCTACTGCACGAAGCTCGAGAAGGACCTTTCCAAGAAGGCCGTCAGGCTCATCTATGACAACCTGTATAAGGCCTATTGCGACGGGACTGATATCGAAGCCAGACAGAATATGCAGCTGGCCGCATTCTATGCCGGCCGTTCATTTACCCGCGGCTGCGTCGGCTATGTCCATGCCGTCGGGCATACTTTCAGCGGTCTCTACGGAGTCCCTCACGGACTTGCCATGGGCATCATCCTGCCTCATGTCATGCGTCAGTACGGACCGGCCGTCTATAAAAGGCTCGCAGAACTGGCCGATGTATGCGATATCCAGGGCGTCGATGAACGCGAAAAAGCTATCAAGTTCATCGAATGGATCGAAGAACTGAAAGTTAAGATGAATATCCCGGCAGGTGTCGATGTCATCCAGGATGAGGACATCCCCCAGATCATAAAATGGGCCGACAAAGAAGCTAATCCTCTGTATCCTGTCCCGGTGGTCTGGAAGGAAGAAGATTTCAGGAAGCTTCTTGATACGCTGAGGAAAGCATAATGAAAAGGGACTGTTCTCACAGTCCCTTAAAAGCATAAGTTTATTGCCGTATTAGTATTAGGATTCTATCGCAACTTTGTTGCATTCATGTTCTATCGCATTCTTTACAAACATATTGAGAGACATATGCTTTTGTTCGGCATATAAAGCAGCATCTTTGTGTAATTGAGCAGGTATCCTGACCTGAAAACAGCCTTTGTATTCTTTTTCTGGTTGTTTTCCGATCTCTTTGCACATGTCCAAATAGTTGTCGATAGACTGATGGAACATTTGTTTTAATTCTTCTATGCTCGATCCATGAAAACATAAGACATCATTGATGCCAATCACTTGCCCTACAAAAATATTATCGTCATCTGAGTAGCTTATATCAGCATGGTATCCTTTGTATTCCATCATATCTGTTTTACTCCTCTTTGTATTCGCCAATATCCTTTAAAAACTGTCTTATTTTCTTGATTTGATAGATCATAAGATTGTTTCCGGGATGCGGTTCATCGAAAGCCAATACGCGCTTTGTCGAATTATGATAGAACCGTATTCCGGAACCTCTTCCGCCCTGATGCTTCGTACAATTGCACTCTCTAAGAAGCTTTTCAAGTTCTTTGACTGTGAAGTTTCGAGGTATTTCTTTTTGAAACAGTTTTTTCAGGAGGGATTCTTTATTGTTCATCTTCATTACGCCAAAGCAGTATCACTTTTCAGTTACATGTTAGCCTGCATGAAATGAATAGTCAACTGATAAAGAAAAGGGACTGTAAAGACAGTCCCTTTAATGTTCCTAGTAGATCTGGATCCTTGAATTGATGCTTATCGGCCGTTCGGCATCCCGCAGTACCAGCCCGTATCTTGCCTTGGCATAGATATTGCCTGTGATACTGAAAGGTGTGGCGCCTTTGGATCTGAGATCGTTGAATTGCTGTTCCGTCATGGAGACATCGCCTTCGATGAAGATGTCTGCCTTTGAGGGGACTTTTACCGTCCATTCATTGGAAGGGACCATCTGCATGTTCATGCCGTTCAGGTTGATCACCACATCGGACACCGTGACTTCGGCACCGTTGACGGTGGTGTTCTTGACCTGCAGCTTGACATGGAAAGTCGCGATATGTTTGGTCTGATCGAGAGTGGCGGAGTTCACGCGGTCGATATTGACGCTCTGTGATACCCAGGCAAGCGTGTTGTCGACCCGGTTCACGGAATAGATGTAATGTGCGCCAAATGCAGAGAACAACAGGATGAAGACGACACTAATGACGATGCCGCCCCATTTGGCCATGAACATCTTGAATTTTCTCTTTGAAACAACCATTCAATTCTCTCTATCAAAACAGTCGTTCTGTCAGATACGAAACAGACGTACGTTTCTTATTATACCAGTTTCGCTGCCGAAAGATATGACTTTATAAACTCTTTTTATCGGTCGGGCATTACTGCTTCTGGGTCTTGATTTCTTCGAGGATCGCAGTCAGGAGCTCTTCGGTAGTAGGTTTGGCTTCAGCGGCTGCAGCTTCTTCTTCCTTCTGCAGTTTAAGGGCTTTCTTGGCCAGTTCATCAGCTTTATTGACAGCTTTGATGATGCAGAAGAGGACGAATGCGATGACGAGGAAGTTGATGACAGTGCCGAGGAATGTGCCGAAACCGATCACGATGGCTTCGCTCTCAGCAGTCGCTTCTCTGACAGTGAGGTTCAGGGCATCGGTATTGGGCGTATTGAAGATCCATGCGATGAACGGGGTGATGATGTTGGTAACGAGGGAGGATGTGATGGCACCGAAGGCGGCACCGATGATCACACCGATGGCCATATCGATGACGTTACCGCGGGAGATGAATGCTTTGAATTCACCAAAGAATTTCTTCATTTTTTTACCCTTTCTTTTTCATTATCGAAAAGCGGCCGTATGACCGCTTTAGACTGCTTATTTCTTATTCGGGATGAGGACTTTCGTTCCGCCCATGTATGACCATAGCACTTCGGGGATGGTGACGGAGCCGTCGGGCTGCAGATGGTTCTCCAGGAATGCGATGAGCATCCTGGGAGGTGCGACCACGGTGTTGTTGAGGGTGTGGGGCAGATACATCTTGCCGTCAGCGCCTTTGACTCGCATCTTGAGTCTGCGGGACTGGGCATCACCCAGATTGGAGCAGGAACAAACTTCAAAATACTTCTGCTGTCTCGGGCTCCAGGCCTCGATGTCGCAGCTCTTGACCTTGAGATCGGCGAGGTCGCCGGAACAGCATTCCAGCTGTCGGACGGGGATGTCCATGGAGCGGAAGAGCTCAACGGAGAATCTCCACATCTTCTCATACCAGGCCATGCTGTCTTCGGGCTTGCAGACCACGATCATCTCCTGCTTCTCGAACTGGTGGATACGGTAGACTCCGCGCTCTTCGATGCCGTGGGCGCCCTTTTCTTTTCGGAAACAGGGGCTGTAACTGGTAAGGGTCTGGGGCAAAGAGGATTCGGGGATGATCTGATCGATGAACTTACCGATCATGGAATGTTCACTGGTGCCGATAAGGTAGAGATCTTCGCCTTCGATCTTATACATCATGACGTCCATATCGGTCTGGCTCATGACGCCTTCGACTACGTTGCCGTGGATCATGAAAGGCGGGATGCAGTAAGTGAAACCCTTGTTGATCATGAAGTCGCGGGCATAGGCCAGGATGGCTGAATGAAGTCTTGCGATGTCGCCCATGAGGTAATAGAAACCGTTGCCGGAGACGCGGCCGGCGGCATCCATATCGACGCCGTTGAAGGTCTCCATGATATCGGTATGATAGGGTATCTCGAAATTAGGTACTTTGGGCTCGCCGAAGCGCTGGACTTCGACGTTGAATGTATCGTCCTTGCCGATGGGGACGGATGGGTCGATGATATTGGGGATCTGCAATAAGATGGCGCGGACCTTGACTTCGAGCTCAGCTTCTTTGGCTTCGAGTTCGGCCAGTCTTGCCGCATTGGCTTCGACCTGTGCTTTGATCTTTTCGACCTCTTCAAGTTTGGAGGGGTCTGATTTAGACTGCGCCATGAGGGCGCCGATCTGCTTGGATAAGGAGTTGCGGGATGCTCTCAGGTTATTGGCTTCGACGATGGCTTCGCGGTTCTCTTTGTCGAGTGCGATGACCTCATCCACCAGCGGGAGCTTGCGGTCCTGGAATTTCTTCCTGATGTTCTCCTTAACGATCTCAGGGTTCTCTCTGACGAATTTGATATCGAGCATAGGTCTTACCGCCTTATCTTTTGGTCTGATTTTTTAACGTATTATATACCAATCTTTTGATTAAGATTAGGGGTATTTCAGGCATGGGATCCTATCTTGGAAAAGAATTCGGACCGATTTCTCCGTTTCTATGCTTCCGAGATCATATCGCGGATGGCGGCGATCGCCTCGTCGATCTCTTCCTCGGTGTTCATATGCGAGAAACTGAACCTTACGGCCCCTTTGTCGATGGTCCCCAGTGCCTTATGCATCAGAGGGGCGCAGTGGCCGCCGGTGCGTACCGATATGTCGTAGGTGTTATAGAGTTCGTCTCCGACCGTGGATGAATCGAATTCTGCCAGATTGAAGGAGACGATGGGACTGCGTACAGGCTGGGAGAAGTCGCCGTAGATCTGGATGCCTTCGATGTCTTTGATGCCGTTATAGAAGCGCCACATGAGTGACAGTTCCTTCTCGCGGATGGTATCGATGCCGACTCTTTCCAGATAATCCAGAGCGGCATTGAGGCCGGCGATGCCGTGGCTGTTGAGTGTGCCTGCTTCGAGGGCAGTGGGCATGTCAGCCGGATGGGTCTTGCTGTAGGTCTTGACGCCGCTTCCGCCGGTCTTGAGGGGACGGACCTTGAGCCCTTCCCTGACCACGATGCCGCCGGTGCCTTGGGGACCTAAAAGGCTCTTGTGTCCGGTGAAGCAGAGTACGTCGATATCCATGGCCTGGACGTCGATGGGGAAGACGCCGGCAGTCTGGGAAGCATCCACCACGAAGAGCGCTCCGTGATCGTGAGCCTTCTTACCGATTAGAGTGATGTCCAGCATGTTGCCGGTCAGGTTCGATGCGTGGGTGCAGACCACGAGTTTGGTGTTCGGTCTGAACGACTTATCGAAATCGTCGTAATCGATGAGACCTTTCTTATCGGCCTCGATGATGGTGAGTTCCACGCCCTTGGCTTCCAGTTCGTAAAGCGGGCGCAGGACGGAATTATGTTCGAGTTCGGTGGTGATGACATGGTCGCCGGGATCCAGAAGACCTTTGAGAGCGATGTTGAGGGCTTCCGTGGAGTTGCAGGTGAATGCCACATTGCAGGGGTCGGTGGAGTTGAACAGCTTTGCAAGTTTTTCACGGGTGTCGTAGAGCATGCGGGATGCGTCCAAAGATGCATCGTTGACGCCGCGTCCGGCATTGCCCATCGTCTTCATTGCTGTGACGACGGCATCGATCACTTCCTGCGGTTTATGGAAGGATGTAGCTGCATTATCCAGATAGATCATGTCATTTGCCCCCTGGTCTGTGAATCATCCTCATATTATATATCAGCAGTAGCGGTCGCGTTTTGAGTTGATCTGGCAAGGCAGCGGGACGATGTCGTAATAGACCGCATCGTGGTCTTCGATGCATTTCCTTGCCCTGTCGATATCCTCTGCTTCCAGAAGGAGCGACATACCGCATCCCAGTTCTCCCTGGATCGACCTTGGAGCAGGGGAGACTCGGCAAGGCACGTCTTCCTTATCGAAGATGCCTTTCAGTGCCATCCCCTGGGTATATGTCTCAAACAGTATGTAATAGTTCAGTCTTTCGGTCATGACGGGTCGCCTGAATCATAATGCCATACGGCCGGAGACGTTCCGGCCGTATGGGTATCTTCAGATCCTTCGCAGTAACGGTTATCCGAGGACTTCGATGAAGGCCTGGATACGGGTCCTGAGCTGTTCGGCGTCTGCATCGGTGTAATCGGTCTCGATGCCGAGTACGGGGATGCCGGCTTCCTTGAGAGCGTTCTCGACGGTGTAGCCTTCTGTGTCGTACAGACAGCAGAACTTGAGATTGACATCGATGACGCCGTCGACCTTGTATTCTTTGGCCAGACGGATGATGTCATCGATACGCTTGGTGTTGGGAGTGAAACAGGCACAGTTGATGCCCATGTAGCGGTCTGCGAGGGCGGCGTACTGACCCTCGAGAGTGGTGGCGGATTCATCGACGAGTTTCTCGAAGTAGCGGGTGCCGGTGCAGGCTTCTTCACATACGACGGCTGCGCCGCTGGTCTCGATGATGTGATGCATCTTCCAGTTAGGGATGGCCATGGGAGTGCCGGAGAGGAGGATCCTCTTGGTGCCGGCGGGGAAGACGGAAACGCCGTCCTTGACGCGCTGTTCGAGTTCGTCAGCCAGTCGGTTGACCATCTGGGCGCATCTTACGGGATCATCGAAGAATGCGATCTGCATCATGAGGAGGGCATCTTTGCCGCTGATGGGGATAGTGGATGATTTACGGGCTTCATAGACGCGGGCCAGGGCCTTGCGTTTTTCATTGATGATACGGATGGCGTCAGCCAGTTTTTCGGGTGTGATCTTGTTGCCGGTCTCTTTTTCGACGACGGCAGCGAAATCAGCGATCTCTTCAGCCCACTTTTTGACGTCCTTGGCACGTTTCATCTGAGGGATGTCCATGACATACATGGGGACATCTTTGCCCAGGATCTCCCAGGCTTTCTTCTTGCCGTCACAGGTGGTCTCACCGACGTACATATCGGCGATGCGGAAGAACGGACAGGTCTTGCCGAGACGTGCGCCGACCGAAGCTTTGATCAGCGGACAGGTGCTCTTGGGGAGGACCTTTTCACCGTCGGGGACCCAGAACTGAGAACCGCCGCAGAGACCGGTGACGATGCCGTTGGCGGCGATCACGACTTCATCGGGGACATAGACGCAGAAGGTGCCGAAGACTTTCTGGCCTTTCTTTTGAGCCTCGATGAGTTCAGCGGGGCGGATGCCGTGGATATCGGCGACGACCATATCCCAGAAGTCCATTGCCTTGGGTCGGTTCTTTTGGGAGAGATAGACATCACCGAAAGCGGTAGGGAGGACCGCGCAGAGATTGTCATGGGCCGCCAGGTCCATGCCGAGGTTTTCCCACATTTCACGATAGTTTGCCAAATCTTTTCTCCTTAATAGTTCTTTCGCAGTGGGGCGACGTGGCTTTTGATAATTAAGGTATGTTAATAAAATTCACTTGTCAATAATATAAATTAAATTTATATAAATCAGGCATGAAATAGTTGTTGACATTCCGTTTTCGTATCATTAAAATCCTACTAACATAGTATGTTAATATGCTTTGAAAGGAGAAAGATCGCCATGAAACACACCAATTGTCAGATGTGGGAGATGTGCTATATGTGCCGCAGCGGCGGTCTTTCGGACTAACACTGTATCTTCGAGCTCGAGCTCCAAGATAATGGCCGGAAGAACTGTCACCTTCGTCTTCCGGTCTTTTTTTTATCAAAAAACTAAAACGAAAATAATCAGGAGAATATAAAAATGTCAGACAGCAAGAAATACCGATTCGAGACCATCCAGCTCCATGCAGGCCAGGAACATCCCGACAGCGCATCCGATGCCAGGGCCGTTCCTATCTATGCCACCACTTCCTATGTTTTCCCCAACTGCCAGAATGCCGAGGACCGCTTTGCTCTGGCTGCCCCCGGCAACATCTACGGACGACTCACCAATTCCACTCAGGGTGTCTTTGAAGACAGGATCGCCGCTCTCGAAGGCGGTTCCGCAGGCCTCGCCGTCGCATCCGGCGCCGCCGCTATCACCTATACAATCCAGGCCCTTGCCAAAGCAGGGGAGCATATCGTTGCTCAGAACACTATCTACGGCGGTACCGTAAATCTCTTCGTCAATACTCTTCCCCAGTACGGCATCTCGACCACTCTCGTAAATGTCCATGATCTTTCCGCCGTCGAAGCTGCCATCCGTCCCAATACCAAAGCCATCTATATCGAGACTTTGGGAAATCCCAATTCCGATATCCCTGATATCGATGCGCTGGCTTCTTTAGCTCACCGTCACGGTCTTCCTCTCGTCATCGACAACACTTTCGGCACTCCTTATCTGATCCGTCCTATCGAACACGGAGCCGATATCGTGGTCCATTCCGCCACTAAGTTCATCGGCGGTCACGGCACCACTCTCGGCGGCGTCATCGTCGAGGGAGGGACTTTCGACTGGGCCGCATCCGGACGCTATCCGTGGCTCTCTGAACCAAATCCCAGCTATCACGGAGTACGATTCACTGCCGCTGCCGGCAAGGCCGCGTTCGTGACCTTCATCCGTGCCATCCTCCTCCGCGATACCGGTGCCACCATCTCGCCTTTTGCCGCATTCCTCCTGCTACAGGGCACCGAGACCCTTTCTTTGCGCCTTGAGAGACATGCCGAGAATACCAGGAAGGTCATCAGCTATCTGGTGTCCCATCCCAAAGTCGCCAAGGTCAATCATCCGTCTCTTCCCGATCATCCCGATCACGCATTATATGAAAAGTACTTCCCCAACGGCGGCGCATCCATCTTTACTTTTGAGATAAAAGGCGGGAAGGAAGAAGCCTTCCGCTTCATCGATAACCTCCACCTCTTTTCCCTTCTCGCTAACGTAGCCGATGTCAAGAGCCTCGTCATCCACCCCGCCAGCACGACTCATTCGCAGCTGACCGACGAGGCCTTGGCTGCGGCAGGCATCAGGCAGAATACCATCCGTCTCTCCATCGGCACCGAGCATATCGACGATATCATCGCCGATCTCGAGAACGGATTCGCCGCTATCTAGCATTGAAGGAGGCCTGTAAATGCCTATCAAGATACCTAACGGACTGCCTGCGCTTGAGACCCTCAGAGAAGAGAATATCTTCGTCATGGATACTGTCCGTGCGGAGACACAGGATATCCGACCGCTCAGGATCGCAGTTCTTAATCTCATGCCCACTAAGATAGACACGGAGACTCAGCTGGCCCGTCTCCTGGGGAACACCCCTCTCCAGATCGAGATGGTCCTGGTCTCCGTGGGGCACCGCCCTAAGAACACGTCTCAGGAGCATATGCAGGCTTTCTACAGACCCTTCAAAGACATCGAAAATGAGAACTTCGACGGCATGGTCATCACCGGTGCTCCCGTCGAGAAGATGGATTTTGAGGAAGTGGACTACTGGGACGAACTCTGTCATATCTTCGAATGGACCAAGTCGCATGTCTTCAGCACGCTCCATATCTGTTGGGGCGCCCAGGCCGCGCTCTATTATCATTATGGTATCGAGAAGGTCCCGATGAGCAGGAAGCTCTCCGGGATCTTTTCACATCATGTGACAGAAAAAGGCTCTGTCCTCTTCCGCGGATTCGATGATGTCTTTTTTGCTCCGCACTCCCGCTATACCACCATTTCCCGTTCACAGGTATGGGCCAACCGCAATCTGAAGGTCCTGGCCGAGAGCGATGAAGCGGGCATCTATGCGATCTCCAGCCTGGACGGCCGTCAGATCTTCATCACGGGACATTCGGAATATGATACCGAGACTCTTAAGAACGAATACCTCAGAGACGTGGACAAGGGCATCGGTCCCGATATCCCAGTAAATTACTTCCCCAGAGACGACGTGAGGCTCGCTCCCATCTGCAACTGGCGTTCCAGCGCCAATCTCATGTTCTCCAACTGGCTCAATTATTTCGTCTATCAGGAGACTCCGTTCTCTGTCAGTCAGATAATCCCTGTCGTCACGGAGATACCGGAATAGGAGGAAACAGCATGAATAAAGAATTCGGAGACGTATATAAGGCTCTTCAGGAAGGACGGTCCGCCGTCATTTCCCGCGAACTTGAAGGGCAGATATATACCCGGCTCTTCGTACCGCAGGACCGTCTCATCATCTTGGGCGGAGGGCATGTTGCACAGCCGATCTGTCATATCGCATCACTTCTTGATTTCGATGTGATAGTCGTGGATGACCGTCCGGCTTTTGCCAATCATGAACGTTTTCCTGACGCTAAGGAAGTCATCTGCGAACCATTCGCAGACGCTCTCAAAGCTATCGGCATCCGTGAGACCGATTATGTATGTGTGGTCACCCGCGGGCACCGCTATGATGCGGACTGTCTCAGGGTCATCTTCAAAGGAAACATCCCGAGTTATCTGGGCCTTATCGGTTCCAAGAGACGGGTCGGCGGCCTTTTCGATCTGCTCGAAGCGGAAGGTTATGACCGTGCCGTCATGGACCGGATCTATACTCCCATCGGCGTCCCCATCGGCGCCATCACGCCGGCTGAGATCGGCGTGTCTGTCACGGCTCAGCTGGTACAGCACAGACGTAAGAATCCGATAGCATCTGATTATGAAGGTCTTCTCGAACAGACCAATTCCGATCTCTCGGCGATAAAGTTCCTGGCCGAGAGCGATGAAAAGAAAGCACTCCTTCTGGTGCTCTCATCCACCGGTTCCACTCCCGTGCGTTCAGGTTCTCTCATGGCCATGGACTATCTGGGAAACGTCTACGGCACCATCGGTGGCGGCTGCAGCGAAGCCGGCGTCATGGCCAAGGCTAGGAAGATCATCCGGGAAGGCGGCAGCTGTGTCGTGGATATCGACATGACCAATGAAGTCGCTGAATCCGAAGGCATGGTCTGCGGCGGCACGATGCGGGTGCTGGTAGAAGCATTGTGATGACGTCCATATGGACATCTCCTTAAAGA
>JAEEGF010793425.1_pt1 | contig 14070 bp, 13 predicted proteins | sample 9134171 | NCBI WGS metagenome assembly JAEEGF01 (sample SAMN16246542, study PRJNA631951) | gut metagenome | biome: gut microbiome; feature: rumen; material: AP-attached | host: Bos | place: Iran: Karaj | collected 2018-10
TATTACTTCTCCAATGCTCTCGGTACTCTGCCTGAATACATGGAGCAGATGCTCTCCGGCTCTCCGATCATGTGCTCCGGCGGTATAGACACCGCTTCCGAGTATTGCCATGACATTATGCCTGCGTCCTTCCCGTACACCTATGAAGATATCGATGAGATCTTCGCTCTGCAGAAGACCAACTGGTGGGAGAACGCAAAGAAGTCTCTTGCGTCTGAGCATATCGCTCCGGTTGCGCTTACTGCGTACGGCTATCGTAACTTCGTAGGCAATGTCAAGGTCGAGAAGGCTGATGACCTCAAGGGCCACATCGTAAGAATGGGTCCGGCTACCATGGCACAGACATTCATGTCCGTCATAGGCGCATCCCCGACCACTTCCACCTGGTCCGACAACTACAGTCTCATTCAGAACGGCACCATCGATCTCTGCGAGGCTTCGACAGACCTGCTCTGGTCATCTTCGCTGCAGGAAGTTTCCAAGTATCTTAACCTCTCCGGTCACTTCATCACTCCGGCTATTCTTATGATGAACGATGAGTGCTTCGCACAGCTGGGCGAGTATCAGAGTCTCTACTGCGAAACGATCTCAAAGCATCTCGACGCGATGGTAGCTTCCACCGTTGACATTCAGACCGAATATGTTCAGAAGTTCAAGGATGCCGGCGTCGAGATCGTCAATACCGACAAGTCCTCGTTCGCACCTTATCTGCCTGAACTTTACAAGGCACTCGGCTTCGATCCTAACATCTATAACGAACTGCGTTCAGATATTGAAGCGGCCAAGAAGAAGTAGGATCAAAAAGTCTTCAATCAGTTAATTTCCAAACTGTTGCAGGCACAGAATAAACACTGTGCCTGCATTATAATAAAACGGAGGATTACAGCTTGTTAAGTAAACTGTTTGGACAGGATATACGCTTCAAAGATGTAATCATTAACATCCCCGAGATCATTGCGGCGATAGCGCTGATCGTTGCGGTCGGCGCAACGGGGATAAACGTGTTTACCAGATACGTGCTCAGGTTCACGTATTTCTGGTATGCGGACATAACGGTGCTGGCATTCTTCTGGCTGACGTTCATGAGCTGCGCTGCAGCTTACAGAAGAAAGATGCATTACGGAATAGACGTGATCTATTCAAGATTCAACGAGAGGGGAAAGGCGGTGTTCAACGTCGTCTTCAGGTTCATCGTGCTGGTGATCCTGACTCTCGTGTTTTACTGCGTATATCTTCTGGTCGCAAAACTGAGGGGCAAATGGCTCCCCACTATGCACTGGTCTTATCTGTATTGCTATATACCTATGATCGCGGGGTTTTTCCACATGGTCTGCTATACCGTGAAGTTCCTGGTGGAGGATATACTGAACATGCGTAAGATCCTCCGCGGACAGACAGAAAAGGAGGGGAAATAAATGAGTGCAAGTGTATTAGTTCCTCTTCTTCTCATGGTATTTCTGGCTCTGCTCAATCTTCCGATATGGCTGGCGATACTTGGGGGCTGTCTAACATGGTATCTTTATTTTGAGCCATCAGTCGCTCCGCAGATTCTTGCGCAAAAACTCGGCAGCATGTGCGAATCGAACGCGTATCTTGCCATACCTTACTTCGTAATGGCCGGAGCGTGTATGAACTACTCAGGAATATCAAGCAGGCTGATGGATCTGGCAGACGCTCTTGTAGGCCATCTGACCGGTGGTCTGGGATTGGTGAATGTACTGCTTTCGACGCTGATGGGCGGCGTATCAGGTTCGGCAGTCGCAGATGCGGCCCTTGAGACTAAGATCCTTGTCCCCGAGATGCTCAAACACGGCTATGACGAAGATTTCTCGGCAGCTGTAACCATCGGTTCCGCGCTGATAACACCGGTCATCCCGCCTGGAATGGGGCTCATAATGTTCGGCTTCATGACCAGCACATCGGTCGGCAGATTGTTTGCTGCAGGCTACGTACCGGGTCTTCTGTCCATGATCTGCCAGATGATATACGTCTACTTCTACAGCAAGAAGCATCACTACGGTGGCGGTCGTGATCACGGCACCCCGTTCCTCGAGATTATGAAGCTTCTTGGCAGGAGCATCTGGGCGCTGTTGTTGCCGTTCGGCATAATCATGGGTATACGTTTCGGCGTCATGACGGCGACTGAAGCAGGTGCGCTCTGCGTCTGGTACTCGCTTTTAGTGGGCATAGTGATCTATCACGAGTTTAGAATGAAAGACTTTCTTCCCGTAATGAAGGAATCGGTGCTAGGCGTCGGTACGGTGATGATACTTGTCTGCTCCGCGTCATGTCTGTCGTATTTCCTCACATATGAAGGTCTGGTGCTCCGTTTCAAGGACTGGATACTCGCGCAGGAGATGTCAAAAGCCGGTTTCCTGATCATGACTTGTTTGGTGCTTCTTGTGATAGGTATGTTCATAGAAGGCAGTCCGTCGATGATCATTCTTTCGCCTTTGCTTACACCAATTGCGGTAGCTATGGGCATAGACCCTGTACATTACGGTATTATTTTCAACTTTGCTGTAGGCATAGGAAATATGACACCGCCTTTCGGCCTCGTACTTTATCAGGTATCGGGCCTAATGGGTATACCGCTGGTACGTTTAAGCAAGAAGGTTCTTCCGTTCTGTGCTATAATGATAGGGATATTGTTCTTGTTATGCTTCATTCCCAAGGTAGTATTGTTCCTGCCTAACCTCATCTACGGATAAACGAAGAAGGACAAAGGAAAAAACAAGATGGCTGAATATTATGAGACGGCTCACAAGACGCTTGCAGTACGCATTGCTGACCGTCTGAGATCTGAGATCCTAAGCAAGAAGATAGACACAGGAACCCGCATAACCGCAAAGGAGATCGCCGATCAATGGAACACCAGCCAGGTGCCCGTGCGCGAGGCTTTCAGCATTCTTGCAGGTGAAGGTCTTCTGGAGATCAATCCGTACCGCGGAGCGATCGTAAAGACTATGAGCCAGGAGAGCATAGATGAGATTAATGATATCGTCGGCGCTATGGAAGTGCTGTTGTGTCTGCGTTGTCTCAAGATAGGCTATTCGGAAGAGCTGATTAATAATCTTGTTTCCATAAACCGTGAACTGGAGGAGTTTGCAGTACGTCTGCCCGATGACAACGATTTCTGGCTGGGTGAACCCTCGGAAGAAGATATAAAAAACGCCGTTATAAGGGTCGAGACCAACATCAGGTTCCATCGCGCAATGTACTCTATCGACAAAGGCTCGGAAATATACAGATTGTACGAGATCTATGTCGCAAGGCTCGAGGCTGTGCGTCATTATTACGCGATGCCTAAAAAGCGTGTTATCGAGACTGTTCAGGAGCATTACATGCTGATAGATGCGATTAAGGCTAACGACCCTGCTGAGCTCGAAAGGGTAATGAATCTGCACAGCCAGAATTCCAGGATAAGGTTTGCGATTTACAAGGGCAGCAAGGTCTAATCATTACGGAGGTGTTAACTGAAAATGAAAAAGACAGTTGTCGTGACCGGAGCCACTACGAGCACCGGTATCGCTGTGGCAGAAAAGTTCGCTTCGGAAGGCTGGGACGTCGTGATAACCAGCCGCGACGGCGAAAAGGCCGCGAAGGTCGCTTCTGATATAGCTTCGCGCTTCGGCGTATGGGGCGCAGGCTACGGGCTCGAGGTCTGCAACGAGCCGCAGATGATCGCGATGTTCGATGAGCTCAAGGCAGGCGGGCATCTGGTGACCGACATCGTCCTTGTCGCCGCGAACCTGGCGAACGGCAAGCCCGGTATGTTCGATATCGATTACGAAGACTGGATCAAGGTCATCGATACCAATATCGGCTGGAACTTCCAGTTCAGCCGCAACGCCGCAAAGCATATGATAGAGGCGGGCGGCGGCCATATAGTCGCCATAGGCTCCGTAACGGGCGTCAGGGCGATCAAGGGCCGGACTCCTTATATCGCTTCCAAGGGAGGGCTCCACGCGCTCATAAGAGCTCTGGCTGTCGAGCTTGCGAAGTACAACATAAGGGCCAATACCATAATCGCCGGCGGCATCAAGACCGAGAGGTATCTCGCCAATCCCGCTCTTAAAAATTCCCCTCACAACATGATACCCATGCACGAAAAGAACGTCGCGGACGGGGCGGATATCGCCAATGCCGCGTTCTTCCTCTGCTCCGACGCTTCGGCCTTCACGACCGGTTCCCAGCTCATGGTGGACGGCGGCGCTCTCGCCCAGCTCGTTTACGAAGAGGACGCGCTCAACCCCTACAGCTTCAAATAATAGGCTTCAGGAGGAAGTATGGCAATTACGATAAGAGACCTTAAGGTCTTTGTCACCGCGCCTGAAAAGAACCAGAACCTCGTTGTCGTGAAGCTCGAGACCAGCGAGCCCGGGCTTTACGGTATCGGATGCGCATCGTTTGCCTACAGGTCCGAAGCGGTGTGCGGGACGCTTGAAAAGCACCTCAAACCGCTGATAGTTGGGCGCGACGTCATGCCTGTCAGGGACCTCTGGCAGCTCATGATGGTCAACGGATACTGGCGCAACGGGCCGGTCCTGAACAACGCGGTCTCAGGCGTCGACATGGCGCTCTGGGATATCCGCGGCAAGATAATGGACCAGCCGCTCTACAACCTGCTCGGAGGCAAGTGCCGCGACTACGTGACTCCCTACAGGCATTGCAACGCCAAGTCGAAAGAGGAGATCTTCGACATCGTCGACGAAATGCTCGCTCAGGGCTTTAAGTACATCAGGTCAAACTACACCTCGTACGACGGGCCCAGTGACAGCAACGATTATCTGTGCCTTCGCAACGACTGCAAGATCTACGACTCCCGGGCTTACGTCAACAACGCCGCTGACCTTCACGAATCGCTGAGAGCAAGATACGGCAATAAGATCGAGCTGATGACCGACGTGCACGAGCGCATAGACCCGCCCGACGTCATCTATCTGGCAAAGAGGCTGGAACCGGTCAACATGTATTTCATTGAAGACCCCGTGTCGCCCGAGAACTGGGAGTGGCTGAGAAACTGGCGGTCGTGCTGCGCGACCCCGATCGCTCTGGGCGAGCTCTTCGTGAGCCCTCAGGACTATATGCCGCTCGTAAAGGACAGGCTGATCGACTTCCTGCGCATACATCCGAGCATGGTCGGAGGCATCACCGGATCCATGAAGGCCGCGGCGGTCTGCGAGCCCTTCGGCATACGCACCGCGTTCCACGGTCCGCTCGACGCTTCGCCTGTAAGCATGGCAGCCAGCGTCCACATGGATCTCGCTCTGCCCAACTTCGGCATACAGGAGTTCTACGAGATCACCGAAAGAATGTACGAGATCTTCCCTGGCGCGCCTTACGTAAAGGACGGCAAGTTACTTCTCGCAAACGACGGGCCCGGCCTGGGCGTGGATTTCGACGAGAAGGCCGCCGCCAAGTACCCGCCGTACGAAGGCCGTACCGGCTGGACCGAGATGCGCTTTCCTGACGGAAGCCTTCACACCCCTTAATACCGACAATGATCTTCTTCATCGTTTCTCTTCCTAAATATCTTTAAGGAAACGGAGAGCCCTTAGGACTCTCCGTTTTCTATTGCCGTATTATGTTTGTTCGTTGAGGTTTGGCGCTACCACTCGACCGGCTTCATGCCGTTCTTCTCGAGGAAGGCGTTGCATTTTGAAAAGTGCCTGCAGCCGAAGAAGCCGTTGTAGGCCGACAGCGGGCTGGGGTGGGGCGCTTCGAGCACAAGGTGGCGCTGGTTCGTTATTAGCGCCTTCTTGGCGCGGGCGTTGGCTCCCCAGAGCATGAAGACTATAGGCTGCTCGCGGCAGTTGAGAAGCTCTATGACGCGGTCGGTGAACTGCTCCCAGCCCTTGCCTTTGTGGGAATTCGCCTGGTGTGCCCGCACGGTGAGCACGGTATTGAGCAGCAGCACTCCCTGGTCTGCCCAGCGCACGAGGTAGCCGTCTTTGGGTATGGGCGCGCCGACGTCGCTGTGTATCTCTTTATAGATGTTCACAAGCGAGGGCGGCACTTCTACTCCGGGCTTTACGGAAAAGCACATTCCGTGCGCCTGGCCGGGCTCATGGTAGGGGTCCTGCCCGAGTATGACTACCTTGACGTCTTTGTAGGCGGTGTGCTTGAGCGCGTTGAAGATGTCATACATGCCCGGGTAAATGACCCGGGTCGAGTATTCAGATTTCAGGAATTCGCGCAGCTTGAGGTAATAGTCTTTCTTGAACTCTTCCGCGAGCAGCGCGTCCCAGTCGTTTCCTATGTTGACCATCAGATGTTTCCGAAGATGAACTCCTTGAGGTCAGCCATGACCTCTTCCTTGCCGATCTCGTTGAGTATCTCGTGGCGCATTCCGTCGTAGAGCTTGAGCTCGGCCTTGCAGCCCTTGGCCTTAAGCCCTTCGGCGACTTCCCTGGGGCCTGCGCCGTAGGCGCCGACCGGGTCCTCGGATCCTGCCACTACCAGTATCGGAAGCTCCTTCGAGATGGAAGCGTACCATTCGGGGGTGTTGATGTGGATGACGAGCTCCATCAGTTCCTGATAACCGGATGTGGTGAAGGTGAAGCCGCACATCGGGTCTGCCTCGTACGCGTCGACGATGGCGCGGTCGTGGGTGAGCCAGTCGTAGCTGCTCTTGGCGTCGGGTATGCGCTTGAGGTAGCTGCCGAAGGCGGTGTTGGTCAGTATCGCGGACTTATGGTAATCGCCCTTGAACTTTCTTATGATCTTGGTCATCGCAAGGCCTGCGCCCGCAGCGGAGTTCTTGCCTGCGGTGCCCATGATTATCGCCGCGGCCAGGCCTTCCTGATGCTTCTCGAGGTAGGCTCTGTTGAGGAATGAGCCCATGCTGTGGCCCATCATCACGTAGGGCACGCCTGGATATTCCTGCTGCATCATGCCGCGCAGGGTGTGGATGTCTTCGACCACGTTCTCCCAGCCGTCCTTCTTTCCGAAATAGCCGTAATCCTTTGGCTCGGCGGTGAAGCCGTGGCCGATGTGGTCTTCGCCGCAGACCAGCACGCCGAAACCGTTCAGATATTCGGCAAACGCTCCGTAGCGGGAGATGTGATCGCACATCCCGTGGATGATCTGCAGTACGCATACAGGCTGAGATTCGGGCTTCCAGACCTCGTAATGGATGGTGCTGCGCCCGTCAGCGCTCTTGTAAGAAGCTTCTGTTTTCATCGTTGATCCCCTCTATATGATTCAAAAAGATGATAAAAAAACAAATCGGGAAAGCTGATGGATGCTTCTTCAAGAGGGTGAACATCCGAAGCTTTCCCTATCATTATATCATAACGTAATTGTGTATTCTATTGCCCTGTGCAGAGGTGATAGTAGCGGCCCTTCTGCGCCATGAGGTCGTCGTGGTCGCCGCGCTCTATGATGCGGCCGTTCTCGAGCACCATGATGGCGTTGGAGTTCTGTACCGTCGAGAGCCTGTGGGCTATGACAAAGGTCGTGCGGCCGCCCATGAGGTTGTCCATGCTGCTCTGGATGAGGGTCTCGGTGCGGGTGTCGACCGAGCTCGTGGCCTCGTCGAGTATCATGACCGGCGGGTTCTTGACCGCGCAGCGGGCTATCGACAGCAGCTGGCACTGCCCCTGCGAGAGCTGGCTGCCGGTGCCTGAGATCACGGTGTCGTAGCCCTGCGGCAGCTTGAGTATGAACTCTTCTGCGTTCGCGAGCCTCGCCGCCCTGAAGATCTCCTCCTCGGTGGCGTCGAGCCTGCCGTAGCGTATGTTGTCGCGTATGGTTCCCGTGAACAGGTTGACGTCCTGAAGAACCATTCCAAGCGCTCTGCGCAGATCGGATTTCTTTATATCCATGACGTCTATGCCGTCGATGAGTATGGTGCCGTCCTGGATGTCGTAGAACCTGTTGATGAGGTTCGTGATCGTGGTCTTTCCGGCTCCCGTGGAACCGACGAAAGCTATCTTCTGGCCGGGCTTCGCGTAGAGGCTTATGTCGTAGAGTATCTGCTTTCCGGGAACGTAAGAGAAGTCGACCATGTTCATCTTTATGTCGCCCCTCTGCTTTACGTAGCGGAAGCCGTCCCCCTCGGGGACCTTCCACGCCCAGGTGCCCGTGCGCTCTTCGCATTCGGCAGCGACTTCGCCGTCCTTTTCGACCGTGCGCACCAGCGTCACCTTGCCGTTGTCGACTTCGGGCTCCTCGTCTATGAGGGCGAAGACCCTGCGGGCTCCCGCGAGAGCCATGACTACGGCGTTGATCTGCTGGGCGATGTTAGCGACCGGCATGTTGAAGCTGCGCGCGAGGGTGAGGAACGACGCGATGCCGCCGAGGGTGAGGGCGGAGCCTTCGCGCAGGGCGATGGAGCCGCCGATTATGGCGAGCACTATGTACATGATGCTTCCCATGTTGCCCATGATGGGCTGGAGCACGTTAGCGAAGATATTGGCCTTGGTTCCCGTGACCCTGACCTTGCCGTTGTAGCCCGCGAAGTCTTCCTTGGCTTCGTCCTCGTGGCAGAAGACCTTGACGACCTTCTGGCCGCTCATCATCTCCTCGATGAAGCCGTTCATCTCGCCTATGGCCTTCTGGCGTATCGTGAAATACTTCGCCGACTGCCCGCCTATGGTAAGGGTTATGAGGTACATGAACACAGCCGCGCCTATCTCCACGAGGGTGAGGGCAGGGCTGATCGAGATCATGGCGATAAGTATCGCGACTATCGTCACCAGCGACGAGAGCACCTGCGGGATGCTCTGCGAGAGCAGCTGGCGCATGTTGTCGGTGTCGTTGGTGTAGTGCGACATCACGTCGCCGTAGCTGTTGCTGTCGAAGTAGGAGACGGGCAGGCTCTGCATGTGGTCGAACATCTCGCAGCGTATGCTGTTGAGCACTCCGTGCGAGACCCTTACCAGCAGCAGATTGTAACAGAGGTTGGTGACAATGCCGACGACGTAGACCGCTCCCATGAAGCATATCATCCTGATGAGGCCCGAAAGATCGGGTGAAGCTTCGAGCAGCAGGGGCTCGATGTAGTCGTCTATCAGGGTCCTGAGGAACAGCGAAGAGACGACGCTTATGAGCGAGGAGACGAGCATCAGGCACATGGCCGTGACGAACCTGCCCATGTAGCCGCGGTTTATGTAGCTGATGAGCCTCTTTATGGTGGGGACGGCGTCTTTATCTATGCGTATGCCGCCCGCGGTGGCGCCTCTCGCGCCGGGGCCATGGCCGCCCTGAGGGGGATCACTCTTTTGACGGGGCATCGAAGTCACCTCCCTTGTTCTGTGATTCATAGACCTCGCGGTAGATCGCGTTGCCTGCGAGCAGCTCCTCGTGGGTGCCGAGGCCGTTGATCATGCCGTTGTCTATTACTATGATGCGGTCCGCGTCCCTGACGGACGAGATGCGCTGAGCTATGATTATCTTGGTGGTCTCGGGCATGTACTGCCTGAGGCCTTCCCTTATGCTGCGCTCGGTCGCGGTGTCGACCGCGCTGGTGGAATCGTCGAGTATCAGTATCTTGGGCTGTCCGATGAGGGCGCGGGCTATGCAGAGCCTCTGGCGCTGGCCGCCCGAAACGTTTGTACCGCCTTGCTCTATCTCGGCGCCGTAGCCGCCGGGCATGTTCATGATGAAGCTGTCGGCCTGGGCTATCTCACAGGCGCGCTTCATCTCTTCGGGGCTCGCGTCTTCCTTGCCCCAGCGCAGGTTGCTCTCGACGGTTCCTGTGAACAGTACGTTCTTCTGCAGCACCATGGCTACGCTGCCGCGCAGCGAATCGAGGGCTATCTCCCTGACGTCGGTACCGCCCACCTTGACCACGCCGGACCTGACGTCGTAGAGGCGCGGTATGAGCTGCACCAGGCTGCTCTTTCCGCTGCCTGTGCCGCCGATGACGCCTATGGTCTCTCCCGACTTTATATGCAGGTTTATCCCGCTGAGGCAGTCCTTTGAATCGCCGTATCCGAAGCTGACATCCTCGAAATCTACCGAGCCGTCGGCGACCTCAAACAGGGGCGAGGCGCAGTCCGTGATGTCGGGCTTTTCGTCCAGAACTTCGACTATGCGCTTTGCGGCGGCTGAGGCTATCGTGAGCATGAGTATGACCATGGAGAACATCATCAGGCTCATGAGTATCTGCATAATATAGGTTATGAAGCTCATCAGCTCGCCGGTGGTCATGGAGCCGCGGATTATGAGTTTCGCGCCAAGCCATGAGATCAGCAGGTTGCAGCCGTACATGCATATCTGCATCAGGGGCTGCATGAAGGCCATGGTGGTCTCCGCGCTCACGCTGGTCTTATAGACGTTGCCGGAGGCTTCCCTGAACTTGTCTTTTTCGTGTTCCTCACGCACGAAGGCCTTGACGACCCTTATGCCGCGCAGGTTCTCCTGCACCACGTTGTTGAGCTTGTCGTAGAGCTTGAACATGCGCTCGAACATCGGCATGGCTTTGGTCATCATGACGTAGAGGCCTACCGCAAGGAAGGGCAGGGTGATGAAGAATACGAAGGCCAACCTGTTGTTGATGCGGAATGCCATGATCATAGCGAAGATGAGCATGGACGGGGCGCGGAACATCATGCGGGTCATCATCATGTATGCCATCTGGACGTTGGTGACGTCTGTTGTCATGCGGGTGACCAGTCCCGCGGTCGAGAACTTGTCGATGTTGGCGAACGAAAAGCTCTGTATTTTTTCATACATGTCGTGCCTGAGATTGCTCGCGTAGCCCACGGAGGCGGTCGCGGCGAAGCCGGCGCCGAGCATTCCGCAGAGCAGCGAGATGGCCACGAGTATAAGCATCTTCGCGCCTATCGTCCTTATGGCGTTCATGTCCCCGGCCTTGATGCCGAGGTCGATGAGATCGGCCATATGATAGGGTATGAGCACTTCCATAACGGCTTCCCCGACCATGAAGATCGGGGTCAGTACCGTGGGAAGGGCGTACTCCCTTATCGACCCGGATAGTTTTTTAAGCATATATTTTTATTTACCTTTCAGGAAATCTGGTGTAAAATAGCTTGTACTATTTTACAGTCGCTTGCTTTGTTGTGCAATGAAAAAACTGTGAAATTTTACGTTCATACTATATTTCCGGAGGGATTAGGATCAATTGTTTTTTAAGAAAGTACTGACTATCGTCATCGCGCTTGCGATGATCGTATCACTGTGCGCTTGCGCGGCAAAGACAAAGGCTGAACAGCAGCCCGAGGCGCCCGCGCAGACCGCGCCGGCTCAGGAGGCTGACGGCCCGTCGGAAGGGGAACCGGCGCAGGCTGCGGCCATTACAGTATTTGCTCCGGAGAGCTCCGTGCTCTTCGTCATGAGCGCTGTCGACCAGTATTCCAAGCAGAGGCCGTCCATGACCGTGAGCGTCGGCTTTGACAGCTCCACCGTTAATACCGAGAAGGTCATCTCCGGCTACAGATGCGACCTGCTCATAGTCGACGACCCGAAGATCATCGACTTCATCGACATCAGCAGCGGAAAGGACGGCAACCCGTACGACCTCGATCTCGCGGCGTCCGATACCCGCACAGACATCTGCACTTATACCGATGAGCAGTCCGGCGAGACCATAGAGTTCAGCATGGTGATGCTCAAGCAGACCGGCGCTCCCTATGAGGTCCAGCAGTTCATGAAGTTCATGCTCGACTGCGGCGAGGACGTATACGACGAGTACGGCTACGCAAAAGCCGAATAGAAGGTGAAGCTGTCAAATGGATAAAGTCATTACCATAGCAAGAGAATACGGAAGCGGCGGAAGAGAGATAGGTCTCAAGCTGTCCGAGGCTCTGGGAATTCCTTTCTACGACAAGGAACTGCTCAAGCTCGTCGCAGAAGACGGAGGCCTGCACGAAGACTTTATAGCCGCCAACGAGGAGAAGGCTCCGCGCATCATGGCGCCTACATTCGGCAGGGCTATGATCGACACCTTCTACCAGCCTTCGCTCTCAGATACGATATTTATCGAGCAGACCCGCGTCATCCGCCAGCTGGCGGAGCAGGGACCCTGCGTCATAGTCGGTCGCTGCGCCGACTACGTGCTCAAGAACACCGCTTTCAAGGTCTTCGTCCACGCGGGAATGGATTTCAAGATCGCGCGCAAGCACCTCGTGGCTCCCGAAAAGGCAGACCTTTCCGACGAAGAGATGGCGAAGTACATCAACGACGTCGAAAAGCGCCGCCGCAGGTTCTACGAGCATTACACAGGCTACAGAAAGGGCCTCGCCGAGAATTACGACCTCTGCATCAAAACAGACAAGGTCGGCGTCGACGGCGCGGTGAAGCTGATAATCTCAGCTGTAGGTGAATGATATGTTCCAGGCGGTATTGGCTAATCTCGGAAACATAATAATCGGCGCTCTCGTCGCGGCCGCGGCCCTCATAGCGCTGCTGGTGATGGCCAACAAGAACGGCGGAAAGCTCACCACCTGCACGGGCAACTGCCAGTGCTGCGCGTCCTTCAGGAACTGCGCTGACGCGCCTTCTTCGCTCGACAGCGACGAGGCGAGGGCGGCTGTCAAAGCGGCGGCAGAAGGCTCCGGAAAGAATTGAGCGGATAAAAAAATAGTGATGATATTGTCAGTCCTTTTATGTTAAAATATTACGAAGGACTGACATTTTTATGTCACATCTAATAGACCATAATTAAGGAGACAAAAATGGGTACTGTTGCAAATCTATTAAAGGATGTTCCCGTTCCCAGGATGCTGCCCATCGAACAGACCTTCGATGACACTCACATTCCTGTAGAAGAGATCCCCGCAGTCGTAAGGGCGGAGATGGAAAGGGATAAGATCAAGGCTCGCTTTAAGCCCGGCATGCGCGTAAGCATCACGGCAGGCAGCCGCGGCATCAACAACATCGCTCTCATTATCAAGAGCATCGTTGATGTACTCAAAGACTGGGGCTGCGACCCCTTCATCGTTCCGGCCATGGGTTCCCACGGCGGAGCTACCCCCGAGGGCCAGGCCCAGATGATCGCCGGCTACGGCGTCACCGAAGAGGCCATGGGCTGCCCGATCATCTCTTCCATGGAGACCGTAGTCTGCGGTTACCATGAACTCGGCGGAGAGGTCCGCATGGACAAGCACGCCTATGAATCCGACGCGATAGTACTCGTCAACAGGATAAAGACCCACACCGCCTTCAGAGGCCCGTACGAGAGCGGCCTCATGAAGATGATGGCGATAGGCCTCGGCAAGCAGCCCGGCGCCCAGATCGTCCACCAGGAAGGCTTCAAGGAAGCCCACATCCTCATCCCGCGCTACGGCAAGGTCATCCTCCACAACAGCCCGGTAGCCTTCGGCATGGGCATCATCGAGAACGCCTACGACCAGACCATGGAACTCCACGCTCTCGACAAGGACGAGATCGAAGAGGAAGAGCCCAAGCTCCTCGCTCATTCCAGACCTTATATGCCCAAGCTGCTCTTTGACAGCTGCGACGTCCTCATCGTCGACAAGATCGGTAAGGACATCAGCGGAGACGGCATGGACCCGAACGTCACCGGAAGGTTCGCCGTTCCCTACGCCAGCGGCGGCATCGACGCGCAGCGCGTAGCGGTTCTCGACCTCACCGACGGAACCCACGGCAACGCCTGCGGCTGCGGCCTCGCGGACGTCACCACCAGGAGGCTCTTCGAGAAGATGGACTTCGAAGCCACCTATCCGAACACCATCACCAACACCGTTACCGGCGAGATGAAGATCCCCATGGTAATGGATACCGACAAGCTCGCGGTCCAGCTCTGCCTCAAGACATGCAACTACATCGACAGGGCCAACCCCAGGGTCATCCGCATCAAAGATTCCAACCACGTCAAGCACATCATGATCTCTGAGGCTATGCTTGAAGAGGCTAAGAATACTCCGGGCGTCACCGTTCTCGGCGAGCCGGAACCGATGAAGTTCAACGATCAGGATAACTTTTTCTAGGAGGTCTTGTTTACAAATGAAAAGAGCAATGATGATCAACCCGGCCGATAACGTCGTAGTTGCGGCCGATGCCATCAGCAAGGGTGAAGAAGTCTACTATGACGTAAACGGCGAGCGCGTCGTGCTCACAGCAACTACCGACGTTCCCGTA
>JAEEGF012322255.1_pt1 | contig 14067 bp, 19 predicted proteins | sample 9134171 | NCBI WGS metagenome assembly JAEEGF01 (sample SAMN16246542, study PRJNA631951) | gut metagenome | biome: gut microbiome; feature: rumen; material: AP-attached | host: Bos | place: Iran: Karaj | collected 2018-10
ACACTAGCGAGACGGGCATATTGCGCTTTAATGAGATCCGTCGGTTGATGACGGACTGTTCCCAGAAGATGCTCTCGCAGACGCTGAAGAATCTGGAGCAGAGTCACCTTGTTCATCGTGAGGTCTATCCGGAGGTTCCTCCCCGAGTGGAGTATTCCCTCACAGAGACAGGCAAATCGCTGATGCCAGCACTTACGGCTCTGATAGCCTGGGGCAAAGAGCATTTCAATGAAGTGGTAACAGATTAACTTTTTGGCAACAATAGTATTTTCACGAACATAGTATTGGTTAGAATGGAAGAAATAGAAAAGATTATCAGCGAGATGTCGATGAAGGATGCGAAGGTGCTATGCCGTGAAGTGATGTCTATCAACGACACAATGGATGTGTTGCGCAGCAAATGGGTAGTGGAGATTCTTTCCGCCATTCTTTACGGCAGTACGCGCTTCAAGGCCATTCAAGCAGACGTTCACGGTATCAGCGAGAAGGTACTGACAGAACGGCTCCGACAGATGGCTGACAATCATCTGATAGAAAGAACTGAATGCTACGGCTATCCTCCTCGTGTGGAATACCGGGTAACGGAGCACGGCAAGCGGCTCTATGCCATAATATATCGAATGACGGAATGGGGCATGGAGCATCGGAGGCTGATGCTGGGATAAATCTCACTTACCTGGAGGTAAGTAACGATGGTGGTCAGTGAAATTCATCGTACCTTTGCACCGTCAAAACAGAAGAAAGGTAATAGTAATGCATTTCACAGATCCCGTTTATCGCAATCCCTACTGGCCCACATGGCCGCTTATCCAGATAACGCAGGGCTGCACACATAACAGTTGCAAGTTCTGCACGATGTATAAGGAAGTGCCCTTCCGTATGCAGCCTATGGAATGGCTGGAAGAGGACTTGAAGGAACTTCAGGCGATGGAGCCTCATGCCAAGACCATCCAGTTGCTCTCGGCAAACCCGCTGGCTCTCTCGTTCGACAGACTGATGCCACGGCTCGAACTTATCCGTAAGTATCTGCCCGAACTGGAGCACATGTACACCGCCACGCGTGTTTCTGACATCAAGAACAAGACCGTTGAGCAACTTCGCAAGCTGAAAGCTATTGGCGTGAACGAAATATCGCTTGGCGTGGAGAGTGGTGATGACTGGACCTTGAAGCGCATCAACAAGGGCTACACCTCTGAGGACATCTTAGAGCAATGCCATAAGCTGGAAGAGGCAGGCATCCAGTATTGGGTGACTTTCCTCAATGGTGTGGCTGGTCGTGAGCATAGTCAAGAACATGCTGTTAATTCTGCCAAAGTTTTTAACCAACTTAAACCCATGTTAGTCGGTACGGGCGGTTTGACGCTCTTCCCCGGCACTCCGCTTCTGGAGGAAGCAGAGCGTGGCGAGTTCACGCCATTGACGGAGAAGGAGATGCTTGAAGAACTGCGCACATTCGTTGAAAACCTCACCTGCGACTGCAAATTCATCACCCATCACACGATAGCGGCCAACCTCAGCGGCCCCGGTTTCCTTAAGAGGAAACCACAGATATTATCTACCCTGGACAACATCATCCAGCATGGCGACATGGATGCACTCGAAGCTATCAGAACAAACAAACGTACATTATAAATAATAAATAAGGAGAAAGACATTATGGAATTCAAAGAAGTAGTCAACAAGCGTCACTCAGTTAGAAATTTTAAGTCAGACGAGATTCCCGTCACGGTACTGCAGGACATCGTGCGCACGGCTCAGCGTTCACCGTCATGGGAGAACAGCCAGCCTTGGAACGTGTATATCGCCACAGGTGAAACCCTGAAGAAAATCAAGGAAATCTGGGTTGGAAAATATAAGGAAAAGGTCAAGGGTTCGCCCGACATGCCAACAGGTCACCGCACCAACTTCTCAGAACGTAGTCAGCAGAACATGAAAGACTTCATGGGCGCTGTGGCAGAATACTCTGGTGATCCTGAAATCAAACATTTCCTGAAGATGAACGAGGTGCTTTTCAATGCTCCGGCATTGGTGTACCTCACACTTGGAAAGGGACATACGGGCTGGCCTATATATGATCTTGGCGGCTTCGGTCTGGCACTGATGCTTGCTGCCAAGGATCAGGGCATAGACTCCATTCCTGCCTACGAGATTGTCAAGTTCCCCGCAGAACTGCGTCCACTTCTCTCTGTCCCGGAAGATGAAGAGATTATCATGGGCATCGCGCTTGGCTATGCAGCCGAAGACAGTATCAACGATTTTAGTTCCAGCCGTCTTCCGTTGGAGGAAGTGCTGACCATCAAGCAGTAAGGAGGACAGACAACATGCATTTTTCAAGCGGAATCAACTGCCCTCCATACGAATCGGCTGACGGGTACTTGCAGACTACTGAAGGGTGCTCTCACAACCACTGCCTTTTCTGTACTTACTTCAAGGACAAGAAATTCAAGAAATCGCCCATCGAGCAGATAGAGGCCGACATCAAGGAGATACCCCAGTATTTCGGGGCACCCAAGCGGATATTCCTTCAAGGAGCCGACGGCTTTGCTGCTGACTATGACGTGCTGATGAAAACGGCAGAGCTGCTACACAAATACGTACCGTCTGTAGAGACCATCGGAGGCTATGCCCGCATCGACAACTTCTACGACAAGACCGAAGAGCAACTTCGCAACATGGCTGCTGTAGGCTACTCCAATCCTTACATCGGTGTGGAGTCAGGCGACGATGTGGTGTTGAAGCGTATCAACAAAGGCTATACGGCAGCACAGGCCCGTGAACAGTTGGAGAAGATTGATGCCTCAGGGCTTCCCTACGTCGTCAATTTCCTCAATGGTGCTGGCGGTCACGGTTACGGACTGACCAATGCCCAGCGGACGGCTGTACTCTACGATGGACTGCACATGACGATGGTAAACACATCGATGCTGACCGTTGTGCCTGGCACACCTCTGTATCGCGCTATGGAGAAAGGACTGTACACAGAATCGACAGAGAAGGAAAAACTGGAGGAAATACACGAGTTGGTGCGCTGCCTGAACAACGACACTATCTTCATGAACGAACACGCCTCCAATTTGTTCCATGTCCAGTGCCGTCTGCCAGAGGCGAAGGAGGAACTGCTGGCATACATTCAGAAGTTCATGGAGAACAGCGATGAGAAAGAGTTGCGCCAGTATCGTGAACGGGTGACGAGGGCATTCAGATAACGGCAACATACAATAATCACGGCTGAAATCACGTTTATAGGATATGACAAAAGCATTATTTATCAACGGAAGTCCGCGTAAGAACGGCAATACGGCACAACTGCTGAAGCGTGCCATGGAAGGTGCCCGCGAGGCTGGTGCCGAGGTGGAACTGGTGAATCTCTACGACCGCAATCTGAATTACAAGGGATGCATGAGTTGTTTTGCCTGCAAGATCAAGGGAGGTAAAAAGGGAGTATGCTCTTTCAAGGACGACCTTCAGCCCATACTCCAGAAAGCTGTCGAGGCAGACGTGCTGGTGTGCGGCTCGCCCAACTATTGCGGCTACCCATCTGCCGCCCTTCGTGCCTTTATGGAGCGCATGGAGTTTCCTGCCGTCAACTACTCCGACTACTCCAAGCCTGTCGTGCTGAAGCGCATCTGCTCTGCTACCATCTATACGATGAACTGCCCTAATGAGGAGGTTTATCGACAGATGAACTATCCTATACTCATGGATACTTCCGCCCAGCAACTCAGTGTATTCGGCTCCACGGAGATACTGTGTTCATACGATACCTATCAGTTCACCAATTACGAACGCTATGACGCTGCCACGTTCAGTGAGGCTCATAAGGCTGAGGTTCGCAACACTCAGTTCCTCATCGACCTCGAAAAGGCCTATGAGTTAGGCAAACGGCTGGTTAAAGATGCATCTGCCAAGCAATAAATCACTATTTCTAAATATTATTGATGAAACACCTGACAAGCATACAGTATATAGAACAGACTATAGCAGAAAACTTTCTGTGTCTATTCTATATCAAGGCTCCAGATTGTGGAGTCTGCAATGTCATGCTTGATAAGGTGGAGAAAGTGACTGATGATTTCCCCTCTCTTTGTTCCTTCTATACTGATATTATCGAAGAACCATTGATAGCGAGTCATTTCCTAGTCTATTCGGGGCCAACTGTATTGCTGTTGATGGATGGAAAAGAAGTCTATCGTGGATCTCAGTTCATCGACTTGGAAGAATTGAGATATAACATTAACCACTACATAGAACTACTCGGCCAATGACAGACTATGACACAATATGGCGACAACAAGACGAGATTAGGACGGTGGTGGATGCTGCTATTGGGTGTGGTATCTGGGACATCCGCTATAACAGTAAGCGTGAGGCCATCGAACTTGAACTGGCTACCCACCTCGACGAAGATGCTGTGAGTGATCTTTGCTGCCAGTTCTCTTTGTCCTGTGACTATGATGGTGAAGGAACGAGGGGTACAAAGTTTGTCTTTTATCTGTAAAATCCGTGTAAAATCTGAAGGGCAGAGTTTACAGTGAAAGTGTAAATCTGAGGGGTTGAAGTTTACATCCCTTTTACACGCGAATCCTTAGTGTTTATCGAGATCTGTGGCGATTTGTAAAGTGTAAATGAAAAAAGGTGAGACAGCAGTTTTAGTCCTACTATCTCCCTATTTAATTATAACGTCCATAACCTTTCCGTTGGCTTGTAAGTCTTGGTAAGGTTGACGCTATTGGTTATCTGCTTCTGCCAAACGATTTTGAAATCCCCTGGCATGTCATACTCACTAATATACACCGTATGGCCATCACGCTTCATCTGACGCGCCCAATCATAGAAACGGTAATGGTCAAACCCCTTGGCCGTAGCGTATGAGGACGTGCCTCTGTATGGTGGATCATAATAGACTAATGAGCCATGTGGCATAGTGACATTCTCAAAACTGCAGGATTGCCACTCGACACCCTTCAGGTCATCAATCTGCCTAATTGTGTTCCTGATATTCTCAGCTATGTAGTCTCGACCTCCTGCATTGTGGGAACTGTAGCCACCATCGAAGAAACGACCGTTCCATGAGGCCATGAAGCCAACCCAGCCTATAGTTGCATCATCAAAAGCACCATCGTTCTTATGCCAGGACTCCCGAACCTTGGCATAGAACGGCTTTTCTATTGTGGTGGGAGGTTTCCAGTCTGTTGTCGTGAGCTTAGACCACATAGCTATAAGATAGCGGTTGTTGTCATTCGCTATCCTCCTATACGTCTGGGGAACATTCTGGATGACAGAGCAACCGCCACAAAAACCATCGACGAAAGTCTGGCCTGGGTGCATATCCTTTAGCATGATGGGGAGAATATCACCAACTATTCGTGCTTTGCTTCCTTGGTATATCATAGCTTTATGTATTTATAACCTCGTTTCGTAGTGGATCCATGTTCGATGCTATACTTGACAGACCCAGCACCGTCACCAGTACGTTTAGAAGCATCAAGCATCGTTGTGAAATCCTCTGTGTGACCATCTGGGAAAATGACTCTAACAGAAATGCCTCTTTCCTGTTGGGCTGCTTTCATGTTGGCTTTAGCATCGGCTGACATTTCCTTGCCCTTCCAGTATGAGCCACCATTCTCTTCACGCCATTTCTTTGCAGCCTCAGTAGCAGCAGTAGGAACTTTACCTTTCATCCTGTCACTTTGGGCTTTGTTCATGGCCTCAGTACGCTTCTTGCCTTTGTTACCAGCAGAGATTTTTGCTTTTGCCTCCTCTGATTGTTTACGGCCTATCTGAGATTGACTGATTCGTTGCTTGGTTGCATCGGTATGGTGGAAATCACCTCTTGCTTCATTTCGCCTGTCAATCTCTTCCTGACTTATCTTTTGGCCTTTTCTGCCTGTGCCTCCCTTGTTGCCGTTGAAACCACACTCGATGGAATTATATTCTTCGATGAAATGTGCCTCACGCTCTTCTAGTTTTTCTACGAGCTTATCAATGTCGGGGTCATAATGGGTTTCAAGTACCTTGTAAGAAAAGCATTTCAAACCGTACTTTTCCCTTGCATCAGCTATCTTCTTCCCAGCATACTTACTCTTGACCTTATTCCATCTTTTTCGGCGGGTCTTTTCCTCTGGGGTACATCCGACATATACCCAGCCATCTTTCTTATCACCAGGAGCATGGAGCGTGTAAATATAAACGACACCCTCATAACCTTTACCTTTTATATTTTTCAGGTGATTTTTATCATAGCGCTTCTTAACGCCAATATATGTTTTTTTACTCATCTTTATCTTTTATATTTCTAAGTGTTTGATTTTTGTCCATTTTTCTCACTCAGCTATAATAGTAGTAGTCCTTAGACTACTTAATGAGTTGAGGGAACCCTGCAAGAGAGTTCCCCCATCAAAAAGAGTTACAGACTCAACTGAATAAGAAGTTATTGTTTTACTAAATCTGAGAAAGACGGAAAACAAGGAATTTGTTCCTCTATTTCCTCACTTTCAGGCAGGAAATATTTGTCAGCCCATTTCTTAACCGTGAATGTAGATTTAATCCGAATTCCTGCTTCCATCAATACTTTTAAGTTATCCCGAAGAGATAATTGAGGGTCATAAAGTTTCTTGAAACGTTCAATTTCACCATTCTTCTCAGCTTTCTTGGCTTCACGTTTCTCCCTTCTAGTCATTGGCTTTTGTGGATTCGTATTGATCCACCTTTCAGCACAGTACCGATAGAGTGTAGCCTGTGGCACATTAATACCTCTAGCAATATTCTCCTGGACTGAAATAGTTGGATCATAGAGAAGGTCAAGCTGCTTGTAACGAACCTCTTTACAGATTCGGTTAATCTCAGCAACACTGTGATCTACTCCACTATTCAGGATAAACATAGGCCGATTCTTCTGCCAGTATTCAATCTCCCAAGAGCAGTATTCTCGCAGTTCTTCTTCTGACATACCCATTGCCTTTATCACTTTGCTTTCTAGACAGTCCAAAGTCAGGACACCATCTGAGTTGTCAAAGAACCTGTGTGCATCAACGTAAAGGTTGAATAACAAGGTATCTGCATCTATGTCTGGCTTCATAAGGCGGCGTAAGCAAGCGTTCTTGAAGAGCTTTCTTCTCCTGTGTTCACCATCCATAACAGTCTCACGATAATACCAAAGTTGTAGGTAATTGTCATCTGTTAGTTGATAAATACCTCTCTCCCAAGCATCTTCTCTCTCCGTCCTGTAGGTGTAGCCTCTCCACGAATTGTAGTGCATGAAGTCATTGTAGGCCATACTCTCCATGTCATCAACCATGTTCTGATTGAAAATGGATTCTGACGTAGCAGATTCCGTTTCAAGCATATTATCTATGTTCTCATACGGAGCGAAGTCACTGATACCATAGATATAGCCAGACTTGAACAGGTCGCCTGTCGGAAAACCACCATTCATGTACTGAGAGGGGCGCGTTCCACAATTGTCATCCATCCGTTCCCCTGTGCAAAGCTCAATATACCTATGGATCGCTTTCGATGTGGTCTTGAAATCCTCCAGTCCAAGCGTGCTGTAGAACACATATACCAATCGCCATCGACGTGAGATTTTTCCATGTTTCTCCACATTGTCAGAGAAGGATGAATATGCTGCCGTCGGTTGCATGGGTAACATTCCGATGTATTCCTCCAAAGTGGTGTATTTGGTATCGTCAATATCCACGAAAATGGTCTGCGAACCACTAAAGAATTCATCGGTTTTGAAGTTCAGCTTCATTGCTCCCTGGCGATTTCCACTCCTGTAGACAGGAAATGATTTGTAGTGAGAGCCATTGCTTTCAAGCCAATACTCTTTATCAGGATTGAAGCTGAAAAGATTTGCGAAAGAGTGACCGCTACTGGCGTAAAACAAGAAATCATCTACTGTGATGGACTGCTCAACGAAAGCCATCTTTTCTTTACCGATTGCTTTAGCACCTGCTCTACTCAGGCAAGCCGTGGAATCGCTTTTCCTTGCATAACCATCGAGTGATATGTTCACTCTAAAGGCGTAATTTGTATTTGTAATCATAGGGTAGTCAAATGATTATTATTAGGGTTAATCGGTCAGATCCGACACAAACACTATCTCTTTGTCTCTAATAGCGTGATTGAATCGGCTGTGACCCATTATCTGTTTGGCTTCTTTCCTATTCAGGAATATCTGCCCTGTTTGTTGATGTACTATCATTTCTGCGATAAAGTTTACGATAATAATCCTTTTCTTTTAAGGCTTTCTCCATATTGGCTTCATCTTTCGCCTTCAATTCCTGGGTACGAATGGCCAAGTAGTCTTTGTAACGTTGGTCATCAAAAGGAACCCACTCCAGGTTATCAAGGGAACAGTCCATATAGTCGTTGTTCTTATGCAGGAGTTGTGGGTTAACCATGTCTTTCGGCTTAGGCAGGAATGCTGCTGCTACGAGTTCTTCAACACGTTCCGCATGACTGTATATTTCTCTCCTGTAGACATTAACATAAGGCTGAACAGCTCTTTCGTAGTCAACATCACTGTCAAAATGCTCGGTACAGATTCTAGCATCAGTCTCGCCAATCCTTACTTTTCCATCTTTCGATACATATATTTTCCCACTCTGTTCTGCAATAGTCACAAGTCTGTAACCATCGGGTGTGTTTACAGTGGGATCATCTTTGTAATGTTCACCATATTCGTATGGGGTTGCCCACATGAGGTTACTTTTCCAACAATGTCCCTTGTCCTTGTCGATGTGAATAAGAAACTCCTGTCCGAACTTTGGCCGTCCCAGAAAACAGGTTGCCACAAGTACATCAACCATAAGTCGGCCATGATCTTGTGTAGTTACATATTTATTGCCATCTTTATCTGTCTTATGCTTTAAGCTGCGAGGATAAGGGGATTTCCCTGTTAGACTCCTTACATCTTTATAGTAGCGTCTCACTCCACCAGCCTCAGTCACCTCCAGTCCAAATACTGAGTAATATTTTCGCCAAATAGCCATAATCAAATCTCTTTTTTGTTTTTTGTTTTCATTGATATTACCTTCAGTGTTATATTCTTCACACCCAAGAACTTCACCAATCTCTCGTACATTAGTGTTCTCTGATAGCTCCTGGGGCAGATCCCGAAGAGGTCGGACAGCATGATCGTCATTTCATATTCCGAACCGCTATGCCATGCCTCATTGAATCCGTCATCATAGTCGCATAGTGCCTGTATATCGGCACTGAACATTCTTTCTTCTACTCTAATGTCATGTACCATTGTCATCAAGTGTTTAGTGGTGTGAGGCAATAAATAAAAACACCCCTACACCAAGGTTAATCATACTTCATTTCAAGCAAAAGCATGGTAGTCCATTCCTTCACCTTTACACTCTTCACTTTTTGACCAGTGAACTGCTTGATGCTTCTCATGCAAGCCTTCTCAAACTCTGCCAGATTGAAGTAGTGGGTAAAGAGCGATTGATGCTCTGGATCTCCAATATTCCTATATTCAGGCATATCTCTACTGTAGCCCACTCCGCTAATCAGGAATGTATCTACCTCCAGTATGCAGCCTTCCTTTGGATCAACGTTCAAGCTCCTATGCAAAGCCACCTCATAGCCATTGTCACTGACTGTCAAGCATACTCCAATCTCAACGTTTGTGTATTCCTTCAGTCGAGCCTCGATGTCTTTCTCTATGTCAGCGACGGATATGCCATCATCGTACACCTTGCCGAAAAACCATATCATCATACCTCGTCAAAATCTAATCGCCTGAGTCCAACGCCATGCTTTAAACAAAGCTTGACTAATACATCATCGAAGTCCTTGCTCAGTTCTTTTCTCTTTGCCTTCACAATCATCTTTGCTTTTTGCATGATAGCTGGGAGATCATAAGCATCTATCAGTTCTGAAAGAGCCTCGCAGAACTCTTCATCTGTCACATCTTCATAGTCCGTATCAAAGTGATGGCAATAGAAAGCCTGTAGCTTCTTCGACCATAACATAAATGGAAATGCTAGGAAACCGACATCAACAAAACCATTCTTATCCATAGAAATGCTGCTGTCAATGCGTTTTTCTGTATATCCTTTATCGTATAATTGGGCTATGACAGAGATTGCATTTGACAGAAAATACTTGGGGAATGATTCATCGTTGAGAATACTGAACTCACTTGCTGAATCTCCAGGCTGATAATATTCGCCAGCCATATAGCGGAATGCGTCATCTACATTGGTCAACTTCTTCAATGCACAATAATTGCTACTCATTTTCTTTTCCTGGATTTAATGGTCAATGTAACACCGTACTCAGATTTCAGATGGCTCACAAGTCCTTGGTAAGCATCAACCCTTGGCCTATTCCTTGGGCAGATAGTCAGTAGATCTTGCAAGTTTTCAGTAATGCAGAGTCCGGTTATAAAGTTGCCATGCTTCTTCTGCAAGGCATCAACATCAGCTTCAAACTTACCAGACGGTTTGGTTGATACTGAAGGGCTGACTTTCTTCTCGACAACAGGAACAGCCACCTCCTGAGTTGTTGGCTCATAATCGGGACGCGAGTTAGTTCCGAAAAGAGCGTTCATCAAGTTACTAAAAAACATAATTCTGAAATTTACATTATTATCATAGATCCAATGAATGAATCTTTTATTCAAGTCTAAGAGCATTACGGCTTCTTGACCGCGTTTTTTCAATTTCAGGTTACACATGAGGTTACAAAGTTTTATACTGAATATCAATTGTTTATGCTTCTTGTAACCCTGTAACCCAGAAAAAAGAGGTAGGGGTGTTTCAGGCTATTCTCCCTGTACTGATAACATCTAAGTTACAGGTTACAACACCTCATAAAACCACAGTTATTCGCCCTAAAAATCTTCCGTCTACAAAGCATAGAAAACCCTTATATGTGAGACAATATAAACAACTGAGTATCAGGCATTAACAGAGTATTTTGGCCTGATACGTATAATATAAATTTTAGGTGGAAGGTCAGTGTGTGTGGAACATACTGATACCGACCAGAGCGTTAGGATTCGGCTCAATATTTCGACACTTAGGTTATCGAAATGTGGAGTTTTGGAAAAGCTCAAACGAAAGAGACTAAGGAGAACCCTCGAAGAGAGGTGTTCTTCCTCTTTTTTTTGTCATTTTTGGAGGCCGTCTCAGAAGTAACTCAACGCCTTATTATTGAGATAATTACATAAGAAACAATAACACTTTTTTATTTAAAACACAACAAATATGAACTACAAAGAATTAGCAAGGATCGGACTGAGCAAAGTCCGAGTCGTGACCGACATTTTAATCCTGATTGACGTAACATTACATGTCATCAGACTGTTTAACGAACACGTCAGGCCACGAATCAAAAAGAGAAAGAACAAGGGGTGTGCTACCGAGGAGGTGCAGACCCATGAGACAACTGAGGATGATCCCAAAGGGGACACTCCTACTACTTAGTGGCATTTAATACGTTTGGATGAACAATGAACAGATTGATGCCATTACCGCCTTCTTGGAACTTACAGTTTCCATTTTGAAAGGCATACGAAAACTCACGGCGGCTCTGGCAAAATTAAATAAAGCTAGACCGCCATAGTATTTAACTTTATAAAAAGATAAAAACAAATGAGTGCAACAGCAGCTTTAGTAGCCACCCCAAACGTACCAGTGGTACAGGGACGGCGTACAGCAAACACAAGACCGCATCTTCAAGTATTGACTTCCGAGGAAGAAGAAAAGCATGAGCGGTCATTCATAACAGCGAACTCCCAGCCAATCACGCTGGAGAGTTTGGGATCAGACTATATCACACCAGTATTCGCAAGAGACAATGAGGTGTGTATCAGTCATAACCTCTTTATCGGTGCCGTTTTTGATGCCGTAAGAGAGTTTTATAAAGGAGAGACGGTAGACGAGCCGTTGATCCGAGTTAGTCACATTATCAAGGGACGCATACCAGAGGCTATACATAAAAAGTCTAATGAGCTGCTCCCAAGTGACATTACAGAATATTTTGAGCGGAGTGCCTTCTGCATCAACGTACCAACAATCGTTGAGGATGTTTGTGGCAATCCGTTGAACCTATCGGTTGTAGGAGTCAAATCCTATGGCCGAGACAATCTTGGAGGACGTTTATCCCCACAGCGTTTCAGCGTGGGTGTCGGGTTCTCCAACACCGTATGTTGCAACCTCTGCATCTTTACAGATGGTTACAAAGAAGAAATTCGGGCAACCCAGGATCGTGAGATTTACTTTGCGACCCTTTCATTGCTCAACATGTTTGACATGGCTAAACAAATCACACTCCTTCGGAACTTAGGTGATTTGATGCTAGACGAAAGACAGTTCTGCCAGATCATTGGTAGGATGCGATTATATAGCTATCTTCCTGCTACCATGCAGAGAAGTATTCCTCAAATGTTGATAACAGACAGCCAAATTAACAATGTGGCCAAGCAGTATTTCCGTGATGATAACTTCAAAGCGGAAGAGAACGGCATAATCAGCCTTTGGAAATTCTACAACCTGATTACAGGTGCAACGAAGAACAGCTACATAGACACATTCCTTCAGAGATCGGCAAATGCGACTGAGACCGTAATGGGTATAGCATCAGCTTTAAGGGAAGAAGATTCAGGATATAAGTGGTTCCTTGGATAACCACTACTAGCCATGCCCACCTGAGAGGGGGATCACATAAGAATTGTGGTTCCCTTCTTTTCCGTTTTAGATAACCCTATTCAATAACATTTTAAACAAGACAGAATTATGTGTAAAATTCAGATTCCAGAGGGTGCAACCCTCGACGAGAAAAGAAGCATCTGCTTCGATGCTCTTTATGAAATGAACCTTGGTGACAAGGTGGAAAAGAAAGATGGACTTTCATATCTCACATGGAGCGAGGCTTGGAAAGCCTTCAAGGAGATATATCCGTCTGCAACATTCCGTGTTGTACCTAACCCTGATACGAAATTACCATATTTCGTTGACCCTCAGATCGGCATCATGGTATTTACCGAAGTGACTGCCGATGACATGACTCAACAGTGTTTCCTGCCTGTCCTCAATTCTTCCATGAAGCCTATGCGTTTGGAAGCATACAACTATACCGTGTATGACAAGCAGAATAGACGCCAGATTGAAAAGACATGCGAAGCAGCATCAATGTTCGACATCAACAAGACGATTATGCGATGCCTCGTGAAGAACCTCGCACTCTATGGGGTTGGATTGAAGCTCTACCAGGGTGAGGATATTCCCTGTGAGAACTCTGACGATGCTACCGACAATGCAGCAGACTCAAAGAAAACTACGACACGCCGGGCAAGAACTGTGGCAGCACCACAACCTGCCCCTGTGATAGACCGTTTTGCAGGTATCAAGAATGCCATCAACGGCACTCAGAATACCGATGCTCTTTTAGACCTTTACCTCCAGCATCAGAATGAGGTTGAGGGTAATCCTGAAATTAAGGCACTTTTCACTGCCCGAAAGCAACAACTCAAACAAGCAGCTTAAACCACTATGGCAAGAGTTAAATTGAAGGATAGTGGTGTGTTATTCGATGAAGAACAGCACACCTATCTACTTGGTGATAAGTATCTCTCTGGTATTACAGGGATGTTACAACGTCAGTTTTTCCCCAATGAATTTGAGGGAATACCAAAGGATGTGATTGACTTGGCCGCTCAGTATGGCACTGACGTTCATCACTCCTGCGAAGATTTTGACCATGCCTGGATCAATGACGGCACAGTTGAGGTGCAAGACTACATCCAGATTTGCAAGGAAAACAATCTCACTCACGAATGCTCAGAATATACCGTTACAGACGGTTCTGATTGGGCTTCGAGAATTGATAAGGTGTACCGTGTTTCGGATGACACTTTTGATATAGGTGATATTAAAACCTATGGCGTTATGACTGCTGATAAGCTTGCAAAGGCTAAATGGCAGTTATCTATCTACGCTTATCTTTTCGAGTTACAGAACAAGAAAGCGAAGGTCAATCGTCTCTTCATTATCCACTTGCGTAACAAGCAGAAGAAGGATGGGACATTTGACCATATCAGTGAAA
>JAEEGF012289959.1_pt1 | contig 14066 bp, 9 predicted proteins | sample 9134171 | NCBI WGS metagenome assembly JAEEGF01 (sample SAMN16246542, study PRJNA631951) | gut metagenome | biome: gut microbiome; feature: rumen; material: AP-attached | host: Bos | place: Iran: Karaj | collected 2018-10
TTTTGCAAGCAATTTGAATATAACATGAGGCATGTCGAAACTCTCGTTGTCGCACCGGTAATCAAGAATCTGACAGCCATTTTTGATGTCGAACTTTGTGTATCTTGCAGGAATTCTTAGCGTTACGGTATCGACATTTGCAAAGTTATGCTTTATCTCGTACTTGTCCGATGTTCCCTCGCGTTTGAAACTGTAGAAGATGTCGGGCGTGGTGATGTCGGCATTTGCCCAGTCTTTCGGAAATCCCGGATTTATGGTTAGTCTGCGATGCAAGGCATCTGGCTTTATGCCGAAAAGTCCCTGAACAACCAAGCGCGATGCTACTCCTATTGGGTCGCCGAAATCGCGGTAACACTCGCCTCTCGCAGCGTCGTAATGACTTATCTGACCAATGTTTCCGGGACTGCAGCCCATGTACATTCCGTCGAGAATGCAGCTCTTCATCAGTTTGAAGCCAGCCTCTTTGTTGCCAGCCTGAAAGAATGCGAGCGCGGTGTGCATAACCTCGGCAAAAGCCACATTATTCACGCTCCAATCGTATGGCATCCAATTAGACGACGAGATTGTGGCATAATCGCCGGCGTTAATCATCTCATCATCCTTCGTAATTCCGTTCGATTTTATTGGAATATGCGGAATATTGTTTGTTACATATTCGGTTGCACGATAAGCCTGATGCGGCGTTGCTATGTCGCTGTCTATGGCGTGATAAACTGTCCAGACAGCAGGCGCGTCATGCTGACGTTTCAAGCCCATGTTGTCGTTGTATTCTGCCCATACGCCGCGGTCGTTCATCCATAGTTTGCTGTTTATCGCCTTCAGAATTTCCTCTGCCTCGGTACGGTATGGAGCCGCGTCCTCGCCTATCAGTTCGGCAATTTCGGCAGTCATCTTGTTGGCACGATAATTATATGCTGTTGAGTGAGTTACGTCTCCGCTATCGTAGTAAAGACCGTCGCTTGCCCAGATGCACGCGTATGCATCGTAAAGATGATTGTTGTCGGGGTCGAAGTTTCGTTTTTCCCATGCCAGATGCAGCTTTAGCTTCTGCCACATCTCTCGCGCAAAATCGAGGTCGCCAGTCCAGTTTAGATGCCACAGAAGTTCGTCTATGTAGCACAGATTCATGTCGTAGTGATTCATGTTGTCAGCCTTGTTCGGATAGCGGCAGATGTAGCCGTTGCTATACATCGGCGAGCCCCACTTTTTCTCGGCACGCGCGGAATTCAAGGCAGCATCCTGCATCGGATGACTGAATTTTTGCTCAACATTTGTAACCATGCTTTCGGCATAGTTGCTGAAATGCGTTCTTGCGCGGTCGTGCCAGCCAAGGAAGTCGCCCGAGTAACCCGCTCTCCATCCGGGAAGTTGAACACGCCATCCCACAGCCCCGTGCAACCACACTTTTTCATCCCAAATACCGTCGGCAGCAGCTGTAAGGACACCGCCAAGAGTGTTAAGAAATTTATCTGGAGTATTTATAACTACTTGATTGGCAAGATGGTTGCTTTGTAACTGAGTAACGGCAAAGAGCATTTTCCCATCGTTAAGAGGCATCTTTGCAACCGAACCATCGTTATATCTTATATATATTTCCTTTTCTGGCTTTATCTCGGTTGTCATTAGCGGTTCGTGCTCCTTCGAAGCCTCAAAAAAGTTGGGCGTGGTTTCTACGCCCATGTCGCCATTTCGGTAAAGATGTTTCGCCTCAATCATCGAAACGACACAGCTTATATACGAGCCTTCGGGCATTTTGTTGCAGACAATCCGCCAGATAGCCTCGTCGTTGTCGTAACAGCACATAGCCGTCATGTCAATATCGATTCCGAGCGATGAGTTTCTTATGTAATATTTTCTCTGTCCGGGAAAGTAGTATGCTGTACAAAGTTCCAGTTCGTCGAAGTTCAGCCTCTTGCCGTCTGCCAGATGCAGAAAGAACTGGATGTTTCTCTTTTCTTTTTTTGTGAAGGTGGCAAACACAGGCCGGTCGCTTGTCTCGAGTCTGAAATCGGAGTGTCCGCCATATAGAGCGCGAGTGTATCTGTTTTTTCCGTTATAAGAGGCAAATCCTCTGCCTTCTGGAAAATACTGAAGACTTCGCTCAGCCCTTTGTGCATATATGTCAGATGATGACGCTAAAGTTAATAAGAATGTTAGTGTGTATCCAAATCTGTTTATCCTCATGTACTTTTTAATGTTTACTGTTCTTAAAATCCGTTGGCGTCTGCCCGGTAAACCGCTTGAAGTTGCTCAAAAACAGTTCGGGAGACGGGAATCCCAACTCATAAGCCACCTCCTTTGCCGTAAGTTTTTCTTCTGCAAGCAGTTTTTGAGCCTTCTTAATCTTCAGAGCGGCGAAATATTTGGCAGGCGATTCGCCGGTAATCAGTTTAAATTCCTTTCTGAACCACGAATAACTTACGCCAAGTTCTCTCGAAAGCACGTCCCAGTCTATCATTTCAGAGATGTGCTCGTTCATGTAAATCTTGCTCTGCTCAATTTTCTGCTTTGTCGAGAAACTAACGTCGTCGGTATTGTCGGCTGCGATGAACAGCAATCCGAAGATGTGGAACGTAATTCCCACAAGACAGTCCTGAAAATGCGAGAACTTGTTCTCTGCCATCGACAAGGCATTCAGAAACAACTGAATTATTTCAGAATTCAGACCAATGTTGAAGCAGCAGTTCTTCTGCTCCGGATATGTTCTTTTTATCAGATTGAAGAAAAAATCGCCCTCGAATCCGATGAAATATTCCTTCCATCCGGTTTTCTGAAGCGGATAATAGGTGTGCCGCTGTCCGGGATAAAGCAGGATGATTGTACCTTTCTTAATGTGTATCTCCTCGCAATCGGGGTCGTCGAGATTTGGAATAAAGATGCCCTCTCCGTCGGTTATGTACACAAGCTGATACTCGTTGAGCACTCTGCCCTTCTTCACGCTGAACAGATAACTTGCGGGGTGTTCGCTAACCGGATAGTTGCTTCCGGCAGGAATCTCCTGAAAGCCGACGGTATTTATCCACGCACCAAGCCTCTTCTCATCGTCGTGGTTTGTCAGATAAAAATAATTCGATTTAATAGTACACATTATAGTTAGCAGTACAAGTTTTTAATGATATAGAGTGCCACAAAGATACGAATTGTTTTGAATAAAAACAAGAAAACAAAAGAAAAAGGCAGACGTTATGCGCGTCTGCCCTATGAATAATACCGTTGTTAAACAAATATTAGTTGTTGATAAGAGCCTCGTACTCCTTAGTCTTAGCCTCGTTGTCTGTGTTGTAGTAAACACGATAGAGAGCCTGAATAAGAGTCTTGTCTTCTGGATTCAAAGCGCGAGCCTGCTCGTAGAATGGCTGAGCCTTGATGAAGAACTCCTTGAACTCCTTTCTGTCATACTTGTTTGTTGGAGTCTTGTCGCCATACTCCTGAGCCAAGAACTCGTAGCAGTTACCGATGCAAGTGTAGGCTGTACCGAAGTCGTCCTTAGCGTCGATAGACTTCTTGTAGTAAGAGATAGCCTCCTCGTACTTCTTGTTTGATTGCAATAGGTAACCCTTGATGAACAAGTTGTAGTAGTCGTTAGGGTTAGAAGCAAGCATGTCGTCGGCAAGCTTCATAGCCTTCTCCGGCTGGTTCTTTGAGTTGTAGTAGTCGACCATGCTACCGAAGAAGAACTGAGCCTCCTTAGGGAATGCCTTCATACCCTCGATAAGAGTCTCGGTATACTTAGCCTCGTCTTCCTTCTGCTTGTATGACTCAGCCTTGAACTGAATACTGTTCTTAGCCTCGTCTGCATTCTTTGACTTTGCACCATAAGCGGCATACTTGATAGCAGCATCGTAGTCCTTGTTGTTCATTGCTGCCATAGTAGCGTAGTAGCCGATAGTTGCAAGAAGTGTATCGGTTGCAGCAAGATTGTCCTTCTCGAACATCTTCAAGTTAACCTCGTCAACGTATGCGCCGAAGAACTTCTGTGCCTCTGGATACTTGTGAGCGTTGAAATAGTGGATACCACCGTTGATAAGGTTGCCACGGTCTGCCTTCATGCGGGCAGAGTTGTCCTTTCTGTGCTTGAACTTAACCTTTCCCTTTGCATCTGGAACAGCCTCAAGTTCGTCGCACTTAGACCAGAACTCATACATCTTTACAACGCTGTTGTAGAACTTAGTTGTGTCGTAAGGCTTGCGAAGATACATCTTCTGGTTTTCCTCGTCGTTGATTTTTGACTGAACATAGCCAGCAATGTGCCATGCTTCTGCATTACTCTTAGTTTCAGGGCTGTTTGTTGCATCGAGGATAAGAGATTCTGCCTTGGCAAAGTTCTTGCCGTCGGCTTCTGCCTTAGCCTGCTTGATATTTGCAACCTGTGCGAAAGATACACCAGCAAGCATCATTAGAGATGCTGACAATAATACTTTCTTCATTTTTAGATTTATTAAATTAAACGTTTTTTTCTATTATGTCAAGCGGCAGGCGGCATGTCTCAACCGCCTTTCGCCTGTTTCTTAATTTATTCTTCGATATTCTCTGTTGTTGTATCCTGAGAAGTCTCGTTCTGAGCGTTGTCGTCGGCAATCTCATTTGGGTCGATGCCGTCCTCGAGTTCTTCCTCCTCGTCGGCAGCAGAAACCTTGCAGATGCTGCTGATGTGGTCGTTACGCTTCAAGAGGTCGATGAGTTTGACACCCTGAGTTGCGCGTCCCATGATGCGCACGTCGGCAACCTTCAGACGGATTGTTACGCCGCTCTTGTTGATAATCATCAAGTCGTTGTCGTTAGTAACCGCCTTGATAGCCACAACCTTACCTGTCTTATCTGTGATGTTCAGAGTCTTCACGCCCTTTGCGCCACGGTTGGTAATGCGGTAATCCTCAATCTCGCTTCTCTTTCCGAATCCCTTCTCGCTCACAACCATAACGGTCTGATTCTGAGGATCGTCAAGACAAATCATTCCTACAACTTCGTCCTCGCCGTCCTCGTCAAGAACGATACCCTTAACACCTGTTGATACACGACCGAGCGAGCGGCATGTGTTCTCGTTGAATCTTATTGTTCGGCCGTTGCGATTTGCAATCATCAACTCGTTGTCGCCGTTTGTCAGAACAACATCAACAACGCGGTCGTCTTCGCGGATATTGATTGCTATCACACCATTTGCACGCGGACGAGAGTACTGCTCAAGGCTTGTCTTCTTTATGATACCGTTCTTTGTACAGAATACCAAGTTGTGGCTCTTTACATATTCGGTATCGTTAAGGTTCTTGACGTTGATGAATGCGTTTACGGCATCATCAGCCTCGATGTTGAGCATATTCTGGATGGCGCGTCCCATTGATGTGCGGTTGCCCTCCGGAATCTCCCAGACCTTAAGCCAGTAGCAGCGTCCCTTCTTGGTGAAGAACATCATCGTGTTGTGGGTTGTAGCCTGATAGATGTACTCTATGAAGTCGCTGTTGCGCGTTGTGCTTGCCTTGGCACCTACACCGCCGCGAGCCTGCGATCTGAACTCGGCAAGCGGAGTACGCTTGATATAGCCGAGGTGTGATATTGTGATGACCATATCGTCATCTGCGTAGAAGTCTTCTGGGTTGAACTCATCGGCAGAAAGAACGATTTCTGAACGGCGGCTGTCGCCATACTTGTCCTTAACCTCAAGAAGTTCGTCCTTGATAACCTTCATACACAAGTCGTTGTCCGAAAGAATCTGCTGATAGTAAGCAATCATCTTCAACAACTCTTCATACTCAGCGTGCAACTGCTCCATCTGCAAACCTGTGAGCTGGCGCAGACGCATCTCGACGATTGCCTTAGCCTGAATCTCATCGAGTTCGAAGCGGCTCATCAAGCCTGATACTGCTGCCGCTGCATCGCGCGACGCACGGATTATGTGAACAACCTCATCGATATTGTCGCAGGCGATAATCAAGCCTTCCAAGATGTGTGCTCTCTCCTGAGCCTTGCGCAAATCGTATTGAGTGCGGCGGATAACCACATCGTGACGATGTTCAACGAAGTTGCTGATGCACTCTTTCAAAGAAAGCAGGCGTGGACGGCCGTGAACAAGGGCGATGCAGTTTACGCTGAAACTGCTCTGCAAAGCAGTCATCTTGAACAACTTGTTCAGGACAACATTTGCGTTTGCGTCGCGCTTAACGTCTACTACGATACGCATACCCTCGCGGTCGGACTCATCGTTTACATTGCTGATGCCGTCGATGCGCTTGTCTATAACCATCTCGGCAATATTCTTGATGAGTTCAGCCTTGTTTACGCCGTAAGGAATCTCTGTTACTACGATTTTGTCGTGAGCAACATCGCTCTCTATCTCAGCCTTGGCGCGCATTACCACGCGACCTCTACCAGTCTCGTAGGCATCGCGAACGCCGCCCATACCATATATATATCCTCCTGTTGGGAAGTCTGGAGCTTTGATGTACTGCATCAAACCGTCAACATCGATGTCGCGGTTGTCGATGAACGCAACGCATCCGTCAATAACCTCGCAGAGGTTGTGTGTAGGAATGTTTGTAGCCATACCTACGGCAATACCGTTAGCGCCGTTTACCAGAAGGTTCGGAATGCGTGTCGGCATTACTGTCGGCTCTTTCAATGTATCATCGAAGTTTGGAGCCATGTCTACAGTCTCTTTCTCAAGATCCTGCATCATTGCCTCGCCAAGTTCAGACAGACGCGCCTCGGTGTAACGCATTGCTGCTGCGCCGTCGCCGTCTACCGAACCAAAGTTACCCTGACCGTCAACAAGAGTGTATCTCATGTTCCAGTTCTGAGCCATGCGCACCAACGCTCCGTAAACTGATGAGTCGCCGTGTGGGTGGTACTTACCAAGCACCTCGCCTACGATACGTGCACTCTTCTTGTATGGTTTGTCATGTGTGTTGCCCAATTCGCCCATTCCGTAGAGGATACGGCGATGAACAGGTTTGAATCCGTCTCTTACATCCGGCAATGCTCGCGCTACGATTACCGACATAGAGTAGTCGATGTAAGAGGACTTCATCTCCTCCTCAATGTTGACTTTTCTAATTCTGTCTACTTCAGCCATTTATTATTTCGTTTTTAGTATTTTTAATGCCTTAAAAACCGTAAAATCCGTTTTAAGCGGCTTTTCGGCTCGTTTTTAGCGTCCAAAGATATTTATTTTGCGCGAATCAAAGTGTTAAAAAATGTAAAGAAATGTTAATTTGATGTTAAATTTTGCTTAATCTATGGCTTCAGAAACTCTTTTTTGTTTTGCTCTTCAGCCAAAATCGATGCAAATGTAACCCATAAGGTTTATTTAGCCAAATATATTTGTCTGTATTTAATTAGGTGTAACATTTTTTAACTTTCGCGCTATGGGCTTGGCTGTTTGTGCCCCAAAAAGCCGAAGAGTGACTTTTGCCAAAACAATCTTTTGAAAAGTTGTTTCGATTTCGATTTTTGTTGTACCTTTACATGGCATTTCTCCCGAACGAAACCCGAAGGAATCCCGAACAAGGTTTGAACGATTCTTAATGGCAGAGTTTGCAAATTCTCCAAGCGAGTATAATCTAAAAAAATAAGGAAATGAACAAATACAAGAAGGCAATAGAACGAAACGAGGTCAGGGATTTTCTCTTTGGCTATGGTGAGTATTATCACCATGATCGCGATTGGGGAACTCATGTACAGAATTACTAATTGTATTACGGTTTTACACACAAAAAAAATATTTGTGTCGAATTTGCGCATTAAACAAATAAATACAAGCCTGCAAACAAAGTCCAAACAAAATATCTGAATCAAACTAAACAAACACATCATCCAACGTCCACAATCAAAAATAAGTTGAACAAATTCGGCAAAATTTTCACATCTAAAATAATAGTGCTATCTTTGCAGTTCACAAAATTGCAAAACGAAATAAAATGGAAGCAAAATATACTCCGGAGTGTATAACTCTGCTCGAACAAAGCAAGGAAACTGCAAAAACTTTTGGTGGCGGCGGAATAAAGCCGGAACACATTTTCTACACGCTTCTGACGATAAAAAATCAGTATATCAACAGTATACTCGAGTCGTTCGGCGTTAATATCCCAGATGTGATTAGCAACATGGAGAGCCATCTGCACACGTCAAACGTGCTTGAGGTTGGCAACAATGGCGAGGAAGGCGTGCTCACGTCCGAGTCCATGCGATACATATCTGCTGCCGAAGACGAGGCGTATCTTCTCGACGACGAGTTTACCGACCTTATCCACGTTCTTCTGGCAACGCTCAAATTCTCGATGTTCATCGGCACATTCCTGCTGAGCAAATATAATCTGACATACGAGTCCCTGTCTACCTTCATCGAAAACGAAGGTGCTGAAGACGAGATGCACCTGTCCGATGATTCGTCTTACGACTACGAAGAAGACGATATTGACGACGAGGACGAAATGTTTGACGAAAACGACGATTCGTTCTCTAAAAACGCAGGCCAGCCGATGTTCGGAAACGGCTCTGCACCTGCTCAGAAAAGCGTGAAGCAGGCAAAGGCAACCCCTACCCTAAACAAGTATGCCGTTAATCTGTCGCAAAAGGCAGCCGAAGGCAAACTCGACAACGTTATAGGTCGCGAGAAGGAGATTGAACGCGTCATTCAGATTCTGTGCCGCCGAAAGAAGAACAATCCAATACTCATAGGCGAGGCCGGCGTGGGCAAAAGCGCCATCGTTGAAGGTCTGGCGCAGAAGATAGCATCGAAGCACATCGTTCCACAGTTGCTCGACAAGAAAATCTACACGCTCGACCTCTCGCTCGTGGTTGCTGGAACAAAGTATCGCGGTCAGTTTGAGGAGCGAATGCAAGCTATAATGAAGGAGATGAAGCAGAATACCGACATCATCCTCTTCATCGACGAGATTCATACGCTTGTAGGCTCGGGCGCAGGCGGCGGAAGCATGGACGGAGCAAACATTCTGAAGCCGGCTCTTGCTCGCGGAGAGATTCGCTGCATCGGCGCAACAACAACAAAAGAGTACAAACTGAGCATCGAGAAAGACGGCGCTCTGGAACGTCGTTTCCAGAAGGTGATGGTAGAGCCAACGAGCATCGAGGAGACAATAGAGATTCTGAATAAGACAAAAGAATATTATGAGAAGCATCACAACGTTAAATATACTGATGCTGCCGTAGAGGCGTGCGTAAAACTGACCGAACGGTACATCACAAATCGATGTCTGCCCGACAAGGCAATCGATGCCCTCGACGAGGCAGGCTCACGCCTTCAGATTCATATCGACGACATTCCAAGTTCTATAATAAAGAAGGAGGAGGAATTGGCGCAGGTTATGAAGATGAAGAATAATGCTGCAGAGGAACAGAATTTCGAACTCGCAGCAAGTTTCCGCGACCGTGGCATAATGCTCGAAAACGAGATTCAGCAAGAGAAGAACAGATGGAAGGAAAGTCTGTCGAAAAAGCGCATGACGGTAGATATAGACACCATTGCCGAGACGGTTTCGCTTATGAGCGGAATACCAATCCAGCGACTTGCAAAGGACGAGAGCGTGCGCATTAAGGATATGCGCCAGACGCTTAAATCGCACGTCATTGCACAAGATACAGCCATCGACAATTTGGTGAACGCAATCCAGCGCAGCCGCGTGGGACTGAAAGACCCTAACCGACCTATCGGCTCGTTCCTCTTCATCGGTCCTACTGGTATCGGAAAGACTTATCTTGCCAAAGAACTTGCAAAATGTATGTTCGGCACGGAAGATGCGCTAATCCGCATAGACATGAGCGAATACATGGACAAATATAACGTTAGCCGAATGGTTGGCGCGGCTCCGGGATATGTTGGCTATGAAGAGGGCGGACAACTGACCGAGAAAGTGCGCCGTCATCCCTACTCTATCGTGCTTTTCGACGAGATTGAGAAGGCGCATCCCGACATCTTCAACATTCTTCTTCAGGTGATGGACGACGGCCGTCTGACCGACAGCGAAGGCCGTACGGTAAACTTTAAGAATACCGTAATCATCATGACATCGAATGTGGGAACACGCAAACTGAAGGATTTCAGCCACCAACTCGGATTCTCATTCAACTACGGCGAACTGAACAAGGAACAGGCCGACGAGGTTATCAAAAAAGCCGTGAACAAACAGTTCTCGCCTGAGTTCATAAACCGAATAGACAAGATTATCCAGTTCCAGCAACTCGACGAGGCTGCAATTCTGAAGATTGTAGACCTTGAATTGTCTAAACTCCATAAGCGCATCTTCGATATGAAGTTTGCCCTGCGTGTGTCTGATGCGGCAAAGAAATTCATAGCAAAGAAGGGCTACGACGTTCAGTTCGGAGCGCGTCCGTTACGTCGCGCCATCGAAAACTACATCGAAGACGACGTTGCAGACTTGCTTGTAAACAACAATCTGCCTGAGTGGTCTGTCATCTTTGCCGACTACAACGAAGGCGACGAACGACTGACCATCAAAGTTGAAAATGAAAAAAGCAAAGATGAACAGGACGCATCTGCGCAGCAAACAAATTTAAATTGATTTAAATCAATAAATACTAAATATCATGCTAAAAAACATTGTTTTGTTTGCATGAAAAGCACAGATGTCATATCTTTGCACCAACAAAAAGAGATAAAGGTAAAGATTGTATACAAAAAAAGGATAATATTACTGGTGTTACAAAGGTTAAAGATTGTAAGGATAATTAAAAAGGAAAGTTTAGTTTTAATTGAAGAGGTTAAAGATTGAACAGAAAAGATTCAAAGGGTAACAGAGAATAAAGATTGAATGAATAATTTTCGAGAAAGAACAAATTACTTGAGTAATGAGAAAAAGAGTCGCTTATTGTAAGTGGCTCTTTTTTCGTTATTTATTTGGTGATAACTGCGCTTTTTGCTATATTTGCACGAATTTTTTATACGAGCATGAGATTCAGAATTGCAAAATATATTTTCACCGTTATACTTTGTCTGCTTTCATTCCTTACGCTGAACGCACAAAAAAGAACGAAAAATAAACTAACTGCTCCAATCCCGAGCAGCAATTATAGCGGAATAGATGTATCGCACCACAATGGCAAAATTGACTGGAATAAAGTAAAGAAAAACCGCAGGATAAAATTCGTTTACATAAAGGCAACAGAGGGCGCAGACTTCGTAGACCCTGAATACAACCGCAACCTGAAAGGCGCGCGCAAGGCTGGTTTCAAAGTTGGAAGTTACCACTACTTTCACATGACATCATCGCCTGAATGGCAGTTCAAGAACTTCATAAAACACGCTCCGAAGAAAAAGCAAGACCTTGTGCCGATGGTCGACTTTGAGACGTGCGACGGCTATAGCATAAAGCGCACACGCAAGGCTCTGAAAAAATTCGTGTCTCTGCTCGAAAAATATTACGGTAAGAAACCTATTATATATAGTACGATGTCGCATTACAACGACATCCTCGCCCCCGAATTCAACAGATACCACCTGTACATAGGCAGATACAGCGACTGTCCGCCTGTGATTAGAGGAAAGGGCACGTACACGATTTGGCAGTATAGCGAAACAGGAAGAGTGAAGGGCATAAAACGCTACGTCGACCTTGCCAGATTCCATGACAAGCACAATCTGAAGGAACTTTATCTGCGCTAAAACATAGAATCGACCAATAAAATACCTTAATGGCACAATATTTTCTTTAAAAAGATTACATTTTTTTTAATTTATTTGTATATTTGCACCGAATAGTAAAAGTTGAGTTTTATTAAAAACTTTAATCTTGATCAAAAATGAAATTTAAAGTAATAGCATTACTTCTTGCAGGCCTTTTTTCTTGCACTTCTGTGTCGTTGGCACAGACAGATGACAAGGTCTACCAGATTGTAGACATTCCAGCTACATTTCCGGGAGGGACTGAAAGTTGTATGAAATATATAGCATCACACCTTGAATACCCACAGAAAGCATTGGAGAAAGGAGTTCAGGGTAAAGTAACCGTTGGTTTCACGGTAGAGATTGACGGCTCAATTACAGATATTGGCGTTGTAAAATCGGTAGACCCAGATCTTGATGCAGAGGCTATGCGTATCTTTTCAAAAATGCCAAACTGGCAGCCGGGCGAGTTGAACGGACAAAAGGTTAGATGCGAATGTTATTTCCCTGTGATTTTCAAGTTAAGATAATACATAATGTTAGCATAACATAAAAGGCGGAATCTTTATTTGATTCCGCCTTTTATGTTTATTACTGCTTATTCTGCTGTTTCGTAAGTTTTCTGAGAATGTCTCGGTTAAGAATGAGAATCTTACGGTTTGTCCTGACAATCTCCGACCTTACCTTGTCGATAACTTCGGTATGAAAAGCGTCGAGATTGACATATTCGAAGAATGTCTTCACAAAGTTGAAAACCATCGGTTTGGCTTCGGTATTTACAACAACCTTGAGTCCGCCGCTAATCATCTCGACCTCAACATCGGCATCACTCATTACAGGGTCTCCGTCGTAGTGGATAACGCCGGGCTTGCTGCGATGGATAGTCAGTTTCTTGCATCTGAACGACTTGATACAACTGTTCTTTTCTATCGTCTTTGTAAAAAGTTGAAGGGCAATAGCCGTTGCCTCCAGCATATTGAAAGGTTCCATTACCGTAACGTCCATAAGTCCGTCGCTCATAGATGCATTTGGGGCGATGTAAGCATTATTTCCGTATTGAGAAGCGTTGGCGCAGGCAATCAGAAATGCCTTGTACTTGTGTGTTCCTGCCTCGTCTTCAATCTCGTAAGTTTCAGGCTTGTACCTTACACCCTCGCGAAGCGTGTTTTCGAGATAAGTCAGAGGTCCTCGCTTTCCTGCCTGAGCAAACTTTGCGCTGATAAAGGCATCGAAGCCAACTCCGCATGTGCAGAAGAACGGCAGTCCGTTTATCTTGCCATAATCAACACTTTCAACCACACCTTTATTTATAATGTCGATGGCTTTCTTTGCCTCCATCGAAATCTGCAAGTGTCTTGCCAGTCCGTTTCCCGAACCGCACGGAATAATGCCGAGCGCCGTATTGGTGTGCGTAAGCGAGCGTGCAACCTCGTTTACTGTTCCGTCTCCGCCAATGGCAACGACAATATCAATGCCGTCTTTCGCTGCCTGCTCGGCAAGTATCGCCGCATGTCCTGCGTATTCAGTCTTCTTAATCTCGTATGTGTACTTGTTCTTGTCGAGTGATGACTCAATCTGTTTCAGGATTGCTTCCTTGCCTTTTGTTCCGGATATAGGATTGACAATAAAGACTACCTTTTTTATAATCATATATGAGTTGATATCTTTTTGAGTTGACAAAATTATAACAAAATAAATGAATAGACGAAAAAAGGGGCTGACTTTTGGTCACTATTGTATTTTTTTCTACATTTTTATTCGACAAGTCAGATTTCTTACTATCTTTGCACAGTTTTTTGTGTTCGTAGAAATGTACACAGCGGAAAAACAACGGGTTTGTCCCGACAGAAAATTGATTTATGGGTTTATTACAAGAAAAATTTAGTAAATATACCGAGCCTCAAAAATATAAGGATTTAGGTATATATCCATACTTCCGCGAAATTGATAGTCCACAGGACACGGAAGTTAACATGGACGGTCATAAGGTTCTTATGTTTGGTTCAAACTCATACATGGGCTTGACATACGACCAGAGAATTATCAACGCTTCAATCGAAGCAACAAAGAAGTACGGAACAGGTTGCGCCGGTTCAAGATTTCTGAACGGAACACTTGACATCCACGTTTCTCTTGAGAAAGAGTTTGCAGAGTTCCTTCACAAGGACGAGGCAATGGTATTCTCAACAGGTTTTTCAGTTAACGCAGGTGTCATCTCTGCCATCGGTAGAGACCGCCACGCTACTTTAATCTGTGATGACCGCGACCACGCTTCTATCGTTGACGGTTGTTCAAACTCGTTTGCCAAGACACTCAAGTACAAGCACAACGACATGGATGCTCTTGAGAGATTGCTTGCTAACTTGCCAGAAGACCAGATTAAGCTCATCATCGTTGATGGTGTCTTCTCTATGGAAGGTGACCTTGCTCCGCT
>JAEEGF011785996.1_pt1 | contig 14061 bp, 7 predicted proteins | sample 9134171 | NCBI WGS metagenome assembly JAEEGF01 (sample SAMN16246542, study PRJNA631951) | gut metagenome | biome: gut microbiome; feature: rumen; material: AP-attached | host: Bos | place: Iran: Karaj | collected 2018-10
ATGCGCGCCATGAATATTGCACCCAAGTCCTTAAACGCCATGGTAGGGCCATGAAACAGTTCCAGCACATAGTGACTGTCATCGATGCGCCGCAGGGGTATGTCAAAGTCGAGGGTGTCATAGACCATGTCGTGCAGCACATCGGCATCGATATCGCCCTGAAAGGCAAAATTGGCGATAGCATAGGCTATCTCCTGCAGCGTCATGTGTCCCATGTTGCGTACAAATGCCTGTGGCAAGCGCACGATGCTCTGTGGCATGTACAGCCCGCCATCCTCGCTCACACCATCAATCACTGCCTGTTTAAGCGAGACAATCTCATTTGGGTTCTTGATGTTATAGTATAGCATTTTCTTCAATGCATAATGCACGATGCACAATGCACAATTACATTATGGCTACTATCAACTATTAACTTTTAACTCTTAACTAATAACAGTGCCAGGAGCAGTGGGGTTGAAGGTATTCTTGACCCACACAGGGATGCCCAAGTCGGCTACGGGGCGCAATGTGGGCGGATAGATCACCTTGGCACCAGCATCGCACAGACGCTGCGCCTCGGCATAGGTCATCTGCGGTAACAACTGGGCATCTTGGTACTTACGCGGGTCCTTGTCGTAGAAGCCATCGACATCGGTCCATATCTCAAGGCACTCGGCCTGCAGGGCTGCCGCGATGAGTGCAGCAGTGAAGTCACTGCCCCCACGCCCTAGGTTGGTCTTGACTTGTGCCTCAACATCGCCCGCAATAAAGCCTTGCACCACATGCACACCCTCGACAACATCCTGCCACTCGAGCCGTATGAGTTTTCTGGTCAGATTGGCCTCCAGTTGATGTTTCCCATCACAGGTGCGTGTCTTGATGAAGTTGGGCGAGAAGTGAGGCACAGCGCCCTCAATCATACATGACACGATGGCGCTAGACATCACCTCGCCATGGCATACGATGGCATCGGCCAGCAATTGTTGCTCCTGTGCTGGCATGTCGCGGTTCAGTGCCAGTGTGCCGTAGAACGAACGCAAGTTTTCAATAAACTGCTCCACAATGGTGTTACACTGTGGCTGCAACGGTGCAGGCACCACACCCTCGATAACCCGACGATGACGGTCGGCCACCTGCTCAAGAATGGGTGCATAGGCATCGCTGCCCTCCTGCGCCAGTCGGGTCATCTCGATGAGCTGATTGGTCACACCGCCCAGTGCCGACACCACTACGATGACGGGTTGCGTCTGACCCTGAACAATATCCTTGACATTGCGCAGGCTCTCGACCGAGCCCACACTGGTCCCTCCAAATTTCAGTACTTTCATGCCAGTATCATTGAAATAAATATCTAGAAACTCTAGATCGTCTAGGCCATCTAGAGTTTCTAGATTAAAACGCAAAAAACGTGCCATTTATTGCGTAAAAATGCGCCCGATGAGGGGCGCATTTTACTTTCTACCGATAGCAGTAGCGAATCACTTGACCAGCACCTTCTTACCACCACGAATGAGAAGGCCCTTGGCATTGGGAGCCACACGCTGACCCATCATGTTGTAGGTGGGTGCATGGGTGTCGTCTTCAGCGACATTGATCTGCTCAACACCGGTGGTCACACTCTCTTGCATGACATGAATGGTATATTCGGCACCCAGGAAAGCCAACTTCACGTCGCACTCGCGTGCTTCGCCCGTGTCGTTTGCATCGGCTGTCACCGCCACATAGGTGAGGTGTTGATAGACTGATTCACCCTCGACGGTCTCATTGTAGTCGGCCAGGCCTACATGTACCCAGTCGGGCTCGGCGCGATTCTCGGTGCCGTCGGTCAGCGTGACGGTCCAGGCAAGGTCGCCAGTAATGTCATAGGCGGGTTGTGAAGCCTGCAAAGCGAAGGTCTTGCTTTCGCCCTCGGGTGCGGCTTGCATCTCGGTTTCCTCGCCGCGCAGATACTCAAACGAGCCCATAATGCTCACAGCCCATCCACGAGTGCGTGCGCCACTAGTCCAATTGATTTTCACCTGTCCCATCAACCCGGTCTCGAAGGCACCATCCTTGACAGCATCAACCACCACATAAGCATGGCTGGTCATGTTAGGCGTCACGCCCGTATACAACGGACTGAACTGCGAGGCACCATCCTCCTCGTCAGCGAGGACAAAGGTCACCAGGATAGGATAGTCGATGGTGTAACCTTCGACAGTCTCGCCAGTCTTGGCATCAACCAGGTCGTTAAATGCCAGATAATAGCGTGTCAGCGGGTTAGACGAGCCACCAGCCTCAACCATATCGGCGGGTTGCAAGGTCTGCGATGCAACTTCCTCAACAACTTCGGTCAGGTTGCCTGCATCATCGGTCTCGACCTTATAGATTGTCATCTTGATGGCGCCGGGCTTTGCATAATCGCTTGCCAACGAACGGATGTGCGTAGCCACACCTGTCAATGCATAGGGTGCCAGCGGCTTGAAATAAAGCTCACCGAAACCACGCACCACAGCACCGGTCACACCCAATCGGCTGTCCCATTGTGTGCCCGAAGCCTCGACATTGGTTCCAAAGTAGTTGGTGCTATAGGACATGTTACCGGCTCGTGGAGACACATTGGTCCAGCCATAGTAGGTCTGAGCCGTTGAACCAAATCCGCTAGGACCACCCACGCGCATATAGGTGGGCGTGTTGGTAGCAAAGCTAGTAGTCGAGTCGGCAAACTCGTTGGTTGCAGTGATTTGCGGTGCCTCGATCGTTGTGGGCTCGAGGTACTGGTAATTAACAGTAATGCTCTCGTCAGTGCTGGTGAGCAGCGGGTTGAGGAAGTTATATTCTCCCTCAGGATTAACATAACTCCACTGGAACGATGTGCAGTCGGACGAGCCGTTAACGAATGTCATGTCGACAAATGGAGGCACATGCAGCATGGGATTGTTAAGACGATAAGCGCCCTTAGCAAAGCCCGAGAAATAAGTACCCATAGGGATGTTGTAGTAGGGAGAAGGCAATGTCTCGTCATTGACAACAGGAGCCTTGTTGGCCACCTGGTTCATGTCAACATCCTCAATCAGTTGTGCATTAGCTCCAGCTGTAAGCATCAGAGCGGCAGCAAAGAGTAAAATTTTCTTCATAAAAAAACTATTAAAGAATGAATAACCTAAATATTACTTTTGTGGGTACAAAATTAGATATTTTTCTTGACAAAAACAAGAAAACAAGGATAACCCACAGAAAAAAGAAACAAAAAAATGTGGGCGGCTGCCATTTTGCAACCGCCCACGCGTTCTTTATAGTCATGAGAGAGCGAGTCTCTCAACGACTAAGCATTGATTACTTGCCCAGCATCTTGTTGATCACAGCGTTGACATCGGCGATGTCGATGACGCCGTCACCGTTCATGTCACAAGCAGGAATCATGGCTTCCTTACCAAGCATCTGGTTGATGACCGAGTTGACATCAGCGATATCAACAACGCCGTCACCATTCGAGTCGCCAGGAACACCAGGAGCAACCAGACCGAGCACGGTCAGCGTCTTGCTCTCCTCGCCGATGGTCAGCACGAAGGTGTAAGTGCCAGCCTCGTTGATGCGGAAGTTCTTGCCAGTCAGATACAGAGGAATGTTCTCGCACCATCCGTAGTGGCTCAGGTAAGCCTCTTCGCCCTCTTCGGCAACACCACCGTACCATTCTGCACCGTGGTTCACCTTGAACTCAGTGTTGGCTGCAAACTCAACATCAGCAGCAACGAGCTTGCCCTCATTCTCACCCTCACCGGGCACGAAGGTAGCATCCTGCCACTCAGCACCCTCAACACCGTAGTGCAGCTTGTAATCGGGTTCGGGAGCAACCTCACCGTCAACACGGAAGGTCATGGTGTTCTTGTTGAACGTGATAGTGTACTCACCAGCCACAGCAGCCAGTCTGTAAGCAGCCTGGTCGTTGCTCGAAAGTTGAGTAGTCATATCCTCGCCCACGACGACATCCTGGTTAGCCTCGGTCGGGCCATAACGATGACCGTTGACCTCATCCCAAGAGCCAATACCCTCAGTAAAGACGAAGTAGATATCCTTAGCTTCCTCAACATTTACAGTATAGGTAAACACGCCCTCGGTCTCTTCATTCTCGGTCATCTCGATGGGAGCCTCAGGATTCCATCCACCCAGAGGATCGTCACCAATCACATAAAGCTTATTAGCGGGCTCTACCACATTACCCTGCTTGAAGTCGTAGATCAACTTAGCACCATTCAAGTAGAACTTCACCTTAGCCTCACGACCCTCAACGCCTTCGGGCAGAGCATCGCAATGCACCAGAGCCTTGGGAATGACATAAGTCTGTCCATCTTGCTGGATGGTCTCGTCCTGGAGCGTAATTGTCAACCATTCAGGCACATCACTTCCATCCTCTAGACTATAGTAAATATTCTCAGATGTGACTTCTTCACTATATTGGTCAACACCATAGAAATAAACGCCAGGATACTCACCAAGGGACAAATAGTCACCACCCTCAGCAGGGAATGTGTACTCGCCAGTCTCGTCATCAAAATTATAGGTCAAGAAGGGCATCGAAACATCCATAAAGATCGATGGGCCAACCTTCAAAGGCATTCCTTCATTATCATTAAGTGCGAAGAACATGTCCAAACCATGGCACACGGTAAATGCACCTTCTTCTTCCATCAACATAAAGGTATTCTCACCCCAGCCCTCATCTTCTTCCTCAACAGAGACCATATAAGTGAATGTGTTAACATTCTCACTGTTTTGACCTGTAAGAACAATGATAATGGGGAAGTCAATCTCAGGAGTAACCTGATAAGACATTTCCATTTCGGGATCATAGGCTTCGAGGTCGAAATCAAGCATCAAGTTAGTGGTTTCAACAAGATCTTTTGGAGTAATGGTATGAGTACCAGTTGCAATCAGGTTATCTTCGTTGAAGATTTCAGGATCAATTTCAGCACCATCCTCCGAGTACTGAGGCATTTCAGGCAAACGATAGACACGGCAAGTAAGGTCCACATTACCCTTAATAGAGATATGGGTAGCAAAGGCATATACCTTATTCAGCACATAGGGTTCTGCAGGCTTCTCTACGGCCATACCGAATCCATTCCAGCCTTTTCCATTCTTACCGAACCAGTAGCTATTTTCCTCGCCATAAACTCCATAGGAACCCCACATATATCCCATATCTTCATCCTCAAAACGAGTACCGAAGATGTAATGCGGGGTAGCCAAAAGGTTATTTCCTTCTGAGGTAAAGTCGCCTGAGTTGACACCAGACCAGATTGCACCATGTGTAACAGTAACTCTACCCTCAACTTCCTCGGTCATCTGAGTACAGTCATAAGACTGGTCACCATAAGTCAGCACTGGGGCAGAAGGATTGGTGTATCCATAAACATGGTTGAAATCTTGACCCTGATAGGTGTACTCCACATTCGCTCCAGACTCAATGAGCGAATAAGTCCAGTCGGTTGCAGGAACCTCACTGACATTCTTGAACTCATAGTTAGAGTAAGGCTTGCCCAACAACATAACTTTTCCATACCAGCCAAAATCAGGAGTAAGCATAGCATAGAATGCACCTGCAGGACGCAAGTACTTGGGAGCATCTACCGGACGAATCTTGCTCGGCGTTGCAGCTGTGCTGCGTGCTCCTGTGAACTGTTTTGCTTCCTTATACAGGACTTTCTGGAAATGAGTGTTGACAATAGCCTTCTCTTTAACTACAGTAGGCTTTTGCTGGACACGCATCTGAGCACTTGCTGACACCGCAATCAGAGCGGCAGCAGCCAATAGTAAACTCTTTTTCATGTTCATAAAAATTAAGTTAGTTAAAAAAAATAAAACTCTCAAATTATTATCTCAATTTAATTCTGCTTGGGGAGAGCAATTACACTCTCCCCAAACAGAGATAATTCATTATTTCACGACCAACTCAAATGATGAGGAAGCATCGCTTTCATATGCCACATTAAGAACAGTGGGCGACAAGACATTCTTAGCCGACAGGTGGAACTTGTGCGAGCTCAAAGCCTGAATAAACTCAGCCATCGATGGGACAGAACTAACCAGATTGGCACCTTGAGTTGTCTTGGCTTCACCAATCTGCATGGTGAAGTCATTTTCACCAATCATAACTGGATCAACTGGCAGAATCACATTGATGGTTGCCCCCTGTCGCATTTCCACGTTAAAGACTAACACATAACCACTGAAATCCTCACTTGAGCCACTGCCAACCAGTTTGTTATAGGTCGCCTTGTCAGCATAATACATATTGATGGTCTTCAAGCGACGTGTTCCCTTGTTAATCTGAGTCCTCATCTCGTTATATAATGTAGCTAGTTCACCAGAGAATGAGTTCAGATTAAAGTTCCATTGCATGATGTGCTCATAATCAAACAAGATAGCATAGTTCAGCGGGCCGGCATCAACCGTGATTTCAGGATTTTCGACACAGACCAGCGAGCCGTCGCTCTGAAGTTTAAAGCGCTGCACAGTGTATCCATCAAACTCATACGGATCCATCAGCGCAAAGCCATCATGATTGATGATGCCATTGTGGTAGGTCACAGTCACAACGCTATCGCTGTGGAACTTCCAGATTGACGGCATCTGTGATGCACCATCCTCGATGACATACTTCTCACCATTGGGAAGATTCATAAACACGCGAGGCACCTTGTAATGGAAGAACGAATCGGCCATAGCCGTCACATAGTCCATATAGACATGGTCATCAACACTGGCATCAACGCGTGTCATGATCATCTTAATCTCACGCTTCTTGCCCTCGATATACAGCGTGTCGTTGCTGTACTTCATCAGGTCAAACTCATAGTCACCCAGGTGTCCTTCACCACTCTCATCAATCTCATTCTGTCCATAAGGCGGGATGTCATAGGGACTTGAGAAGATATGGAAATACTTATTAAAAGAATTGAACGAGAGCACTGGACCGTTATCTGCAACAACCTCCCACAGCGAGGTAGCCTCGCCATACTTGGGAGACCCATCAGATGCATGATTGTCAGCATATCCAATGTACGTATTCTCACCTGCAATCTTTACCTGACCATTCTTATTGAAGGTCATCAGATAAACATATCCATGCTCGTCACCATTGGCAAAGTATTCCATTTGCCATTTTCCACCCTTGTCAGTCAGAATATCGGAATAATACTTCTTGGCTTCTTCAAGACGCTCAGAAGCCGACTTGTCGAAGATGTCAGCCTCTTCGTTCTTAAAGCAGGATGTCAACGTAACCGAAAGGGCAACGAGTGCCAAGGTTCCGTATATTTGAAACTTTTTCATATTGTCTGATCAATTATTGGTTGAACAATCAATTACTGCCATACCCAGCAATTTGCTGACGCAATTCCTCTATGTTGTAGTTCATTTGGCGCCACTGCACTAATTCACGTACAGCATCCAGGTCAATGCCCCAGTCATCCAAGAGCCACTTGCGGGCAATGTTCAGTTTCTGCAAAATCACCTCTTTGCCATCCACTTCATCCTCATCCTCCACAGGATAGACCTTGATGGGCATACGCTGTCCACTGGCATCAACCACAAAGCGAGCGTCGGTCTTATCAACCCGGAAACCATTGGCATCCAACTGAGTGACAACGATATCACCATCAGCATTATAGGTTGTATCGTTGGTAAACGGCTTCACTGCACGCTGGTAGTCGCCATTGAACCTTTCACCATTTGCTGTAGTCTTAATATTACCTTCATAAATGTAGACCTTGCTAGAGTCGTTAGCTACATTGTTAGAATAATAGAAGTAGCAATACCATCCCTCACGACCTGCAGGGTCGGTCCAACTGGTCCAACCACGCGTAGCCAAATCAAGTGCGCGATTCCACTGAGCATCGGTCATGGTAATGTAACAAGCTACCGTCTCGGCAAAGTCCTCACGATATTCACTCGAAGCATACTTGGTGATAAAGCCCAGCGAGTTGACCACACCACCCTCACTGTCACCACGGCTGGTCCAGTTGGAGGCATCATAGCGGCCTACCGACAAGCGATTGAATTCGGTGGGGTAATTCTTCTTCTGGTGCAGGATATGGGTATACTCATGGTGCATCGTATGGAGTGCACCATCATTTACATTCTGGAAACTGTTCACATTCAGGTTATTCACATTGAATAGTGACACCTTGACACCGCCCTCGGCCAGACCGACAGTCTCGCTACCCGAGTTGGGGTTCAACGCCGACGAGCCAACGAGTTGTATGACACGCGGAGAAGTCTCCTTAAGAAGCCTCTCTCCTGCAATTGAATCATAAACTTCAAACCACAGATACTTGGTCAACAATGCCAAGTCCACCGCCTTGTCATAGTCGGCGGGAATCAGGTTGTAGTTCATATTGGCATCGATGTCGGCCAGCTTATAGTTGAACTTGACATTGTAGGGCTTGAGATAATTCTCGACCAGCCACTTGTCAAAGTTATAGGTATAAGCAGTTGGGTCCAATTCGTCAGTAATCTCGGGGAAGATAGTATCCCCCAGTTTGTCATCGCTACATGAGCTCATAGGCAAGAGAGCCACCGAAGACAAGAGCAACGCTGAAATATAGAATTTAACTGATTTCATAGTCATAAAAATTATCGTTCGTTAAATTATTCGCTCACAATGACACATGAATTATCTGTCTTCGGATTCAAAGGTTCAAGGGTACGTTTGTTAGGTTCAAAACCAGCAACAATCGTCTGATAGGGAATCTGGATTGCATAACGCGGGTCAAGAGTCTTAAGTTCAACCTCGCCTCTGAGTCCCACGCGATGCTTGAACGACAAGCCGAAGCGCTTGATGTCGAGCCAACGCATACCCGTGTGCACCAACTCGATGCGGCGGTAGTGCTGCACGCATTGCAGATAGGGAAGCTTTTCGGGAGTGACTTTCCAATCATCACGAACGGTTTCGGTCGTAGAGATTGTACCATCCTTCTTATAAGTAATCTCTACCTCCTTGGGAGTTGCACATACCTCATCAATATGGATGGGCTTAGCGATACCATAGTTGTAGCTCATGTAAGGATAGTCCTCACTGACATTGTTCATCGCGAGAGTGTAGAAATTCTCAATCAGATCGCGAGACAGTTCTTTGTACGAACTCGTTTTCTGCACGTTGTCACGACGGTTTTCATCCCAAGTGTGCAGGTCCTCAAAACCTTCAGCGATATTACCCATCATGATGTTAGCCTCGGCACGTACCAGCAGGGTCTCTTCGGCGGTGAACTCTGCACGAATCTCGTGGCAATAGCCAATACCCGCCAACTTGTCGGTGTACTCAAACTGCTCAAAGCAGTTGCCTGCATAGTATGCGCCATAATCTGAGCCACCTGCCGAACCGCAGTTAGCTGCAAAGCATGGGTTCATCGAAAACTCCTCACCGGTAGCACTATTTTTATAGCGAACACCCTCCCACGACGGGCCAGGGCCCTGGATGGTAGCACGCTTAGCCACACCGTTGCAAGCAAAGCGGCCCGAACTGACGAAGCAACGCCACCAAGTACTGTAGCTGGCAATCAACATCCAGTTACCCGGACGCTCGATGCTCGTGGCATAGCGACCAATATCACTGATGTAATAGAAATCGTCCTGACGCCAAATGTCATTCATCAGGTTTGCAGGATTAGCACCCTGGAAAGCCTCATTGGCATAGTGTACTGCCAGGTTGTACTTGCGCTCAAACAGGTAGAAGCGAGCAGCAAACGCATTGGCAGCCTGCTTGTTGAAGTGGTATTTGGGCACCTCGTAGTACAGGTTGTTAATCAACGGCAGACCTTGGAGTAGGTCATTCTCAATCTTATCGTAGAAATCAGCGAGGGTGCCACGCTCATAATGAGGGTTAACCTTGGTCTCAGGCTCTGTAATATAGGGAAGACCCAGATAGCTCTTGTTCTGAGCGTCGGTACCGTAAGGCATACAGAAGATTTGAGCCAACATCCAGTGGTGGAAGGCGCGCGAAACAAGCGCCTCGCCTTTCACGGCACTCAATTTCTCCTTGTCGTTCTCACTGAGGGCGCCATTGGCATCCTCACCAGCCTCTTCAAACTCGGCAACCTTTTGCAGCACAGCATTGCACACAGCAATGGCGGCATAGCAACCGCTCCACACACCCGAGGGCGTGTCGTTGTCATTGTCCTTGTCGACATCCTCCCAGGCGAACAGCTGCTCGTCGGCAAGCGAATAGGCCTTGAGGTTGTAGCGCATACCCGTCGGCAACGTTGGGGGTGCATTGTTGTCGACAATGTTGTCGCTCGAAATCTCGCCCGTCTGACCGATGTTGACACCCATATAGCCGTCAACCATCAGCTGGCGCAACTGCTCGACATTCACCAGATAGACGCGGGTATCAGGAGTCTTGTCCAGAAAGTCGTTGCACGACGTCAAAGCCAGCAACAACAGACCCGCAGCAATTGAAAAATATTTTGCTTTCATACTTTGTGATATCTTTAGAATAGCGTGTTCAACAAATTAAAGTCCGAAACGCAGTGTGAACGTAATCTGCTTGGGGTTGGGCGAAGCCACACCACCACTATTGAAGAACTCAGGATCGGCACCATTCAACTTCTTGTCGGCATAGAGCAGACAGATGTTGGTAGCAGCCAGCTTGACCGAAGCACTCGTCAAGCGCAGGTGACGCAAGAAGCTCATCGGGATGTTGTAGGTCAGAGCGACCTCCTTCAGGCGGATGAAGCCACCGTTGGCGATGCGGGCGGTACTGTAGTTATAAGCATTGTAGCCATAACCGATGTAGTTGTTGATGTACAGCTGACGCAGCGATGCGATGGCGGGGATGTCGGTGTATTCCTCATCGCCCGGCATCACCCAGCGGTTCTTAAACTCGCGAGGCATTGCATCCATATCGCTGTAGCTCGACGAGAAGTCGGGCGACAGACGCAGCTTGTTACCGAACGAGTAGGTCATGAAGACGTTCAGGTTAAAGCCCTTCCAAGTGAAGTTGTTACCGAAACCACCGGTGATGGTTGCATCGACCGGGCCCTCATACTTGAGGAAGTCGAGTTTCTGGTACTCCTGGAAGTTGATGTCCCAGTTGGTAACCTCGTTGTTCTCGTTGATGATCTGAGGCAGACCGTGCGAGTCAAGACCGACGAACGGAATCGAGAACACGGCACGGTGGGGATAACCCTGCAAGGGGAAACCCGATGACTGCACCAGGCTGATGACATTGGAGTGCGACTCGAGCTTGGTGATGTTGGTCGTAGCGTAAGAGAAGGTCCAGTCGGTAGTCCAACCGAAGTCACCCGGACGCAGAGGCTCGAAGTTCTTGGTCGAAATGGTGAACTCAACACCATGCGAAGCCATCTCGGCGACATTAGCCCACTTTTGCGACACGCCCCCCACGGCTTGCGTGGTGATGCGGCCAATCAGGTCAAAGTTGTTACGCTTGTACCAGTCGAAGACCAGGTTCAGGCGGTTGTTGAAGAAACCGAGGTCAACACCCAAGTCAATCTCATGCTTCTTCTCGAAGGTCAGCTCCTCATTGCCCAAGCCATTGAGCGAGAGGCCCATTTCCTTAGCCTCGGTTTCCTGAGCCCACTTGCGGAACGGGTAGTAGAGTGCCTCGGCGTTGGCATAGCCACGGGGGCCGCTCTCACCAGTCAGCGAGTAAGATGCACGCAGCTTGGCGTAGCTCAAAGTGCTGTTTCCGCTCCACTCCTTGAAGAAGGGCTCCTCATAGATGTTCCATGCAGCCGAAATGTTCCAAGTGGGAAGCCAACGGTTCTGTGTGGTCTTACCCATCAGGTTCGAACCCTCGTAACGCACGGTTCCGTTGAGCACGTAACGGCCCAGCAGACTATAGTTGGCGTTGGCGAAGAATGCAGCTGCGCGGTCGGTACGGTTGGCGTTGCTGAAGTAAGCACCGTTCTCCTCGTCCATCTGCTTGAACAGCTTGTAGGCCGAGAAGGGCAGGTTACCCATCTGGTAGGCGATACCCCAGCCCTCGAACGATTGAGCATGACGCTCGACACTGCTCGACTCGGCACCGGCATAAATCTGGAACAAGTGCTTGCCACCAAAGTTCTTCATGTACTGAACCGTTCCACGGAAGTCAATCTGCGACATCGAGTTCTTGCTGTAGAGCAGGATACCACCCTTGGGCAACACAGTCTCGGGCAGGGCATTCTCCACATCGGGATCGGTATAGAGGTAACGGTTGCTCGAGCGAACGATAGCGTCCTCGGGGTCAATACCTGCACGGTAAGCCATTGCCTGGTTACTGTTGTCGAGGATGTAGTGGTTCTGCTCGGCGTTGGTGTAACGATAAGATGCCAACAGGTTAATCTCAAGGTTCTGATCCTGCTTGACAATGGGCTTGATCTGCAACTCGCCCTGGAACTTGACATCGAGCACGTTGATGTCGATGTAGTTGTTCTCAAGCTCGTTGAAGATGTTGAAGTCGGTATAATTGCGACGATAAACCAGGTTAGGATCCAGTGCACGCGAGGTGTTCAACGCGAAGCTGTAGGGGTTGATATCGAAGCTACGCGAAACCTCACCACTGACAACATCGACATTCTGGCTCAGTGTACCAGGAGCACGCTGCTTGCGGTAAGAGTCACTATTCAGGATCTTGACACGAACCTTGTCGCTCAGGTTATAGATAGCATTACTATTAAAGGTGTAACGCTCCACCTTACTGGTCTTGTACCATCCCGGGTCGTTCATCAACGAGATTGACGTGTAAAACGAGCCCTTGTCGGTACCGCCGCTGATACTCACAGCGTGGTTCTGCATGATGTTGTTATTGAACAACAGGCTGAACCAGTCGGTGTTCATAAACTCGGCCTTACGCAGGTAGTCGTTCATAGCGGCACGGGTATTGGGCAGACCGAACTCGCCGTTGGTGGCGTTGTACTGGTTCATCAGGTTGTACATACGTCCGTAAATACCTGTCGACGAACCATTGACCAGCGATGCAAACTGCAACCAGCCCTTCTGCTCCATCTCCTTGAAGATACTCATCTGCTCCTGCGAGTTGCTGATGTTGAAATCGCGGTAGTTGGGCTTCAGGCGGTAGGTGAACTCACCGGTATAGTTAATCTGGGTGTGACCCTTACGACCGGTCTTGGTGGTGATCACAATCACACCAGCATTAGCCTTGGCACCATAAATTGATGTTGCCGAACCGTCCTTCAGGATCTGGAAGCTCTCGATGTCATCTGCATTCAGTCCAGCCACAGCCGAAGCGATCAGCGTGTTGGCATCACCCGACGACAGGTCATCGGCACTTACCTCGACGTTATCCGAGAGGATCACACCGTCGACCACCCACAGAGGCTTGGAGTCGCCATAGATTGACGTTGCACCACGCACGCGGATCTTGGGTGCCGTACCGAAGGTACCTGACACGTTTTGCACCTGCACACCGGCGGCACGTCCCTCGAGGGCACGGCTCACGTCGGCCACACCGTCCAGTTTAGCCTTAGAGGCATCCACTGCGGTCGTAGCACCGGTAAACAGTCGCTTGTCCACCTTCTGGTAACCAGTCACGACGACCTCGTTCAGGTTTACGCCACCGTCATCCTTTGGTTTCAAAGTAATTTTAAGGCCACTCTTCGCTGCAACCTCGGTGGGCTCATATCCCATGTAAGTAATCACAAGATGAGCACCATTGGGTACATTCAGCGTGAATTTGCCGTCAAAGTCGGTGGAAGTTCCGTTCGAAGGTTTGCCCTTCTGCACGACCGTCGCACCGATCACCTCTTCATTGTTCTCGTCGTAGACCGTACCCGACGCAACAACCTGTGCGTCAATGGCGAAGGCCACCAGCGAGGCTACAATGAGCAAAAGTAATTTTTTGAGACTCATAAGCACTAAATTTTGTTATTATTTTTGTTAGTTATAAACGATTTTACCGACCACCAGACATCTCCAGCCTACAATAGGTTAATAGATGACAATCGTGCACGACTTTCAATTAAAAACCGCACTGAATATCAACCAATTACCCCTTCAAACTGGGCCAAAATGACACAATCTGACGGTATTTCAAGGGGCAAAGATAGTAAAAAAATCGCAGAACGACAATTTCAAATGTTA
>JAEEGF010218555.1_pt1 | contig 14060 bp, 14 predicted proteins | sample 9134171 | NCBI WGS metagenome assembly JAEEGF01 (sample SAMN16246542, study PRJNA631951) | gut metagenome | biome: gut microbiome; feature: rumen; material: AP-attached | host: Bos | place: Iran: Karaj | collected 2018-10
GTTTCCTTCCAACACCTTTTCTGTGGTAGTCTTTCAACACTCCCATAACGCAGAGTTCTACGGTTTCTTTTCCCGTCTCTTTAAGGCAAAGAAAACCTATAGGTTTTTCTGAATCATATGCCACAAAAAAAGGCTGAGATACACTTTCTTTTATGTATTGTTCCCTAGATTCAGGAACTCCAAACCAATCAGGAAGAGCTTCAAGTATTGTCCTGGAAATCTGCTTTTTCACTGCTGCCTCTTCTACAGTACTAATTCTTATACCTGTAGCCACCGGCTTGTCATGACAATCCTCAAAGTGAAAAACAAAATTGTAGCTGTCGGGAACATCCTCATCAATGTAGCCGGTATCAATAAATCCTATTTTTTCATAGACATGTATTGCCTGCGCATCTTCCATTTTTACGCATACTTCCACACAGTCATATTTCCGTTCCTTTTTAAGGCTATTCAAGATAAGTTCAAGTGCCTCGGATCCATATCCTTGGCCTTGATAATTCTTATCAATCATGAACTGCTGCAATTCATAGCATGCAGGTTCATCATTCATATCTCTTACCATAGCAAGTCCTATGGGTTTCTCATCAGCAACTATTCCGATAACTTTTGCTCGGGAATCACGATAAACATACCCTCTCGCTATGATACCAATATTGCTTGCCAGATAGTTTTTTTGACTTTCATCAACGGATAGTCCGGCAAAATCCATCCAGTTTTCTTCACTTAAATCAATTAAGTTGACCATTTTTTAATCCTCCGATTATTTTATTGGAGGGTCAAATATCGTGGGCCCTCCGTACACGATTATTTTTTTTCATAAAAGATCACTCCTTTCTCTTTTATTTACTATTGTAAAAGAGGTTATAACGCTTAAAATATCAACCTCTATAACAACCTCATTAAGCTGCAACTACTGTTATTTCTATCCCTACTACGCCATACTTTTCTAAATCTTCACTGTTATAATACATAATTGCGAGTCAAGGCTAAAGCACATCTAAACCTAACACATTGCATCCATAATAAAAAAGCGTGTTTTCTCCTAAATCACAATTTATAATGACTTCTTAACCATCACAACTTCATCATTCTGGTATTCAATCTCAAAACCGTTCTTTAAAAACAGTTTATAGGATGGATTGTCAGCTGCGATATCATCATGAAGTACTGATACCCCATTGTCTTTTGCAGCATCACATAAAAGTTTTAACCCCTCTGATCCATATCCACGATTCCGAAATTTGGCAAGAATGATCACATCACATATGTAAATATCTCGCCGACGATCATAGTGATAGGCGATTTCTCCAACTAATTCATCCGTTTCATTCTTCAAATATCGGTAGTATCTCTTATTGTCCGGTTTTCTAACCCAAGCATCATACCAATCCTCCCACTCTTCTCTGGGAAATGGTATTGTGCCACCCCATTTTGCGTTATAAGACATTGTCATCTCATCCGCCATCAGGTATTCACGAAAACTCATTTCTTCTAATTCAGGTCTTATCGCTTCAAGCATTGTTTTTCTCCAAAATATTCGTATTTATCGCTAATTCAAAGTTTTTCTAATATCTGCAGTATCTTGAACTGCTCTCGGAAGCCAATCTGCTCTCACATAATCGAAGGGGATGACTAGTTCCTGGATCTTATCCTCTTTCGCCGGTCGTTTAATGTCATCAGGCAGATAATCAAGACCAACTTCACGAAGGCTCATAGCACTGTCATGGATCCAACCAACCGCTTGTCCGTCACAGTACAAACAGTAGCAGCCAAACATTCAATACTGTTTATCAGCAAAACAATTCTCCCTTCAAATTGTGCAAGCCGACTTGCACAAACGCAGCAACTTACTCAAGTGCATACAGATTTTATTGTACCAAACGTTATTGAATCCTCATAGATATATTTCTTTGAATGGTTTCCATCGGCTAACATAAGGGCAAAAAGAAAAGGCCTTGCTAAGCTATTCATTAGCTTAACAAGACCTTTTAAGTCTTTACTGAAACCTCACCTGCTAACCTTTTGCATTACACATAAATAATGCTCAGTTATAAAGTGTTATCATTTTGTTATAAAATCGCTTTTCGGAGAAATAGAATCACTTTAGAATCATGTGATTCCATTCGTAATGTCATAATTTCCGTCTTTCCATTACTTTTTCAATTCCCAATATAAATACAGAGGGATTTTCTGCAGCCACGCCATCGCTACAGAAATCTTAGCCTGCTCATCTGTAGCTCTTGGTTCATTTAAATCTACAATCGTCAATCCTGCGCCTACAAAGGTTTTAACATACTCCTCAAAGGTACGATGTCGCCATATAACAGGAATTGTTCCTTGATAAAGAGGCGCTTCCCATTCTCTAGGTTCAAAATAGTTTTTAACTACAACCTGACGGTCTATTCCTTGGCCTTGTCTTCCTATACCAGTATCATGATTTCCATCAAAGCAGGGATGTAGGACACTCGCAAATAGACGTCCGCCAGGTTTTAAAACTCTCACCACTTCTCGAATGGTTCCCTCGAAATCCTCACAATCCATAAGCATCATAGAACACAAGACAATATCAAATTGCTCACTGACTATATCAAAAAGATCATTACTGTTTCTGACAAAATGCTGAATCTGAAGTTTTTCATCACATGCCAACTTGGCCGCATACTCTATCGCTTTCTTTGAACAATCTATAGACACAAGTTCCGCTCCGCGCTTGGCCAATTCTCTTGAATATCCGCCCTCACCACATCCAAGATCAAGTATTTTTTTAACTTTCACATCGCCTATAAATTTAAGCATATTAGGCATAATAAAGCAGTTACGAGCTTCCCCAGTCTGAGCAAGTTCAAACCACTCATCTCCCATAGCGTTCCATGCTATAGTAGAACTATCTTGTTTCATTTCTTTCAAAAAAGTCCCTCCCTTTTATCCCACCATTTTTCTTTACTATATCTCTGCACTTTATTTTTAAATCGTTTTCAATCTGTTCAATATACCTAACACAATACTCGAATCATTTATCAGTGAAATACCAAAACACTTCTTGCCGGCATCCTTTATAGAAGCCCCTATATGATAAAACGCCTTTCCGTCCAGCATGATAAATCTATCATGAAATACTTGCGTCTTTTTAACAGTCAGCTTCGGATACTGCGCATTAAAATTCTCCACATCTTTATTCGTAAGCGGTGCGCTGGCATATGTAAAAATTGTAACATCAACACCAGCATTCTTCTTTGCCAAAATGTTCAGCGTATTCACATCCACGTATCCATCAATCAATATAATATCACTTTGGGCCTTCTGTATAATAGTTGTAATCAAACTAAACGCATCATAGATCTGCCCATCAAAAAAGATCTTCTGCTCCGATTCGGCATGATCTTCGATATACTGAAACACCCTATCAAATCTCTCATCAGTACTTTTCTGATATTCCAGTTGTTTCAATTCTATATGGCTGACCTTCTCAAAGAGTAAAGCATTGTTGGCTATAAACCGACGCATTTCACGGAAAGCACGCATAATAAATATGCTTTGTTGTTCAGCCACTTCTCCCTTTAGAACCGTTGCCAGCATATAGATTCCCTGCTCTGTAAACGCGTATGGTGGTTTTCTGCGGCCTCCCCCTTGTCCAGAGTAAAAATTTGAATTTGGTGAAGTCACAATTTGTGATTTCACCACTTCTACCTCATCCTTCGTAAGTTGAAACATAAAATCATCAGGAAACCGTCCAGCATTTCGCTTAACCTGCTGATTCAATGCTCTGACTTCATAACCATACAAAGCCGCCAAATCATAATCCAGCATTACTTGTTTATCCCTGATTGTATATATCAAATTTCCGATTTCGTTTATTTGAATTGTAGCCGGAACGAGTTCCATCTTTTCCTCCATGTTAAACATCCCCGCTCTTTATTTTTGGTGGCTTTTTACACTGCTGCAACCAAATTGGTGCGACACTGTCGAACTTTTTTATCATTCATTCTCTTTACGTATTAATTCTTCATATTTCAGTTGATATGCTAACAGACGCGGAATATACTCCGGAGGGGTGCGTCGTCCTGCTTCCCAATCCTCCAGTGTTCGAACTGGGATTCCCGTATGTTCCGAAAACTCTTTTCGATTCATATTTACACTCTCGCGTAGTTCTCTTATCACCTTTGCAGTATCCATAACGCCCTCCACGCATTGCGTTTTCTTGATTATATCACACGACTGCAAAACACGTAATGTGTGGTTTTTGTTTCATTTTTTAGAATCATTTTAGAATCAATCATAGAATCAAAACAAAAAAGAGCCGAGAGCAAATGCTCTCAGCCCTTGGTATTACTAGGTTTCCATACACTCGCAAACCGCTTGGAACTACTCCAGTTCCACCGTTCCCGGAGGCTTGCTGGTGAGATCGAACATTACGCGGTTTACGCCCTTGACCTCATTTATAATACGGCTCATGACGCGCTGAAGGACCTGGAAGGGAATCTCGGAGGCCTCGGCAGTCATAAAGTCCACTGTCTCCACTGCGCGGAGCACAACTGCGTAGTCGTAGGTACGCTCATCGCCCATAACTCCTACAGAGCGCATATTTGAAAGAGCTGCGAAGTACTGGTCCGGGAGCTTCTCAAGTCCCGCCTCTGCAAGCTCGGTTCTGTAGATGTAATCTGCATCCTGAACGATACGGACCTTCTCAGCTGTAACCTCGCCGATGATACGGATACCAAGTCCCGGGCCCGGGAAGGGCTGACGGAAAACAAGGTACTCAGGAAGGCCCAGTTCCAAGCCAACCTTGCGGACCTCGTCCTTGAACAGAAGTCGCAGCGGTTCAATAATCTCTTTAAAGTCAACATAGTCGGGAAGTCCGCCAACGTTGTGGTGTGACTTGATGACCACTGACTCTCCGCCAAGTCCTGATTCAACCACATCAGGATAGATGGTTCCCTGTGCCAGGAAGTCAACTGCACCTATCTTCTTGGCCTCTTCCTCAAATACCCGGATGAATTCCTCTCCGATGATCTTGCGCTTTCTCTCAGGCTCTTCTACGCCCTTGAGCTTGGCATAGTATCTCTCTGCCGCATTTACGCGAACAAAGTTAATATCGAAATTACCGGAGGGTCCAAATACTCCCTCCACCTCATCGCCTTCATTCTTACGAAGAAGACCGTGATCTACAAATACACAGGTGAGCTGTCTGCCGATAGCCTTAGCAAGAAGCGCAGCCAGAACAGAAGAATCAACACCGCCGGAGAGAGCAAGAAGTACCTTACCATCGCCAACTTTCTCCCTGATCTCCTTAACAGTATTCTCAACAAAGGAGTCCATTCTCCAGGTTCCCTGTGTGGAACATATTCCTCGTACAAAGTTATGGAGGATCTCTTTTCCCTGAACAGTGTGAAGAACCTCGGGATGGAACTGAATCGCATAGAGCTTCTTATCCTCGCAGGCTGCGGCTGCAACAGGGCAATCTGCTGTGTGTGCAATGATATCAAATCCCGGAGCAACCTTGCTGATGTAGTCGAAATGACTCATCCACACGATGGTTTCCTTGTCAATATCCTTAAAAAGGGTTTCGGTAGCACCATCGATAAATGTGTTGGTCTTACCGTACTCTCTTACGGGAGCCTTCTCAACCTTGCCGCCTAAAAGGTGCATCATGAGCTGAGCGCCGTAACATAAGCCCAGAACCGGGATTCCAAGTTCAAAGAGCTCTTTGGTGTAGGAAGGAGCACCTTCCTCATAACAGGAATTGGGGCCGCCTGTAAGGATAATACCCTTTGGCGCCATCTCCTTGATCTGTTCGATCGGTGTACGGTAAGAATAAATCTCACAATACACATTGCATTCTCTGACTCGTCGGGCAACCAGCTGGTTGTACTGTCCGCCAAAGTCAATGACTATGACCTTTTCTTCTGAAGCCATTCTTCCTCCTAAAAACATAATTTCAAGTGGATCTATATCAAATACTTCCCTACAGAAATCTTCTGACTGTTATTATTGACCTGTAAGTTGCAGGGCTGTACTTAATTCCCGTCTTCTGTGTGCTGGCGTGGACTATCTGTCCTCCGCCGATATATATTCCCACATGGCCGCCGTAATAAATAACATCCCCCGGCTGTGCATCCGCATAGGAAACCTCTCTGCCATATGCACCCTGTGCCCAGGAGGTTCTGGGAACGCTTATCCCAAAGGCCTTGTATACTGACTGAACAAATCCCGAACAATCTGCGCCGTTGGTAAGACTTGTTCCTCCGGCAACGTAGGGATTACCCACAAACTGGCATGCATACTTGGCTATATTACTTCCGGTTGCGCTTCCTGCTGCGGCATAGGTCTTGCCGCCGGAGCCGCCTGATGAATTATTGCCCGATCCGGTAGATGTATTTCCTCCGGAATCACTGTCTGTATTGGCGGCGCTCTGCGCTGCCTCCTCAGCAGCCTTGGCTGCATCCGTTGCCTTTTTAGCCTCGGCTACTTCCTTCTCCTTGGCCTCTATCTGCTTCTGCAGGTTGGCTATGCTGGCCTGCTGACTCTTTACCTGAGCTGTATAAACTGCGGCGTCCTGCTTGGCTTTAGCGAGCTTCACCTCATAATCCGAATATGTGGCCTTATACTGAGCCAGGAGTTCTTCCATATAGGCTTCTTCTTCCTCAAGCTCATACTGGGATGCCTCAAGCTCAGCCTTTTCCTCTTCAAGACGCTGCCCCAATGCCTGTGCCTGTTCCTTGGCAGTCACATATTCTGCCAGCTTCTGCCTGTCGTACTCATAGAGTTCCTCAACATACTGAGCCTTGTTGAGAGCCTCCGCATAGCTTGTGGCTGTCAGAAGGAGCTGCATGTATGTAAGGTTACCCTTCTCATACATGAATTTAACTCTCTGGACCATAGCATCATAGAGGGTCTCCTCCTGGAGCTTGGCCTCTTCATATTCAGCATTGGTCTTTTCTATCTGCTGTGCTTTATCATCGATGTCTTCCTTGATAAGCTCAATGTCGGTCATGAGTCCGACAATCTCGGCAGATGTGGTATCGATGGCATCCTGGGTCTCATCAAGTCCCTCGGAAGCATCATTTATCTGGCTGTTGGCCTCGTTTAGCTTATTCTCGCTGGCCGCCTTCTCTTTTTCCGCCTGTTTCTTTTCCTTATCAAGTGCCTTCTGCTCTTCCTCCAGCTTCTTCTGAGTCTCTTCAAGCTCCTCGCTGGTGGTGGCATAGGCTGATGTCGGAGTGAGCATAAAAAGAGCAAGGGATAGTATTACGGCGAAAACAGAAAAAATTCTCTTCATACCAATACCCCCTTGCTCTAAGCTAAGTCAACAATTAGTATATCAGTTCTTACGAACTACTATATTTAGTATAGCATTATAACTCGCAGTTTCCAACAGTTCTGGGGAACGGCTCAACATCTCTGATGTTGCCCATTCCTGTGAGATACATGATGCAACGCTCAAATCCGAGACCGAAACCTGCATGACGTGTGCTGCCGTACTTACGAAGGTCAAGATAGAACTGATAATCCTCCTTCTTAAGTCCAAGCTCATCCATTCTGTTCTCAAGAATCTGAAGGTCATCCTCTCTCTGGCTGCCGCCAATGATCTCACCGATTCCGGGAACCAGACAGTCAGCTGCCGCTACGGTCTTGCCATCCTCGTTGAGCTTCATATAGAAGGCCTTGATCTCCTTGGGATAATCTGTTACAAATACAGGCTTCTTGAAGATCTCCTCTGTGAGGTATCTCTCATGCTCGGTCTGCAGATCACAGCCCCAGCTTACCTTGAAATCAAACTTGTCATTGTGCTTGGCAAGGAGCTCAATAGCCTCCGTGTAGGTGATTCTGCCAAACTCATTGTTTACTACGTTGTTAAGTCTGTCAATAAGACCCTTGTCAACGAACTCGTTAAAGAATGCCATCTCCTCAGGGCAGTGCTCGAGAACATAGTTGATGACATACTTAAGCATAGCCTCAGCGGTATCGCAGTCATCCTTAAGATCAGCGAAGCACATCTCAGGCTCGATCATCCAGAACTCAGCAGCATGTCTTGTGGTGTTGGAGTTCTCTGCTCTGAATGTAGGTCCAAAGGTGTAAACATTCTTGAATGCGAATGCATAGGTCTCAACATTGAGCTGTCCGCTTACAGTGAGGTTTACAGGCTTACCAAAGAAATCCTTGGAGTAATCAACCTTGCCTTCTTCTGTTCTGGGCACGTTCTCAAGATCCATGGTTGTAACCTGGAACATCTCTCCTGCACCCTCACAGTCACTGCCTGTGATGATGGGTGTGTGAACATATACAAATCCTCTCTCCTGGAAGAAAGAGTGAATAGCAAATGCAGCTACGGAACGAACTCTGAATACTGCCTCAAAGGTGTTGGTCCTTGCACGAAGATGAGGAAGTGTTCTAAGGAACTCAAGACTGTGTCTCTTGGGCTGAATAGGATAATCCTCTGTAGAAGGTCCCTCTATCTCAATCTTCTCTGCCTGCATCTCAAAGGGCTGCTTGGCATTGGGTGTAGCAACAATCTTACCTGTAGCGATAATTGCTGCTCCAACGTTCAGCTTGCTGATCTCTGAGAAATTCTCAAGTGCATCTGTATATACAACCTGCAGAGGCTTGAAATATGTTCCGTCATTTAAAACGATAAATCCGATAGTCTTGGAATCACGGATATTTCTGATCCAGCCTCCTACTGTCACTGTCTGATCAGTAAACTTATCCTGTTCTGTAAACAGAACCTTGATATCCTGTAAATCCATACAACCTTCCTCCTTCTGTATTATTTATAATTTATTCTTTATTCTTCTACGTCTGTGAAAGTAGTGTTCTCTACCAGGAAGTCCACTACCTTGTTAGCCATCATGGTGTCTCTGTAATACTCAATGTCCTGAGTTGCCTTGTAATCCTCATAGGTTGAGTTGGCAGCTGCAGCTGAAGCCTCAAATTCTGCCTTGAAAGCTTCATCAAGCTCCTCGTCGCTTACTGTAAGACCTTCCTGATCGGCAACTGCCTGAAGGAAGAGGAACTCCCTTGTGCTGAGTGTAACTGTATCCTTGATGTAATCATCAACTGTTCCGCTCAGGCCGTTCTGCTGCATGATGAGCTCCGCTACCTGCTCGGGTGTCATCTGCACCTGATACATATAGTAAAGCCACTGTGCCTGCATATTCCACTGTGAATACTGAATGGCAAGATATCTGTTGTAAAGCTTCTCGGGAATCTCCTCGTAAGTTGCATTACCTTCTGCAACATCAAGAACAGCGCTCTTCTTGCTGTTAGTATAGTTCTGCTCGCGTTCCTCCTCAAGCTCCTTTCTCAGGTGCTCTTTGAACTCGGCCAGATTGGTTGCATCCTCAAGGCCCTTTTCCTCTACCCATGCGTCGGTGGGCTCTTCAACCGCAGACTTAACACTGTTTACGGTAACTGTGAATACAACGGCCTTACCTGCAAGGTCAGGTGACTGATACTGCTCGGGGAATGTAAGATCAAGATCAACGGTCTCACCAATGTTGACTCCTACAAGCCCTTCCTCGAAACCGGGAATGAACTGGCCGGAGCCGATGGTAAGGTCAAATCCTTCTGAAGTACCACCCTCAAAAGCCTCAAGGGTATCTGCATACTTACCTACAAAATCGATATTGGCGATATCGCCGTTCTTAACAGTTCCTTCTGTGAGTACCTGATACTGTGGATCCTCGGCATAAACCTCTTCAAGTCTGGCCTCAACATCCTCATCGGTTACCTCCTTAAGAGCGGCAACCTCAACGTTGAGTCCCTTGTAATCACCGAGAGTAACATAGTCTGAAGCGGTAACCTCTGCAAGATTCATGGTCTCTAGTGAGGAAACATCAAGGGTACTTGCGGCTTCTGATGCTGCATCTGTCTGTGTCTGAGCTGTGCTGTCATCGGGACCGTTCTGTAATTCGTCAATGGCCTCCTTAAGAGCTGTACTGTCTACGACAGCCTCAGAGGACTTATCTGTTGCATTATCTGTAGCAGTGCTGTCACCGCAGGCTGTAAGTACTGATACAGCCAGGAAAAAAGCGCCTGCCAGCTTAATATTCTTTTTCATAAATAATACTCCTTCTAAACAATATTTTTTATACTACCACACCTTCCCTTCTTATTAAAGTATTTTATTGCAGACCTCTGCAAACAATGCTAAAATAGTTCATGCACTTTGTGGCAGAGTTAGTTTGTTTTTGGAGGGTATCATGTTAGTACCAATGGCATTATCAACAGGTTGGATCGTTTTCATCGTACTGATGGTGGTTCTTGTAGGCATCATAGTCGCTTTATTCTTCCTCGGCAAGAAGGCCCAGAAGAGACAGGAAGAACAGCAGGCTCAGCTCGAGGCCAACAAGCAGTCCGTGACCATGCTTATCATTGACAAGAAGCGCATGAAGCTCAAGGATGCAGGCCTTCCTCAGGCGGTTTTGGATCAGACACCCAAGCTTTTAAGAGGTTCCAAGCTCCCTATTCTCAAGGTCAGAGTCGGCACCCGTGTTATGAGTCTTATCTGCGATGAGAAGATTTTTGATTCAGTTCCTGTCAAGAAGGAAGTTAAGGCTTCAGTCAGCGGCATCTATGTTACGGAAGTCAGAGGACTTCACGGCAAGGTTCAGGCCCCTGAAAAGAAGAAGGGCTTCTTCAAGAATCTTGTAGCCAAGGCCCAGGAGAAGGCCGGAGCCAAGATGGTTAAATAATTTCATATTAATTACAAAAGCCGGAGACGTTTTGTCTCCGGCATTTTTTTGCCTTTATACTGCCTGTGCGTTTTTGATGTCAAGGACAACCATGGAACTTGAAATAACTTCGCCCTCAATCTCCAGATCATACTCAGCCACCACCCGCAGCTCTCCATCGCCAACAGGCTGGCTCATATCAAAACTCACGGTTCTGACCTTCATTGTCATGGCACCGTAGGGTGTAAGATACTCCGTATCGTACTCCAGATTTTCGCCAAACCGAAGTGTGGCATTGGTGGCTCCTGTGCGGACTATCTCCATATTCTGCCCCTCGGAGTCTATGCAGACCCTGTTGTGGACCGCCAAGGTATCGGTTCCCGCATCAAGGTCCTCATCATATTCAATGATCCTGCTTCCATCCTCAAGAAGTTCAAAAATACCCATAACGGTAGATGTCACCTTCTCGGTGGGTTCTCCCTGTCTGGCATGGACACCTGTCACATTCACTTCCACGTCTCTGGTCATAATCTCTTCCTTTTCACAAATTAGGATTGATCGGCTTGGATAAAAAGAGTTCCGGCGCCAATCCGCTTTCCTTCACCGCCTGATATCCCTCTTTTGCCTTACTCTCCTCTTTAAAGACTCCAAATACCGTAGGGCCGCTTCCTGTCATGAAAGCCCCGACAGCCCCGGCATCCAGCAATATCTTTTCTATATCCTTGATAACAGGATAGCGGGATGTGGTCACATCCTCAAGGACATTGCCTATCCTGTCACACATTCCCTGAATATCTCCGGACTCCACAGCTCTTCTGATGCCGTCAATATCCGGGTGATCAACATTGGTGCAGTTATCCAGCTCTGTGTACACCCATCCGGTGGACACATCTATGGCCGGCTTGGCTATCACCAGAGGAAAAAGAGCTGAATCTTTAAGGGTGGTCAGTTCTTCACCTATACCCTCTGCCAGAGCGGTTCCGCCCTTTATACAGTAGGGGATGTCCGCTCCCAGCTCAACTCCCAGCCTGCACAGCTCCTCTACATCAAGCCCCAGGTTCCAAAGCTCATTCAGCGCATGGTAGGTGGCTGCACCGTCGGTACTTCCTCCTGCCATTCCTGCCGCAGCCGGTATCCTCTTTTCCAGATGGATATCCACACCGGCGCTTACGCCGTACCTGTCCTTAAGCTGCTGTGCCACCTTGCATATCAGGTTTCTTCCGTCTGTGGGAATCTTGTCTGAAGAAGCCGTAAGCTTTATCTCTCCCGTGGAATTCTCCCTGAAGGTTAAGGTGTCGTAAAGATCTATATTCTGCATTATCATACGCACAAGATGATAGCCGTCCTGTCTTTTCCCGGTCACATCAAGTCCCAGGTTTATCTTGGCGTAGGCTTTTCTGGTTATTTCCATTTCTCAAAAGCGCTCCAACACTGATTTTTAAGAGAGCAAGCCCTCCCACATCCCATCTTCTCACCACTCTCAGGGCTTTACAAGAAAAAAAGTCATAAATAATTAAAAAAAATTTATTTCAGCTATAAAGTTTTCTGAAAAGCCGGCCGATAAACAGATTAGGTAAACTATAGTTTCGTTTCAAGCGCGGTATTTAGGAACCTGACGCGGAAAAGGAGTTCTATATGGGCGTAAACGGAGTTACCGAGGTTACTAACAACATCGCAACGACCTATACTTCTACCATCAATGCCCCTGTCGAGGACAAAAAGAAGGATTCTGAAGTAAAGGTCAAAACGGAAGCTGCTGCAGTTTACGAGAAATCAGAGGACAAGGATGACAAGTCCTCGGTGGTATCCGGCAAGGAAGCTGACAGAACCAAGATCATTCAACAGTTAAAGGCTGACGATGCGCTTCGCCAGCAACAGCTATTGGATATCGTCCACAAAATGATCGGCAAGCAGGCCAAGGCCTCTGTCATCGCAAGTGACGATGATTCTATCTGGAAATTCCTCGCAAAGGGAGATTTCACTGTAGATGCAGCTACCAAAGCGCAGGCGCAGGAAGACATTTCAGAGGACGGCTATTGGGGCGTAAAACAGACCTCAGAGCGTATTCTCGATTTCGCCAAAGCGCTTGCGGGAGACGACCCTGATAAGCTCGAGAACATGCGGGCAGCATTTGAAAAAGGCTACGCACAGGCTGAAAAGACCTGGGGCGGTAAGCTTCCTGAGATCTCTGAGAAGACCTATGCTGCAGTTATGCAAGGATTCGACGAACTTACAGGAAAAACAGAGGAATAATCTGTTGCTAGTAACAAAAGAGGAAGGGCCCTAAAAAGCTCTTCCTCTTTTCATTTGCTCTTTTGACATGTTTTATCAGTAGTCCTGTTACTCCACGATACCCCTAAGTTCATTGATATCCTGAACTCCGTACCTGTTCATGTACTCTTCGATGCCTTCAACCACCTTGATCGTGGTATAAGGATCGTGGAAGTTCATGGCGCCCACTGCAACAGCTGTGGCTCCGGCCATGATAAATTCTATTGCATCCTCCGCGTTGGCAATTCCTCCCATTCCGATAACAGGAATCTTGACCGCATGGGAAGCCTCATAGACCATTCTCACAGCCACGGGCTTGATGGCAGGGCCCGACAGGCCTCCGGTTCTGTTGGCCAGTGCAAACTTCCTCTTGTGGATATCAATCTTCATTCCTGTGATGGTATTGATAAGTGATACAGCATCAGCGCCTGCTGCCTCTGCTGCCTTGGCCATCTCGGCTATGCTGGTCACATTGGGGCTCAGCTTCATGATAACGGGCTGAGCGGCATGGGCCTTTATCTCTTTGGTTATGTTAAAGAGCGCATCGGCATTCTGTCCAAAAGCAATGGCGCCCTCCTTGACATTGGGGCAGGACACGTTGATCTCAAGCATATCAACCTTCTGATCGGAAAGTCTCTCCACCACATCCACATAGTCTTCAACAGTCTTTCCGCAGACATTTACAATGACTCTTGTATCATAATCCTTAAGGAAAGCCAGATCTCTTTTGATAAATACATCTATTCCCGGATTCTGAAGGCCGATGGCATTTAACATGCCTCCGTAAACCTCTGCTACTCTGGGCACGGGATTGCCCTCCCAGGGCACGTTGGCAACACCTTTGGTGACCACCGCTCCCAATCTGTTAAGGTCAACAAATTCAGAATATTCCATGCCGGATCCAAAGGTTCCGGACCCTGTCATAACGGGATTCTTAAATTGTACTCCTGCAATTTCAACTGTCGTATTCATGTATTTCTCCATCTATTTTTTTCACCATTAAAGGTCCAGGTCATCTGCGTCAAAAACCGGTCCGTCGGTACATATTCTGGCGTTCTTAACATGTGAGTGCTCATCCACATTCTTGGTCTTGCACACGCAGCCAAGGCATGCTCCGAC
>JAEEGF011379479.1_pt1 | contig 14060 bp, 10 predicted proteins | sample 9134171 | NCBI WGS metagenome assembly JAEEGF01 (sample SAMN16246542, study PRJNA631951) | gut metagenome | biome: gut microbiome; feature: rumen; material: AP-attached | host: Bos | place: Iran: Karaj | collected 2018-10
AGAATGTTGAACATGCAAGTGTTGTAGTTATTTCAAGTGCAATCAAAAAAAACAATCCGGAATGGATCAGAGCAATTGAGTTAAGAATTCCTGTTGTACGCAGAGCTGAAATGCTTGCTGAACTTATGAGATATCGTTTTGGTATTGCCGTTGCCGGAACCCATGGAAAAACAACAACTACAAGTCTTATCTCAAGTATATATGCTCAAGCAGGGCGTGATCCTACTTTTGTTATAGGCGGACTTTTAAACAGTGCCGGTGTTAATGCCAGACTAGGTACCGGGCGTTACCTTATAGCAGAAGCTGACGAATCAGATGCATCTTTCCTGCATCTTCAGCCTATGATGTCTGTAGTTACAAACATTGAAGAAGACCATATGGATACATATGGTGGAGATTTTGCCAAATTAAAAGCAACTTTTATTGAATTCTTACATAATCTTCCTTTTTACGGAGTTGCCGTTGTATGTAACGATGACCCTGTGATCAGAGAACTTCTTCCTCAGATCGGCAGAAGCGTAATAACATATGGCGCCAGGGAAGACAGTGATGTAAGAGTTTTTGATTTTAAGCAACATACTGACAGTTCAACTTTCAAGGTTAAGAGAAAGGACGGCTCCGTTCTTGATATTAAACTTACAATTCCGGGATTCCATATGGCTCTCAATGCAGCAGCAGCTATTGCTGTGGCAACAGAAAGCGAGATTGATGACAAGTCAATTATCGATGCCCTAGGGTCATTCCAGGGGGTGGGCAGAAGATTTGAACAGTATGGTGAATTTGAAACAGGCAACGGAAAGGTAATGCTTGTAGATGATTATGGACATCATCCAAGTGAAGTTAGAGCAACCATCAATGCCGTACGTGCAGGATGGCCAGATCGCCGTTTGGTAATGATTTTCCAACCGCACAGATATACAAGAACCCGTGACTGTTTTGAAGATTTTATTGATGTTCTTGGACTTGTGGATGAACTGATTCTGCTTGACGTTTATCCAGCTGGAGAAGATCCTATTGTAGGTGCTGACGGGCGCTCATTATGTCGCTCCATAAGATTAAGGGGGAGAGTAGAACCTTATTTTGTATCTTCAGCTGATGAAGTTCCTCAAACCGTCGCTGATGTTATTAAAGATGGTGATATTCTGCTTACTCAGGGAGCAGGTAATGTTGGCAAGCTGGCAAAGGTACTTGCTGAATATAAGCTTGATATTGCCAAAATGAAGGAAAGAAAGTAACTGTGGCCAGAAATAAAAACGTGCAGCAAAAATATTCAGGAGTAACCAGAGGATCATATATTCTCGGGGTGCTGTTTTTTATTGCTGTGCTTGTTTTTGATTTTTGTTTTATAAAAAAGGTGTATACCGTCATGACTGATGTTGACGGTATCCCTGTCAGGCAGATTCAGATCAAGGGAGATCTGAATTACATGACCAAGCAGGATGTTGAAGAATTTTTTATGGCAAATCCGGAAAGCCACAATCTGTATACCATGGACTTGTTTCAGATGCGTTCATATATGGAGACAATGCCTTGGATAAACCGGGTTACCATGCAGAAGAAGTTACCTGATATTCTTACTCTCAATATTACTGAACACAAGCCACTGGCTCTATACAATGATGGTATTTTAGTGGCTGACTGGAGTGTGATTCATCCTAAGAATACGAATCTCTTAAAAGAAAGCCCAGCATTGTTCGGTCCGGAAAAATTGGCTCGTTCAGTTTATGAGATGTATTGTGATGTTAATATATTCTTGGAAAGAGCAGGTTATCATGTTTATGAACTTGGTATAAATGATAACAATATTTGGAGTCTGAGGCTTTCTGACGGTGTAAGGCTGATACTCGGGAATAACGATGATATCGGATTTACAACTGATCAGAACAATGTGTTTATGTGGAGATTGAATAATTTTATAGAAGCGTATCCACATATTGAAAATAAAAATACTATAGAATATGTTGACTTGCGATATGATACCGGTATTGCAGTTAAGTGGAAAGACATAAGCGGACAGTAATGATGGCAGCCAACGAATTAAATAAAATCACTACACAGGATTACATAGTATCCATTGATTTGGGAACCAGTGAAATTAAAGTTTGCAGCGCAATCCTGTATGATGATGACAGTATTAAAATTATTGGCTACGGTAAATGCAAAACAACGGGCATGAATGCTGATGGCATTGTCAGCATGGATAAATTGAAAGAGAATATCTCAATTGCCTACAATATGTCGCATAATACTGTAACTAGATCCTATGACGAAAACACTCTGCCAAAGATTAATAATCCAAGAGTTTTTGTGTCTGTACCAGGACGTTTTATCACTTACAAGAACAACACCGGATCGTGTGAACTTCGTCGTGGTCCAATTACGGAAGATGATATCGCAAGGGCCAATGATGTAGCCAATTCTCTGAAAATTAAGGACTATGAACTGATAACGGCAATTCCTAATTATTATCAGGTAGATTCTAACGAAAGAGTTGAAGACCCTCTTGACATGACGGGAGGTCAGCTGAGATCGTTTATTCATCAGGTGTATGCACAGACTTCTTTTTTAGACAACATAAGAAGATCTTTATGCTGTATAGAGACGGAGTATGCTCCTGAATTTGTATTTAGCGGACAGGCAACTGCATATGTGGCAACGACCGATACAGAAAAGAAGTTTGGTGTATGTGTGCTTGATATAGGTAAGAGCAGTACCGGGATTACTATTTTTGATCAGGGACACTGCATATACGTAGGATCCTGTCCGTATGGAGCCGATAAGATTACTCAGAATATTGCCGTTACTTACGGATTAAGTGAAAGAACGGCAGAAAAATTAAAATGCGATTATGGTTTTGCAATTTCCAATAACTGTATTACAAACAAATGTATTCGCATGGACAAGAATGGTCAGGCTCAGGTAAGATCAATAAATCAGGGAGATCTGGCGGAATCTATTGAGGCCGGATACAGCCAGCTTATTATGAAGGTGCTGACTACTTTAAACGAAGTTAATGTGTCAAATGGTGAATTATCATTAGGTGCTGGTTTCGTTATAACAGGTGGCGGTGCAGAGATAAAGTGTCTTGATGAATGTGTTTCAAAGATATTTACCAAAAATGGACTTGGTGCGTATGCCAAGAAAATTAGAATTCATCAGGTAGATAAAGAAAAGATTGAAGGACTCAGTGATGCCATAAACCCATATTCCGGTTGTGCTTCTCTTGGTCTTATTCGTTTTAGTGAGATTCTTGAAAGTCACAAAAAAGCGAGAGAGCAGAGTGGAATGATTGGAAATCTGAAACAGAAAATAACAGAGTGGTGGAATGGAAACATGTAGGATTCCATGTTGGTTCACTCTTTCTTTTGTGTGATCCGACTAATAATTCTATGCGCATGGGCTTCAGTGGGATCATGCACTTATTTTAAATAAAATATAGTAGATAATAACTTTACTTTCTGATATATAGTTATCATGCAATTGTGTACACATTGCAAAAGGATTGTTTATTGTTGTTATTTGCATTATGTATTAACGCAAAATTTAATAGTCTGGTGAGTTTTGATTCAGTATCTGTTCTTCTCATCAGGTTCTGTAAAGCTTTACGGTTAAGTTTATGATTTGTGAGCACCAAATCATGTTTGGAGTTGTGTTTTAAAATGACTGATATTTTACACGCGGCAGATGCATCTGCTGATATCGAGAATGAATACGTACCTGCCGACAATGGCAAGGCTGTAATCAAGGTAATTGGTGTTGGTGGCGGTGGCGGTAACACCGTACAGCATATGATTAATGAAGAAGTTGCCAATGTCGATTTTCTGGTTGTGAATACTGATTTGCAGGCTCTGAATTCAAACACTGCCAAGAACAGAATTCAGATTGGCGTGAATACAACTCGCGGTTTAGGTTCCGGATCAAACCCTGAAATTGGTAGAAATGCTGCGGAGGAAAGCAGAGAAGTTCTTCGTGAAAATATCGGTAAGTGTGATATCGTGTTTATTACTGCTGGTATGGGTGGCGGTACTGGTACAGGTGCGTCACCTGTTATTGCAAATGTTGCCCGCAAGGAACTCGGTGCACTGACTGTAGCTATTGTTACAAAGCCGTTCTCATTTGAAGGTAAAAAACAGTTAATCAAGGCAGAACAGGGTATTGAAAAGTTAAGAGAAGAAGTTGATGCTCTGATTGTTATTCCTAACGATAAGCTGTTAAAGTACCTCCCTAAGAATATTTCTTTGGTTCGTGCTTTCCAGGAGTGTAACAACGTATTAAAGAGAGCTGTTCAGGGTATTGCTGATGTGATTGAAAAGTGTGGCCTTCAGAATCTCGATTTCAATGATATCAGAACCATGCTGTTACGTTCAGGTACTGCTCTTATCGGCATGGGTGAAGGTGAGGGTGAAGATGCTGTTGAACAGGCAATTATGAATGCTGTCAACTGTCCGTTGCTTGAAGACTTCTCAAACTGCAGAGCCCGCGGTATTATCGTCAATATTACAATGAACGAAGAGCTGGGTCTGGATAAGTACAATAAACTTGGTTCTCTTCTTCAGACAAGTTACGGTACAGAGGATTCAGATACCAAGTTCGGTTGCGTAATTAATCCTAACATGAAACCTGATGCAGTACATGTGACCATTGTACTGGCCGGTTTGACAGAAGTGGATAAGCCTGCTTCAGAAAATATTAATAACATTCTTGCCAAATCTTTGGGAACAGGCGGAGATAATGGTGAAAATACCGGTTTATCAAGCATGTTCTTAAATTCATCTCTCAATCAGAATTCAGATTTTTCTGGTCAGGATGATGTATTGAATGATGTATCTAAGGTTTCTAAGAATGATACTTCTGACAGTTCATGTGAATTACCAGCATGGCTGACAAAAAAATCAAACTAATTTGAAATATTATTTCTGATGTAGATTGATATACAAAGGGAGATGCGGTTCTCCCTTTTTTTTATGATTGGTTAATAATTAAGCAAATCAAGTAGAAAAAAAGTTGGTTAATTATGAAATATTAGCTGAATTTTTGATGAAAATATGAATGCCTGAGATTTTTTTGATATAATGATGTCAGTTGATGTTCATCACATCTTTGTTTAGACGGTGGTTATCGATTGAAATTTTTTTAGATAATTATTGTCATAGTTGATAGGGTGCGTTTATAACTAATATCCCTGATGTTCAATTAAATTAAGAGCCGTAGATTATGATGATTAGACAGCGTACAATCAAAAAGGAAGTTTCTGCTTCCGGTATTGGTTTGCATTCAGGCAAGAAAGTTTCGATGACTTTTAAACCTGCACCTGCGAATACTGGTATTGTATATGTTCGTTCTGACCTTAGTCCAAAGGTTTACATGAAAACCTCTGCCGAAATGGTAAGAGATACTGAGTTATGCACAGCGATAATCAGTGATGACGGTGCACGTGTTGCAACTATCGAACATCTGAGTGCTGCTTTAAGTGCAACAGGTATTGATAATCTTTACATTGAAGTCAATGCACCTGAATTACCTGTGATGGATGGTTCAGCTCAGCCATTCATATACCTGCTAGAAAGTGCAGGTATTGAAATCCTTTCTGCTCCAAAGAAATTCATTAAGGTTCTGAAAAAGGTCAGAGTTGAACTTGATGATAAGTGGGCAGAGTTATGTCCTACCAAGGCGGGTTTTAAACTGGATCTTCAGATTGATTTTAATCATCCTGCAATGGATAAGTCCATGCAGCACTATAAGCTTGATTTTAATGGAGATCGTTTCTTAAGTGATGTTAGTCGTGCAAGAACTTTCTGTTTTATGAAGGATGTTGAATTCATGCATGCGCATAACCTTGCTTTAGGCGGAAGTCTTGATAATGCTGTGGTAATGGACGATTTCCATGTGATGAATCCTGAAGGCCTGCGCTATCCAAATGAGTTTGTTAAGCATAAAATGCTTGATGCTATAGGAGACCTTTATATGTCTGCTCAGAGCATTGTTGGTGAGTTCAAGGCATATAAAACAGGTCATCACCTTAATAATATGTTGTTAAGAGCGCTTTTAGCTGATGCGACAGCTTATAACCTGATAACAATTGAAGATGGCAAGCAGGGGCTTGAACAGAACAGATTCATTGAAGAGGTTCATGTTCATGACACGGACGCTGTAATAGCTTAAAACCTTAAAAAATCTGCCGGCAGGCAGATTTTTTTTATGGTAAATGAATTTTAATTTTCATATAAAATAAGGAAACTGGTAATGGTGTCCAGTCTCGTAAACGGAATTCCAATTATTACTGATGGATGGTTGAGTTCCGCAAAAAAAATCCCTTCCAGAAATTTTAATGCCAGACCTGACAATGAGATCAGTCTTCTGGTTATTCACAATATTTCATTGCCGCCAAAAAAATTCGGTGGAGAGTATGTTGAGAAATTTTTTACGGGACAGCTGCCTGTAGAAGATGATCCTTACTTTGAAACGATTAAAGATCTGGAAGTTAGTTCTCACCTGTATATAAAAAGAACGGGGGAAGTGGTTCAGTTTGTATCATTTCTTGAAAGAGCCTGGCATGCCGGCAAGTCATGTTTTAATGGAAGAAACGCCTGCAATGATTTTGCTGTAGGTATAGAACTTGAAGGAGCTGACGATATACCATACACAGATGAACAGTATTTAAGTCTTGAACAGGTTACCAAAGTTCTTATGAATTCATATCCGAAAATCACAGTTGACAGAATCGTAGGACATGAACACATCGCTCCGGACAGAAAAACAGATCCGGGACAGGCTTTTGACTGGAAGAGATTTATTGATTCACTGACAAGGTAATAAAGCCTGTAACATCTTGTAATATTTAAAAACAGATTTGTAATATGATTTCTCTGTTTTTTGATTACAATTATAAGTAATAAAACATTGTTATTATTTTCTCAATCCGGATTAACCGGAAAGGGGGTATTATGTTAAAGTTTGCTCGTATGTTGCTGCTTTCATGCTTTGTCTTGATAGGCATGACCGGTGTGGCTAATGCTCAGGTGTCCGTATCTGTTGGTGGAGGCGGAGCAGGTATTTATGTTGGACCTGATTATCCACCACCACCTCCTCCTGTTTATGGGCCTAGACCAATAGTTATAGCTCCGGTTCCGGTGGGGCCAGGATTTCATCATCACCATCATCACCATCATCACATGCCTCCTCCACCACCTCATCATCACCATCATCATGGTTATTATGAGCCGTATTATGGTCCAAATCCTCATCATTCCTACTTTGGACCTAATCCTCACGGACACCATCGCTAACAAATGCGTTCTTGAGAAAATCGGAAGTAAAACTTCCGATTTTTTTTATTTATTTCATAAATGATTAGATAAATATCCACATATGAGTGAAATCAAATATAATGAGAAAAATTTTCGTTATGTAATTTTTCGGTGTTTTATTTTATAATCAAGCATTGGAAAACTTGATTTTTTGCCATGTTGATATTTACGCATCATGATTTAAATTACTGATTGTTATTTTGATGAGCTTAAATATCTGATGAAATGTTTAAAAAGATTCCGCGCGGAAGGCAAGGAATGCATGGTTTAAGTAAATTCTCTTTAGTTCAGGCTTATATTTAAGGAGCACATAGTGTTAGATTCATATCATGCTAAGGTTGAAGAACGTGCCAAAATTGGTGTGGTTCCAAAGCCATTAACCGTCGATGAAGTAGCTGAAGTTGTAACTCTTCTTCAGAATCCTCCAGCAGGCTCAGAAGAAGAACTTGTTTCTCTTCTTGAGAACAGAATTCCTCCTGGGGTAGACGAAGCTGCCAAGGTTAAAGCTGATTTTTTAACTAATGTGGCTGTAGGTGCTCTTAAGAGTCCTCTGATTTCAGCTGTAAGAGCTGTTGAGCTTCTTGGAACCATGCAGGGTGGATATAATGTCGCTTCATTGATTAACTTTTTAGAATTTGAAGAACTTGCTCCTACTGCTGCTAAGGCGTTATCACATACCTTACTGATTTTTGATGCTTTTGATCAGGTTGCTTCTTTAGCTGATAAAGGCAATGAATATGCAAAGGCTGTTATTAAGTCATGGGCTGATGCAGAATGGTTTACTTCTCGTCCACAGCTTGCAGAGAAAGTTACACTGACAGTGTTCAAGGTTCCTGGTGAAACCAATACCGACGATCTGTCTCCTGCACCAGATGCATGGAGCAGACCTGATATTCCTCTTCATGCTATGGCTATGTTGAAGAATGCCCGTCCTGGTATTACTCCGGATGAAGATGGGGTTACAGGCCCTGTATCATCAATCAACAGCTTAAGAGAAAAGGGATATCCTTTAGTATATGTTGGGGATGTTGTTGGTACAGGTTCTTCAAGAAAGAGTGCAACCAACAGTGTACTGTGGTTCATGGGTAATGATATTCCTTTTGTGCCTAACAAGCGTGCCGGTGGTTTTGTTTTTGGTGGCAAGATTGCTCCTATCTTCTTTAATACAATGGAAGACGCAGGTGCATTACCTGTTGAAATGGACGTAACATCAATGAATACAGGTGATGTTATCGATGTTTACCCTTATGAAGGTAAGGTTACCGCTCATAATGATTCTAAAGTGTTATCAACCTTCTCTTTAAAGACTCAGGTGCTGCTTGACGAAGTGAGAGCCGGTGGACGTATTCCTCTCATCATTGGTCGTGGCTTGACTGCTAAGGCAAGAAAATATCTGAACCTTGGTCCTAGTGATGTGTTTGTAATGCCTAAGGAAGTAGAAGATAATGGCAAGGGATATACTCTTGCACAGAAGATTGTTGGTAGAGCATGCGGTGTTGCCGGTGTAAGACCAGGCAGTTACTGCGAACCAAAGATGACTACTGTAGGTTCTCAGGACACTACCGGTCCTATGACAAGAGATGAACTCAAGGATTTGGCATGTCTTAATTTCAGTGCAGATCTTGTAATGCAGTCATTCTGTCATACTGCAGCATATCCAAAGCCTGTTGATGTTGTTACCCATGATACTTTACCTAAGTTTATAGAGGAAAGAGGCGGTGTTGCATTAAGACCGGGTGATGGCGTAATTCACAGCTGGTTAAACAGAATGGTTCTTCCTGATACTGTTGGTACAGGTGGCGATTCTCATACCAGATTCCCAATGGGTGTTTCATTCCCTGCTGGTTCAGGTCTTGTTGCTTTTGCCGCTGCAACCGGCGTTATGCCTCTTGATATGCCTGAATCAGTTCTGGTTAAATTCAAGGGAACAATGCAGCCTGGTATTACTTTAAGAGATCTTGTTCATGCCATTCCTCTTAAAGCCATTGAAATGGGACTTCTTACCGTAGAGAAGAAGGGAAAGAAGAATATTTTCTCAGGCAGAATTCTTGAAATTCAGGGCTTGCCAGATCTTAAGGTTGAACAGGCATTTGAACTTGCTGATGCGTCTGCTGAAAGATCTGCTGCAGGCTGTACTGTAGCTCTGAACAAAGAACCTCTAATTGAATACATTAAGTCTAATATCACTCTGCTTAATTGGATGATCAAGGAAGGCTATCAGAGCAAGGACACTCTTGCAAAGCGTGTTAAGGCAATGGAAGCCTGGCTGGCAAATCCTGAGCTGTTAAAGGCTGACGATGATGCTGAATACGCAGCTGTAATTGAAATCAATATGGATGAGATCAAGGAACCAATTCTCTGCGCTCCTAATGATCCTGATGATGCGAGAACTTTAAGCGATGTTGCTGGAAAGCAGATTGATGAAGTATTTATCGGTTCATGTATGACTAACATTGGTCACTACAGAGCTGCGGCTACCATTCTGGAAAAGTGCAAGAATCAGTTACCTGTAAAGCTTTGGATAGCTCCTCCTACCAAGATGGATCGTGCTGAAATCATTCATGAAGGTCTTTACAGTGTATTTGGAAAGGTTGGTACTCGTTGTGAAATACCTGGTTGTTCATTATGTATGGGAAATCAGGCTCGTGTGGCTGATAATGCTACTGTTATTTCAACTTCAACCCGCAACTTCCCTAATCGTCTGGGACAGGGAGCTAATGTTTATCTTGCTTCAGCAGAATTGGCAACAGTTGCTTCTGTTTTAGGAAGAATCCCGACCAAGGAAGAATACCTTGAAGGTGTTAAGGCTCTTGACGGTAAGAAGGACAAGGTATACTCATACCTGACATTTAATGAAATGCCTGAGTATACTGCCTAATCTGAAATAGGGGTATTCTGGACAAGGGCTGTTTCCATGGAGGAAACAGCCCTTTTTTGTTAATCTGCCGAACGTTATGCACATGTTTGGGGCGTTTCTTTATTTATTGTGCACATATTTAAAAGTTAGTGACTGTATTTACAAGTTTAATCGCTTTTTGTGAGCTTGAATTATGGCACGTTCTTTGAATGAATATTAGGGTGTATTTTTGGTGAGGAGTGAACCATGAAACTTATAAGCGCTATTATTAAGCCATTTAAATTGGACGATGTCAGAGAAGCTGTTTCTGAACTTGGAATTGAAGGTATGACAGTTACTGAAGTGAAGGGCTTTGGTCGTCAGAAGGGACATACAGAACTATACAGAGGGGCTGAATATCAGGTTGATTTTCTTCCTAAGGCCTTGCTGGAGGTTGTTGTCAAGGATGAGATCTGTGAAGAGGTGGTGGAGAGTATTGTAAAAGCCGCCAAGACAGGCAAGATCGGTGACGGAAAGATTTTTGTGTATAACTGTGAACATGTAGTCAGAATCAGAACCGGTGAAACGGATGATGACGCTCTCTAGCAGTTATTAGCTAATTCGGTTTTTATTCACATTCATTTGTCCTGTATTGAATACAGGACTTTTTTAAACTTTTATGCATTTTAGATTTATAGGATGCATTTTTGTTTAACAGATGAAAATGGAAACTAATATGTCAGTTTTCAAATAAATCCCTGATGCTTTCATAGAGATCCACAATATCAACATCAATTTTTGGTGTTACAAATATTGTGTCATCTCCTGCAATGGTACCGAGAATACCTTCTGCCTTTCTTACAGAATCTAGCATTCTGGCAATCATCTGAGCGCTTCCGGGACTTGTATGAATGACAATGATGTTGTTGTTATGCGCAATGTCTAAAACAAGTGATTTGATGGTCTTGTCTATGGTTGGAATGCCTGTTTCCAAAGGAAGACAGTAAACCATAACCATTTTGGCATTACGTCTGCGTACTGCTCCGAATTTGGTAAGCATTCTGGATACTTTTGACTGATTCATGTTAGAGAACCCTTTGGCAAGCAAAGCATCCGCAATCTCGGTTTGAGAGCTGTAGCATTCAGCCCCGAGTAATTCAAGAAAAACTCTTTCTAAAGAGTCTTGATTGTTTAGATCTTCCATTTTCATTACCTCAGATATCTGTCGAATTATAACAGGAATAGAACGAAAATGCATAATTATGCACTTTATTTGCATAATTTTTTATAGATGTAAAGGAAAAATGATTTATTGAAGTGACGCAAATTTATTAAAGTTGATTTGTATCACGTTTAACAAAAAAGAAAATTCAAAAATAAAGGTGATATGAGCTCAAAAATTTGAATTTAGACGTCATTTTAAGGTGCTAAATATAGCAGTTATTATTGTTTTAGAGTAATATACTCGAATTGAATATTAGTGTATAAGAATAAGTAAAAATTACAGAGGATCCGTAATAATGAAAATTGCAGTTTTAGGTGCAGCAGGTGGTATTGGCCAGCCGTTATCTCTTCTTTTGAAAAACCAGTTACCAAAAGGTTCTGAATTATCTCTTTATGACGTTGCTCCATCAACCCCTGGCGTAGCAGTTGATTTAAGCCACATCCCTACCAATGTATCAGTTGAAGGTTTTACCGGTGACGAAGGTCTGGTAAAGGCTGTTTCTGGTGCCTCTGTTGTTGTTATTCCAGCCGGTATGGCCAGAAAGCCAGGTATGGATCGCAGTGACTTGTTCAAGTTTAATGCCAACATTGTTAAGGGATTGGTAGAAGCAGTTGCCAAGCATGCACCAAAGGCTTGTATCGCTATTATCACCAACCCTGTAAACACAATGGTTCCATTAGCAGCCGAAGTATTAAAGAAGGCTGGTTGCTATGATAAGAAGCGCTTATTCGGTGTTACTATGCTTGATACCCTGCGTGCTGAAACATTCTGGGCTGATGCAACCAACAGCTGTCGTTGTTCAGCCAAGGTTCCGGTAATCGGCGGTCACAGTGGCACTACAATTCTTCCTTTATTCTCTCAGGCTGAAGGTTATGAAAAACTTTCTGCTGATCAGATTGAAAAGCTGACTCTTCATGTACAGAACGCTGGTACTGAAGTGGTTGAAGCCAAGGGGTCTGGTTCTGCTACTCTGTCAATGGCAGCTGCCGGTGCTCGTTTTGCATTAGCTATTGTTCGCGGTTTAAGCGGTGAAGAAAATGTTGTTGAACCAGCTTATGTTGAAAGCGAAACTGGTTATGCTTCATTCTTCGCTCAGCCTTTACTGCTCGGTACTGAAGGTGTTAAGGAATATCTGCCAATTGGCAAGTTAAGCTCTTTTGAAGAAAATGCTCTTAACGGTATGTTAGATATCCTTAAGAAAGACATTCAGCAGGGCGTTGATTTTGTAAACAACAACTAATTCTGAAGTATGTTTGAGTGAAAGGCCGTACTAAACTACGGCCTTTTTTGTTGTTTACATGAGTTCTGTAAAACATTACATAGTGAGATCTTTCATATATCTTGGTTAGCTTTCACTATTAAAATGTTGTCGCCTCAATTATAATGTGCTAGGTGTAAGATTAATTATTTTGTGTCTGGAAATACAGAGCCCAGATCTTTTTTATGGATTAAAAAATGTTTGAAAATTTAACTCAGAGATTGACTAAGACCCTGCGTAATATCACAGGACAGGGGAAATTAACAGAAGATAATATCAAGGATACTCTTCGTGAAGTTAGAATGGCTCTTCTTGAAGCAGACGTTGCCTTGCCGGTGGTTAAGGATTTTATTGCTGAAGTAAAGACCAAGGCTCTTGGTCAGGAAGTGAATCAGGCTCTTAATCCGGGACAGGAATTCGTAAAGATTGTTTTCGAAGAACTAAAGCTTGTTATGGGTGATGAGTGTGCGGAACTTAATCTTGCGACTCAGCCTCCTGCTGTCGTTCTTATGGCTGGTTTACAGGGTGCTGGTAAGACAACAACTGTTGCAAAACTAGCAAAGTACCTTAAAGACAGAGAAAAGAAGAAGGTAATGGTTGTGAGTGCTGACGTGTACAGACCTGCAGCTATTGAGCAGTTAAAGACTCTTGCTGAAACAGTAGGAGTGGAGTTCTTCCCGTCAACTGTTGAAGATAAACCTCTTGATATTGTCCGCAATGCCTTGGCATCAGCCAAGATTAAGTTCATGGATGTTTTACTTGTGGATACTGCCGGTCGTCTGCATGTGGACGAAGACATGATGAATGAAATCAAGGAAATTCATGCTGATATCAATCCGGTCGAGACACTATTTGTGGTGGATGCCATGACTGGTCAGGATGCTGCCAATACTGCCAAGGCTTTCAATGATGCATTACCTTTAACCGGTATTATTCTTACTAAGATGGATGGTGATGCCCGTGGCGGTGCGGCACTTTCTGTCCGTAAGATAACCGGAAAGCCTATCAAATTCCTCGGAGCTGGTGAAAAAATTGAAGCACTTGATCCATTCCATCCTGAACGTATGGCAAGTCGAATTCTTGACATGGGTGATATCTTATCTCTTGTTGAAGAGATGGAACGTAAGGTTGATAAGAAGCAGGCTGAAAAACTGGCAGACAAATTCAAGACCGGTAAGGATTTTGACTTCGATGATTTCAGAGCTCAGATTGTTCAGATGCGCAATATGGGTGGTATTGCCAGCATGCTGGATAAATTACCTGGCATGAGTGCTCTTCCGGACGAAATTAAGGATAAGGTAGACGATAAGATTATTTATCGAAAAGAAGCCATCATCAATTCAATGACCATTAAGGAAAGAAGACAACGGGAAATTATTAAGGCATCTCGTAAGAAGAGAATAGCAGATGGGGCTGGTGTCGAAGTTACCGAAG